>Ga0056114_1001008_pt1 | contig 11785 bp, 3 predicted proteins | sample WorMetHERISLAND1_FD_77005 | JGI IMG/M metagenome (GOLD analysis project Ga0056114, IMG submission 77005) | Marine gutless worms symbiont microbial communities from Max Planck institute for Marine Microbiology, Germany - Olavius loisae HERON... ...
AGCCCAGCTAGTATGAGATGTGAGAGAGGACCAGCGACTTCAGACAACCCAGAATTGTCATGTATAATGCTTCTGGGTTGTTGTTGTCGTGTAGCTCTGTGCGTTGTTGGTATTGAGCCCCACAGACAGACTGAAGGTGTGGTCTGAAGTGTTCCTGAGGTATCTAAGGATGGGATGTTGATCGTGGTAAGTTTTAAGACTAATGTATAGTTTCAGCTGGTATCACGTCAACTTTGTCCACAATTCCTCAATTCGTCCACAGTTTTTGTGCTGCTCACATGGCTAAAATAACTAATACTGACTCGAGCTGTATCTGCTGACCCTGCAGATGCAGCCACTTGTGCTTCCACCTAGCCGACCCATGAGTGGGTGTTAAACCGTGTCTTGTCGCGGCTGATAATCTGCGTTGCAGCACTGAGTGTGAACCAGTTGATGACAAACGTGGACACTCAGCCTGTATGAGTTATTGGCTGTTGATGTATGAATACTGCTTATATTGTCGCTGAGGTCTAGCACTGATGCAGGCAGTTTTTGACTGTTGTTAACCAGGATCAAACGCGCCACTGGTGGTCAAGTTTGCAAGTGAAGGTCAGGAGGAGAGTGTCATTCAGTCACAGATAGACTCAAAGCAGCAGGTGTCACACGCACACTTTATCAACACACACTATCCACAGAGATGTCTAAATGTCCCGCCAGGTTGCATCTTTCTAATCTATACACTGGCTTCCCATTAAGCATTGGATAACTTCAAAATAGCTGCACTCACCTATAAAACCATTGCTACTGGACAACCTGGATATCTTCATACTTTACTAAACACCTATCAGCCTCTCCGCTCCCTACGCTCACAAGATAACCACCTATTAGCAAAACCTTTAGTATACACATCAACAGGTCGTCGGACTCGTTGTGCTTTCAGTTATGCTGATCCACAAATCTGGAATGCTATACCTCTGAATATCCGCAACTCACCATCAGTCGGTTCTTTCAAATGTAAAAATATTTTATTTTGCTGCAGCCTTTTAATTTCTTACCCTTTGATTTCTCATGTTCTGCCAGCGACTGCCCGTGCCTCCAATTCTGCCAAACTGACAGACATTGTGCTCTTTAAAAATTATTTGTATTCTATTGTATAAACCTGCTAAGTTCTAATTCCTGGCCGCTGGCTGTGTTTGCTGTGGTCCTGCACATCATGTCACAATGGACTCCAGCTTTTTTATTTAGTCTGACAGCACCATCCAGACATGTGTTCATCACACATTTTTTGTCTATTTCCATCTACCTGTATCACTCTACCTGTATTGCTGTCCACACCTCATCCCATTGTGCCATTTGTAACCATCAAGCTGATTTGTTCTACTCTCAACAGTTCTCTGAGATCTACTCTTTCATTCTTTCAGAGTAATCCCACATATTCATGATGCTCATACTGCTATCTGACAGACCACTGCACGCTAGATTCCAGCGTCACATTTTGTCATCATCTGCACTCTACCATCAGCAATCAACTTGTGCCGCGCTACCATCTCAGCACCTACAGTTGCTGGGCATTCTTTGTTGCTGGCCCGATGTCCTGGAACTCGCTGCCGAACGACCTACGAGACACTGAACTCCACGCAGACGCTTTCAGACAATATCTGAAGACGTTCTTATTTTCATTGTACTAGTGCATTCAGTGCATTAGAGGTTGTTACGAGAATGCGCTATATAAATTCACATTTGACTTTGACTATGTAACTTTATTTCTAGTTTCTGATGTATCTTCCCCACCCTGTCATTGTATACGAGACAGCAGCACTGTACCAGTGCAAATTTTGTTCATCTTTAAACTTATGTTTTCGTATTATATTAGCCATCGCCCGTATAACCTATACTGTGTTGGTGGAGACGTTAAACCATGCACTATCTATCTGTATTATATTAGTAAGTGATCTGGCTGCTAACTGCAGACATAAACAGAAAAACATCCTGATGTGAAGTCAAAACTGTACATTGGACTAGTTCTAATTCATTTGGTGACCTCGTGTTTGAGTAAGATTGATTTGAGATTCGCATAACTTTTTTCTTTGTTTTTTTTTCAGTGCTTATTTAATTGGTTGTTTTGTGTTGTGACTCAGCAGTCTGCACCCAGGAGTCCTGAACATGATGAGAATACCCCGTCAGATCTGTCAACACTATGTAGTTCAGACGACGGTGGCAAGAAGCAGGCGAGCAAGTCGAAGCAGGGAGATGAGTTAGATGTGAAGAGGCGACATGCTTCACAAGAGAGTGTGAGAAATGATGAAGATGATGGCGGTGATGACAAACCGCTTGGTCTTGAGAACTCGGCTGGTGAGTTAGTGTTGGTGGAAGGGAAGGATGAAGGCGGGACAAGTGACGAGAAACTGATGCTATCAGACGAGTTGACACGACAGTCAGAAGAGACTGCCACTGCTGGAGCTGGTGATGTTAGCAGCAGAGCTGACGGCGACGAGGCAAGGAACAGTCTAGTGGAGGATGTTATGGAGTCGGTTGAGACAGAGAAGATGGCAGATGATTGCAAAACTACGAAGTCAGCTGACACTGATTCCGATGTGGTCTCTGCTGGTCGTGTTAGTAAAAAACGATCACATTCACGGACCACCGATGACAGTGAAGAGCTCGTGGTATGTGGAGTCACGATTACTTTTCTGTTAACTGTATTTAACCAGTTCGGTAGATCACTTTGTTTTCATCAGGGATGGAATGATGGACATTGACTTTGCCAGAACCAGATATGGATATCTGGCATGTAATATCCAGCTGGATACAAATTTGTCACATTGGATTTTTTTTACGCAACCTTCAAGATAAACAGTCTGAATTCTAAGTCTGACTTGATTTTCATTAGTGGCCATAAGTCAAGTTTATCCTTCGAGTTACAAGAACAACATGCAGAAATTGTTTGCAACATCCCCAGTTACCTACCAGTCAATGAGATGTATTTACAAAGATAAAAAGATGTCTAAAATTACAGTTGATTATTCAATGACATCCCAAAGTGCTTCACTCTTGAACCACTAACAGTTTAGCACTGTGCTTTCTAATTGTCTTTGTGTCTGATGATAAAGTATTGTACCATATTAGCCAGTTCCATCTGTCTGTCTGTGACAACTCAGAGCACTTCCAAAACGGTGAGAGATAGGCCTATGGTTACTATGGGCTCTGGGCAGCCTATAGGAAATCACCACTGGGCTACCCAGGGGTCCCATTTCCAACCCCCTACGATCACCTGTTTCCCCAAACTGGGGGCTCAAACAACCCCAGTCAAAACTGGCATCGCAAATTTCGGCCAAACGGTGCCAGATACACAGCCTATGAGAACATAATATCACCCTACCCAAAGGTACCATCGTTGACCCATAGGAGAACCCCTTCCCCAAAAGGGGATAGTCAAAAACTTAAATTCAAAACTGCTGCAAAATCGTAACACCTCTAAGGGTTTGTATACACGATCTGTAGGAAGTCACTGACACCCTATTTGACACTACCAATGCCCACTCCCATAGGGTCACTACTTTCCCAAAATTTGGGGAAAATTAACTTTCTGGGATCAGCCACGTTGAAGGGTTTCCCTGCCTTCTTGATTTTCCATCAGGCATGAGTGCACTGCTGTCACCGGCTATAGATGTCCAGCTGATATTAACTAGCAGTTGTCCCTCTCTTGTTATCCCTTTCACGGCCACTGTTACCATATACCGGTAGGTACAGCTATAAAGCATCCTGTGCCAGACCGGTTAAAGCCGTTATTTGTAATTTTTGACATCCAGGCACTCTGATGCTAGGAGCCGATTGTCAGAGTGCCCGGATGTCAAAAATTACAAATGACAGCTTAACCCGTGTTGGCACAGGATGCTTTATAGTTGTACCCATGTGGCAACAGTGGGTGTCAAACCAGTTGTGGCATGATGGTGCATGTTGATTGATTGCTGATGTAGCTGTTGCTGATTAATATATGTGAAAGCGCAGCGTGATGTAAGTGACAGTGTACTGTGTGCATTGTAGCCACAACAGCGTTTAATTAACAATCTGTACTTTGCCCACCTGCCGTCAAGCATGGATGAAACTGACCTCAGAATTATGCTGACACCGTACGGTCGAGTCTTATCGACGTGTATTCTTCGCTGGAATAGCATAAGTCGTTGTATCGGCTTTGCTCACATGAAGTCGAGAAGCAGCTGTAATGAGATCATCAAAGCGTTTCGCGGCAAACGTATTGCAGGTTAATTGCCATTAATTTAAACTATCTGAGTCACAACAGCGCTGTTCATGAATGAAATGATAAGTAGGTCAAATTCAGACAAACAATAGCGTATAAATTTTGGCCGTTAGATAAACGTTGTCCTAGCGTTATGCTAACTCACTGTGCTTACGTTGACATGACTATATCAAGTACTTTTCAGTATTAAATGGTGTTAAAATTGAAATCACGCAGAATATTGTGCCAGTTAATCTTCACATGCCCATTAATGCATCAAGTGGCGTTTTTACCGCATGATGCTACGTAGAGTGCGGTATTGCTACGTCAAAGTCATCCATCTCTGTCCGTCCGTGACACTGAGGTATCGTGATCACATAGGTTGGAAGTCTTCGAAAAAAATTTCGCGGTTTGTTAGCCTGGAGTGTTCGCTCTTTGCAGACCCCGACATCATGGATCTATTTTATGGGGAACACCCTGAAATTTTTGGGCGGAATAGGGGTGGCGGTATTGTAAAAGTGGCTTTCAACATACAGAAGCTCCGATGTTTCTGAAACGCGGCAAGATAGGACCAAGGAAGTCATAAACGTGCATTCGATTGTGCCAAAGTCAACAACCTCGGATGACTTTAAAGGGTCATTATTCACACTGCTTGCACGGTTTTGAACAATTTCATGATTCACGTTTACTTATTTATTGTAATACATCGTGACGTCATGTTTGTTTATCTTCTGCATACATAGGCCGCGTTCCTATGCTAAGCGGTAAGAAGTAATCGCTAAATGGTTCGCTTACCACCGCTGAATTCGCTTACTTAGCGATGTGGAACGCAATTTGGCGCAATTAAACTCATCGCTTACACATTTTTTTGCAATGCTGTTGTTGGCTTCTCCACGTGTGTCCAGCTCCAGCACTACTTTAGCCAAATTTGCAAAAAGTTAGCATGAAGGAGGGTGTTTTTCGTAGTATTACACACATTGCGTAGTATTGCACATATTGCGCCATCTTGTAACAGGGGCGTGGCACTCAGCGGGAAAAATCATCGCTTAGAGATTTACTAAGCAATTAGAGTAATCACTGACTATATAGGAACGTAAAACTTTACTCAGCGATGAGTATTGGAACGGCTTTTGCTCTCCGCTGACTGTTAGCAGACTTAGCGATAAGTTAGCGATTAGCATAGGAACGCGGCAATCATTACAAATGATTAACAAGTAAGTCCAGCTGTCACTGACAAGCCCGCACTACGTGAAAGCATGCCAAAAACTGCTCCAATTCGACGTGTTACAACGTTGTCACTGACAATACATGTATATCTTCAATCGTTGTTGCATGCGAAATCCCGAGAAATTCTCTGAAAATTCAAACTTATACAGTTTAAGGTCATCCAAGGTCATCGATCTTGGTGTCAGTTGAAAGCGCATATACAACTTCCTATTAGTCATAAATAGTAACTTTGGACGTATCTCCTACAGTTTTCGAGATATTGACACATTTAGCTACAACATAGCTTGTTTTCTCTACCCCACCATTGTTTGATGCCACCTAGCGGAGGAACACCTTGCACTATCAACATAATCTATACATCGCTGGAAAGTACATTTAGTGGGCTACAATTTTGTTGCAGACATTACGGGTCTATCTTTATATTTAGCCATTGTTGCCTCCCAAAATCGCGAAATTCTGATAAAATTTTTGGGGTTGGTCCACGCCCCACGGGCACCCCAAAACCCTTAATTTTTGAAACATATTGTATTACCGTACATAAACAGCTGAATGTGAAGCCATAAAATTTGACACACTGACTTACCAGGGCCATGACCACCCCCCCAGCCCCAAACTGTTGTGACTATTGCCATGACACTGTTGTTCCAAGTTAATCACTAGAATTATTCTGTTGTCTGTTAACCCTTTGATGTCTACTGTTGCCGTATGGGTACAGCTATAAAGCATCCTATGCCAGACTGGGTTAAGCCGCCATTTGTAGTTTTAACGAGCAAGTCTCTGTGTGTGTATGTATGTTGTGACTGATTCAACAGTTGAGATGAATATAAGGTTGTGCTGTTGCTGAGCAGGTGCTGGTGGTCCATTGGTGGTGAAATTTTCAGACAGAGCCAAGGTGAGAGGCTAACTGTGCTGTGCTGTGCTATACACATCGTCTAGTAATTCTTTGATCTTACTTGCACATGTACACGTGGTTTTAACAATCATTTTTCACTTCGGCCTCAGTTTGTCTGTCGTCTAACTTAACTTACCTTCTCTGTGTGTGTTGAAGCTGTGCCTGTTGTCTGTCGACTTACAATCAGATCTTTTCACATGTCCGTTTCGTCTGATTCTCTACATTTGTATCATTGTACAATTTTTTATCTGTAGTCGGCATTATTTACTCTTATTCCTCCCTACCTGCATTTCTTAGCCACCAGTCTTAGCCCATGTCAGACACACAACAAAGTTGCCTGTCTGACATCGCGAGCTGCCCAGCTTTTGATGAGTTGAGCAACTAAATTGCTAGATAGAAACCATCTCTATTCTTCAGCAATTTGGGGAATTTCTCTGATAGAGCATTGAAGCAACTAGCAAAGCACTACTGATGATAATGTCTTAGTCTGTGTCACTAGAAGCCGTGTTTGTTTGGCGATTGTTTGCCAGTGGAAAATTGCCAGTTGCCTATGAAGTTGCTCGATTTCTGTTGCATATCTGATATAGGCCTTAGCCTAAGTCATACCATATTGCCTCGTTCCACATTCCCTTCAGTCACAGTAATCCATCGTCACTTCTCTTCCAAGTCTCGTTTATTTGTTACCATTGATCAGACAACACGCACACACGTGGCACTCGCCGGCGTTTCATCACGTCTCTTGTCACGGCTGCAGTCAGTGATGAACGCCGCAGCTCGGCTCATCTTTTCCTCGTGAAAGTTCCAGCACATCACTCCGCTCCTTCGTCAGCTGCACTGGCTGAAGGCTCCAGAGCAGATTGCGTTCAAACAAGCAGTCCCCATGTACAAATGTCTACATGGGTCCACACCTGCATACCTTACTGACGAGCTTTGTCAGGTGGCAGATGTCGAGGCTCGTTAGCGACTCTGTTCCAGTTCATCTTCATCACTGATTGTCGGCCGCACCCGACTCCTTACTGTCGGTGACCGAGCTTTCCCGGTCGCCGTTGCACGTGTCTGGAACAGTCTGCCTGGTCTTGTCACTTCGCACCTTCTGTAGCAGTCTTCTTGTCCCGGCTTAAAACTCAGCTGTTTAATATTTCTTCCCTTGTGATTGTACAGTGCCTGCACAGTGACTTTAGTTGCTTTGGACACCAATCGTTCTTGCTTACATCCTTTGCCTCATGGCTTAACTGTGAAGTTGCAGGGCAGAACTGTGCCGATGGTGTCAAATCTAGTTTTCCCTGATCATGATAAACTGGTGATATTTGGTTGGAGTTAAACAACTACAAATTTCAACTAACACAACTGAAATGTTTTCCTACGTTAACGGTTTGGTCTCTGTCGGAAACTGTCACTGGAAGAAGCCGTGTCGAGAAAGCAGTCTTACCCAGCCAGAGTAGGCAGATGGATCGGGGAGAGATCCTTGGCCACAGTGGACTAACGTGCATGGATTGGTACAGCCACACATACGACCTCACTTTTCGCTTGACTACTACCCTTTGTCCGGTCGTATCAGCGTCCTGAAAAAAAATACTAGTACCAGTTTCTTGTGAAGGAGGCATCTGATGGAGACTAAAACATTAATGTAGAAAACATTCTGGTTGTGTTGGATGAATTTTCGTTTTCCCTGAGTTTGCCATGTCTGTGTTCTTTATTCCATGCTTTCATTTTATTATGTTACCTTACCTTGTCTTATGTGTCTTTCATTTACATTGTGACAACTGTGTTGCCTGTTCTCTGGCACATCGAGTTTTCCATGATTGAAGATTATTCTGACAGCTGTTGTAGAAACATTCAGTGCTGGTCTTTGATTATCTACAGAAATGCTTATTATCACATATTTGCATCAAAAACATTATCGGCTGAAGAAGAAGATATTTATTTACTCAAACACATAACGATCATGGCAATTCCAAACACCAGTATTAATAGAGCCAGGTTGCCAGAAAACCCGAAGGTCAACAATGCTGGCCACTCAAAGAATACAAAAGCTGCTAATAAATACAAAACAAAAAAACACACAAGTCTGCACCAGTATTCTTACATAATACTCAACTAAGAACAGTGAAGCACAAGAATAAACAGAACAGATGATAGCTTGCCGTGTGAAAGATGTGGAATGGATTGATAGCCATGAGACTGAGACGGTGGTAATGAAGATACTGTCGAGACCGTCTCGAGACCTGATTTTGATTGTCTCGGTCTCATCTCAAACAAAATTTCAAACGTCTCGGTCTCGTCTCGGTGTAGAAAGAAAAGATCTCGTTTACATTCCGACATGTTTGATCTTAAGATGACCAACCGTGACTTACTTCTTCAACAGCTGAATATTCTTGTTTCATTAAACGACTGCTGTCTTTCAGAAACTTACTGTTGACTCTCTCCATATAGGAGCCAGTAAATTACTGGGAAGGAGCTCATTGTTCTGATGTCCAAACACGATCAACTCCCAAACAAACAATGTGACTGTAATACTCATGCATACATGCTCTGATGATGTGCAATGCCTGTGTCATGGTGAAACATGTTAACATGTACTTATTGGTAGGTTTTGCTTATCATACGATCAACTTTTATCAGCCCTAATATGCCGCTTGCCGCAGGGCCAATATACCATAGTACTGGCCCTGATATGACATAATGACGGGCTAATATAGTTATGCGAAAGGTCATTGACATGCAGCTTGGAATTTCCATACATCATGTGCATCTCTGGTTGTAGTAACTATAGTGCCACTGAGCGCCCACTGTAGGCTACAAATGCCGCAGCAAATGGTGAATAAACCTGTCTAATTAGAATTTCTGCCATCCCAGCAACTTACTTTCAGCATATTCCAAATAATTCACCTATCTGTTTAAACAAGTTTGATAGTATGATAAAAAGGTTATGACACAGATGTTTTCATATCGGCCCTATATCAGGCTCTCAGGCGATGTCAGCCCTCGCCTCTGCCTCACACTGATATCGACGCTCAATTTTGATACGAAAACAGCCGTGTGATAACCTCTAATTATCATATATTGAATATAAATAACAAATCATTATGAAATGTGTTGGTACTATAAGCTATTTCTCTGTTGTGAAATTAGAGAATAAACACTCTTTGTTTCTTTGATCTGTTTATGGCTTGTTTTATACTTTCATTGGAAAGTTTTGAATATTTTTAATGTTAACTGCAGCCAGCATAGTAGTGAAATGTCTACTAGAGCCGTTGTGCCTGGTGTTTATGTAATGATTGAATGCAGTTCGATTCCTGTAATTTTTTCTGCTTAGGTCTGTATGCTTATTTGATTGAGTTGTTTGTGTTGCTATTCAGCAATACATTGCCAGCAAACCTGTTCTTGAGCGGAAACTGGCGACACGGTCAAGATCAGATCTGTCAGCACATGAGAAGTCTCGCCTGAAGCAGAAGAGGAAGTCGTTGCAAGCAGCAGACTCGAATGCAGATGATGTTAAGAAGCGACGTACGTCTGGAAATACTAAGACGAATGATGGCAAGACTAGTTCTGGTGCTAATCGGCTCAGTCGTCCAGTTGACTTATCCGCAGACACTATAGAATCTGATGTTGAGCCTGGAGATATTGCAGCTGATCATTATGAGAAAATTGGTTCGTTGGGTGTATTGCACTTGGTAGAGAAGGCAGACGCAACAGATACCCGGAAGTTCGATGAAACTGATGACAAGAAAATAGATCATGCCAGTAGTGGCATTGCAGAAGTGTCCAGCATTTCACCATTTGATGAAGAAATTTTGTCAGCATTAATAAACGAACTAGAGTCAGGTTCTGTGTTGGAAACTGACACTGTGGATGTGGATCTTACAAAACAGAAAGATGATGTTGACCTTAGAAAGGAGAAAGATGGACTGGCATCGGATGTGGTGTTGTCAGGGTGTGTTGAACCAGTGAATGATGGTAGCACTGATGACCAAGCTGGTGGTACATCTTTGCCACCAGGAGAAGGAAGACAGTTGGTAGCAGATAAGAAAGCTGGTTCAACTGAGGGTGATGTTGGTGATGCCATTTTGCCACGTGAGTTGGTGATGGGCAGAGAAGTTGATGAGGATGGTGGAATGCATGTGAAAGGTGTGGTGAAACACATTGTTACTTCATTCGAGGACTTCATGTCAGAAATCTGCCACTCCGGTGATGTGTTTGCACCAGTGGAAGATGTGACTGAGACGGGCGTTGAGACCACCCTTGTATCTGAATCTCCAAAGACTGGACCTGACAGCGGGGCTACTGCATCACTTAATGCCACGGAACCACAAGCTACCGTAACTGAGAAGAAAGGTGCTGGGCCAGTGAGTACTTCAACCAGTGATTGGCCTGATGATAATAGATGTGTGACAGCAATGAAAGTTGATGACAAAGATGATGAAGATGGCAGAGAGTTGGCAGATGATATAGCTGCATCGATTTCAGAGTTCTTGATAGATGCCTCGGTGTCAGCTGGAGCAAGCAGTGTACCTGAGTTACATGATGAGGATGGTAAAAGTTGTGCTGATGTACGTGGTATATTGGAATCCTCATCTGTCCAGCCGTTACATAGTGAGAGATCAGAGACTTGTGATCATGGTTCACTGGGTCAAGAAGCTACTGAGGTGGTAGATGGCCAGAGCTTGATGCCACTGGCTGAAGGTCTGGAGTTGGTATCGGATGACAGCACCATGTCTTATAATGGTTCAGAACTTGCTGGTTTTGCTGGATGTGAGGTTCAGACAGAAGGTGGATTTTCAAGCATTAGAGCCGAGGCAGCAACTAGTGAACGGTGGAGCTGCTTGTCTTCTGGTGACCATCACGATGTTGCACCAGTCACTGGCGATGAAGAACGATTGTCTAAGAATGTGGTTGAAGTACGTGATGATGTTGATGATAAAGATGCTCTGATACCGGTGTCTGAAGATATCGTTGCTGTTTCTGATGATGAAGAGCAAGTGTCTGAGAATGTGGTTGAAGAACTTGATGTTGATGATAAAGAAGCTGTGATTCCGGCATCTGAAGACATCACTGTTGTTTCTGATGATGAAGAGCAAATATCTGAGAATGTGGTTGTAGTACGTGATGATGATGATAATGTTGATGATAAACAAGCTGTGATACCAGCGTCTGAAGATATCGTTGCTGTTTCTGATGATGAAGAGCAGGTGTCTAAGGATGTGGTTGAAGTACATGATGATGTTGATGATGAAGCTTTGATACCAGCGTCTGAAGATGTCACTGTTGTTTCTGATGATGAAGAGCAAGTGTCTGAGAATGTGGTTGAAGAGCATGATGATGTTGATGATAAAGAAGCTGTGATACCAACGTCTGAAGACATTACTGGTGTTTCTGATGCTGGAGAGCAAGTGTCTGAGAATGTGGTTGAAGAGCATGATGATGTTGATGATAAAGAAGCTGTGATACCA
>Ga0056114_1001009_pt1 | contig 11781 bp, 11 predicted proteins | sample WorMetHERISLAND1_FD_77005 | JGI IMG/M metagenome (GOLD analysis project Ga0056114, IMG submission 77005) | Marine gutless worms symbiont microbial communities from Max Planck institute for Marine Microbiology, Germany - Olavius loisae HERON... ...
AACTTCTAAGTTTGCTTACTGAGCAAATGACGTCATTGTTGACGTCATGTCATATCCAACATGTTTGTTGACATTATAAAAGTGTTTATTTTATAGTTACTTGCCACAGACGACGATCAACAAAGCTATCAACGACTTACGCAAACGTGTCAATGCATGCGTTTCGGCCGATAGTGGACATTTTGAGCATATTATGTGAACTGGGTAGTTGCGCTTAATATGGCACAACTTCGTCAAAATCGGGTATAACTGAATAAAAATTTGTAATCTAGCGTAGATAGGAACGTATAATAAGTGTGTAAAAAATCGATTAAAAATTCTCAACCGTTTGTGAAAAAAAGAAAAATGTCAGGACCCTTCAGGGGGGGGGGATTTTTTTTTGACTCACACTGTACATGTATTTCTGAGATGTGCAATAATTATCAGGAAAAATTGTCAAAATTCTGTAACAGATCATTGGCGTCGGTGACCTCCTCCCTTGATCCGGCAACCATATAGGTGGCTAGACCAGCTGCGTGTGAGATCAGACAGATGTAACAGTTTGTAACACGTGTCAAAGGCTATTTTAGCCTGTGGCTGCATACTAGCAGTCTGTGCATTTGTCTGAGTCACTATCACATGAAATGAATCTGCCATCAGACAGTAACACTTGTGTTATGTTAAAGAAAAAGGCAGATATTTTGACATTAAAATTCACCGTGGGGATAAAAACCAAAAAATACCAAGCTGAATGGACACAATACTAGCACTGTGTGCCATGCATGGCCAGTTGGTAGTCACTGTCATGTTATGTGGTATTCAATGAGCAAAATGAGTTAAGCCGGCGACACACATCACAGAAACTGGTCTGTTACCAGAAAGTTGTACGTGTGGCGGTCAATCTGGTACCAGATTTTTCTGGTACCAGATTCTGGTATGGAATAGAACAGAGCTCTATTCCATCACAGAAACTGTCGGGCACGTGACACAAACCGTGCAACGTGATTGGTGGCCTGTTGTTATTGTTTTTGTTGTCATTAGTTATCGGTTGTTTTTCGTAAAATTTTGTGATTTATTTATTTAGTGATCTTATGATGGAGCGGAACAATGATGAAATTAGTAAATTGATCGACTTCACTGAGAAAAGATCATTGTATGTTATCCGCCATTTTTCAGGTGCCAGAAACTGTGATGAACGTGCGTCAAATTGTTCGTGCAAGTTTCTGGTACCTTTCGCTGGTCGTATCAATGAATAATGCAGAACATGTGAATGGCCAGTCCACCAGACAGCCACGACTGTCGTGCTGTTAGCTCCTCCCACTGCGCATAAATTAACAACTCATTACAACCAAACCTGCTACGGTGCTAGGCCACTGTATCAACAAAAATAGTACATGACCCAAAAATAGAACTGCAACTGTTAACAACTAAAAATTTATTTATCATAATAACTGCATAATAAATAACAGTAATGAACGAATTAAAAATAGTAATCAATTAGTGATTTAGTAAAGAATTAAACTATTTGATGACAAGGCTTAAAATGCTTTTTACAGTCCTGATGTGTATGTAGTATTGTAAAATGTTTATTTTCTATATTACACATATGTACGTGAATTTTATACACCGATCTATAAATTGAGACATTATTATGGGAATCTAAGCTGGGAGTGCACACTATACACAGAATTACATGGAATGTCTTGAAGTCATAGATTTAGTTCACTAGTAAGGCCCTCTTACCACTGGAAATGTCAGGTTGCTGAGGTATCTGTCTGCATGGTGTCAAGAAGTGAAACGTCGGCCGACTAAACACAACACATAGACTCATGTCACATGCTCACACACGCTAACCTGAATCGTCTCACTGTTCCTCACTGCCGACTTAGCACGTACGGCTGTCAGGCTTTTTATCACGTTGGCCCGACAGTCTGGAACTCGTTGCCAGATGAACTTAGAAATTCGGACGGTTTTGTTGGCTTTAAACGATTCTTGAAAACAACTCTTTTCAGCCGTTACTGCGTGATCAGCACTTTAGAGGTTTATAACGAGATGCGCTATATAAATCTACGTTTTACTTACTTACTTACTTGTACACAGACGGGCAGTTTCAGCAGCTGGTTGTGATGATGTCAACTGAGCTGTCTATCTGTCACTGTTTAGTATACATCGTATTGCACTGCAGGACAGTATCATCAGTCCTTCATTAAATCTGCGGGTCCGAGGTCAAATGGTCCAACAAAATTTAAGAATTGTGAAATGCCAAACAATATTGATAAGTTGGCCAAGTACTATAGTGATATTAGAGGCCGCAGACTTAATTACATCACAACATTATAAGCACAAATGCAGATAACAGACAGCAGAAACTCTGAGTGGACATCAACATTAGCATCCCGACCCTCCGTTCCACTGGCCCTTGGATCCACCCTCTTGACCCTCCGTTCCACTGACCCCTTCATCCACCCTCTCGACCCTCCGTTCCACTGACCCCTTGATCCACCCTCTACGGTGGTCCCACCTGCTCCGGGATCAGCGCCTATGCCATAGAAGAAGCTGCAAAAACATACGGCGGCGTGGTCGGCGAAGGAATTAGTGCATCAACGGAGCTCGAGTGCAGCAGCGACGCGTGCTGGCGGTGAAAATACTCGAAGGCTCTGACGCGCAGCTCAAGATGCTGCTTAGATACGAGATGAGAGAGTCCAGTGCCGATGACATGGTCTGCTATACTGGATTCAACCGACTTCAGAGCATCATAGGCAGTGCTCCATATCATACCTACAACAACCAGTTGGACTGTGATCGCAAGAACCATTATAAAGATGCACTCCACCTCACATATTTAGAAAGGGTGTGCATAAAACTGAATTTCGGTTTGGATTCGATTTTTTAACCAATCGAACCAATCTGAATCGTCACTAAAATTCCATATCAATGACGTTGGTTTTCATAATAAACTCCATACAGGCGCAAAGCTGCATTCATTCTGCAATACCTACATTGTAGTAAATACTTTTTTTTAGATAATTTCACAATTTTATTAGACATAAAACATTTTAAAAGTTAAAAATGCACGCCAGTAGTGTAGTACTAACTTACAAACAGATTGACTGATTGATTGATTAATGGATTGAGCAGGGTTTAATGTCTCCACCAACACAGTATAGGTTATCCGAGACACGGTTTTACAGGTCAAAAGACCCAACCAACAGTATCAAAGTACTGAAGGAACAAAGAAAATACACAAATACACTAAGCGAACACACAAAAACACAGCAAATCCCCTAGTTTACACTAATATGCGGTGACTAGGGGATGGCTCCCACAGACGGGCAGGGTTGCCAGGCCTGAACGGCGGTGGGAGTCGTGGGACTGCCACTGCGGTACCCCCAACTTATAAAGAGATGAGTTGCTTGCTAACTCACGCATTGCTCACGTGTTCTGCCTGGTTTTTATGTGACTAGTAGAGGGTTTGTAGCAATTTTTACACGACAGATGCCTTTGCTGACAGCTAGCCAACAACATCAATGCACAAAGCATTAAATTAAATAAAGCACGTGATGTCACGCGTGCACACCAGTAGGTCTGGCAGGCGGTCGCAGCTTCAAAACAACGGACAACGGTGTAAACTTGACAACAGGAACGGACGTCTGAAACACGTAAACACAGCTGTGTTTTAAAGTCAGTTCTGTGGCTGATTGGGATATGTGCAATGGGTCAAGCGTTTCTTTGTTGCATTGACTGCTTAATGGGACGTTCACTAATAACACTAAGCGGGAGATATATCACATATCTTGTGATGATATGTGAGTTAGGGGGAGGGAAATGAGCCCTTGTGCAACACCCACAGCCTTATCTTTCACGTTTACACAATACAGTATAACCAGTTGGAGACTCAATGTGACCATCTAGATCGCAACTTATGGAAAGATTACAAGATTACCGTAAGTAAAAAAGCAAAAAGTTAATAAGATAACAGATGGCATGTGTAAGTGCTCACTGAATGACAGCAATTCAGATAGGCACATCGAATATTTTCACGACTAGTGGTCATAGGCCTACTCTTACAAAACCACATGTCATATATATGACAAAATATTACATAATGGCGCCCAATAAACAGTGATGTTGTCCTTGGCCCTCATCTTTGGTTGTCTGAGAGGACAAAACTGTGGTTCTTTGTCATGGCCTTGGCCTTGGAAACTAAGTCCTGACCTTGATGTTCTACGGTGGGTCTGACACTATCAACTGGACTTACTCTTACATACTCCCAGACAACGGTAGAGTCATCCATATTCATACCAATAAGCAGGAATGACCTTCATTGTACTTAAGGACAAATTATTGTGGTCCTCGGTCCTGGCCTTAACCTTGAAGGCTAAGTCCTTGGCCTTGAGGGCTCAAATCCTTGATCCTGGCCTTGGCCTCGAGGGTCAAGTCTTTGATCCTGGTCTTGGCCTTGAGGGCTCAAGTCCTTGATCCTGGCCTTGGCCTCGAGGGCTCAAGTCATTGATCCTGGCCATGGCCTTGAAGGCTAAGTCCTTAGCCTTGGCCCCGAGGGTCAAGTCCTTGATCCTGTTCCTACAATACTTTGATACTGTTGGTTGGGTCTTTTGACCTGTAAAAACCGTCTCCCATATAACCTATACTGTGTTGGCGGGGACGTAAAATGCTGCTCAATCCAATCCAATTCTTGGTCCTGACTTTGGCCTTGAAGGCTAAGTCCTTAGCCTTGGCCCCGAGTGTTAAGTCCTTGATCCTGACCTTGGCCTCGAGGGTCAAGTCCTTGGTCCTGACCTTGGCCTTGTTAACAACCCTGCCAATAAACTCAAAAATGACGTTCAGCTCACAGATGATGAGTCTTCGTCTTCACAGAGGGTCGCAGACTGTTCCAATGCCTGCTGAAGAGGCTCCAGCTCTTTGAGCCACGCTTCTTTCGGCAGCCGACAGATTTCCAGAAACATGTCACCCAACGGAGCTGGTGACGACTCTGTGAAAATAACGAGAAACACAAGTAATGTGAGCTGCCATATGCATTTGAGTCATGTCCAGATTACATTTTCCGGTGGTGCTACGCAAATATACCACGTGAACTCTCTTCACTCTCCTCGATTTGTCACTTATTTCTCTTCTTCCCTGGCCTTTCTGCAACCTGACCATGCCACTACAGTCCTGCTTGGTCCACAGATAGATTCAGAGGCAGTGCACCCAGCTGGATGTAAGAAGCATGGAATGGGAGGGCAAGGGGGCAGTGATAGGGCATGGGATGGGAAGGGATGAAAGGGAAAGAAAGAGCAAAGGAGAAGAGCTAAACCGGGACACTTTGGCATCCCGAAGACAATATTTGGGATTCTGGGAGAGAATATCCCAACTGGAACTGTCCCGGAAAAACCAGGATGGTCACCTTGAGCCACTGCCAACTGCCATACACGAACTTTTATATCATCTGTTTCGGTCCTCGTCTCGAACACATGATCTTGGTCTTGGTCTTGAAAGATGTGGTCTTGGTCTTCAGATTTCGGTCTTGTGTCCATCACTGTGCATCTGTGGCACGACCAAGCCCTGTAGGCACCTTACCATACGGGGTAGGCATGTTACCAGTGAGGCATACAGCCAGTCCAATGCAAACATGCAGTTGTAGGAATAAAAACCAATCAGCCATAAATCAGGTCCAGATTCTAGTGTTTGGAGTACAAAATCCACAGAAAGACACTGACCTGTATGGACAGCTGGATCTGAAATGTTCTGGGCAACGAGACCCACAAACCCGGCACAGCTGCTCACCTCAACACCAATCACCAGTGACTTGCGAGCTGCATCGTCCTACACACATTATTTACAGTCATTCACTAGGTGGCAGCACCTTAAAGGAGTGATCATCTAAGTGTGCACACTAACTTACTTACAGAACATTGGGCAACGAGTGGTCTCCATCTGGCTATCAGTATCTCTCGTGTCACTCCAGTCTACACCCATCATCTCCACATCTGCTCTCAATGTTTCGTGTCATGTCCTCCTTGGTCTTCAAGTAAATAAGCAAGTAAAACATAGATTTGTATAGTGCATAATTGCCAAAGCCCCTAATGAGCTGTATGCAGCGAGTGAGTGAGCAGGGTTTAACGACTCCACCAACACAGTATAGGTTATCGGGGAGAGTTTTACCGGTCAAAAGACCCAACCAACAGTGTCAAAAGTATTGAAGAAAGATAACAATAAACACAACAAACACACAATAAAAACACAGAAAATCCCCTTGTCTACAATAATACTATGGGGTGACTAGGAGATGGCTCCCACAGAGGGCAGAGTCGCCAAGCCTGAATGGCAGTGGAGCTGCCGCCGTGGTACCCCCACGCTGTATGCACTAGTACTAACTGAAAAAAAGAATGTCTTCAAAGAATGTCCAAAGCTAGTAGTGTTGTGGCTAGTGTCACACAACAGTCTAGGCAAAGAGTTCCAACCCTCCTTCTACTGTCTTCTGGGGTCCACTCTAAGGCTAGACTAGTTAGGCTAGTGTGCACACAATTAAACAAAATTCTCTGACATTGCACCCAGTCTCATTGAATTGTTTTTCAAAGGGTCAATGATCACAGTTAGATGATGTAAAATGGAAAGATATCTTGTGATATTTGATGATCATATCTGTGTTAAACTGGAAATTCAATGACTTCCACGTAATGTTGCCAAAACCGTCACGTTTACAACACCTGGCTTCAGTTCAGTCTGGGCTGAATCTAGACTATCTTTCCAGTTGGCTGCCGGTTTCGTTCAGTTTCAAAGCAATCTGTATTTCCACTTTAGTTCTAGTTTACACACGGCATCAGTTACCCATAGTTCCTTGCAGATATCTGATAGCATTGACAATCAAAGCAATCCATTTTTACAAGCTTGTATAACGTTAGTTTCACAGTTACTTTAATATTAGCTGAATAGCCTGGATTTTACATTCTTCCTTCCCTTTCAGTAACACCTAAATGGGTTTCTGCATGTTGATGTGCCGTTAAGAAACTACTCCAGCACTCAAACACTCCTAAACAAAAGTCCTGTAGCATTGACTGCAGCAACATAAGTTCTTTCAGTGCTTCTCCTATACACTGTCTGTGGACCGGTAAACCACATCAGCATGTAACCAGCCACCCATTACAACTCAGCCTAGCCATCCCGTGTGGGTAAATAGTGAAAGTAACATTAAAAGCTGGGGAGTAAACAGGCACAACACGTGATGTACATGGTGTTACAGTGCAAACTGGCATTTGTCTGAGGGCAATAGAAAGCAGTGTCACCCCGTGGGCCCACACAATGAAATTCTGTGCTGAACTTAAACTGAAATAGGCCTAAGTCACATCTCTTTATTCATAAACAAGAATAATAATTTAATAATAATTTAATAATAATTTAATAATAATTTAATAACAGTATTAACCTTTTGACGCCCGCTGTTGCCATATGTGTACAGCTACAAAGTATCCTGTGCCAGACTGGATTAAGCCGTCATTTGTAATTTTTGACATCTGGGCACTCTGACGCTCAGGGCTGAGCGTCAGAGTGCCCAGATGTCAAAAATCAAAAATTACAAATGATGGCTTAACCCGGTCTGGCTGACAAAGGATGCTTTATAGCTGTACACATATGGCAACAGCGGGCGTCAAAGGTTAACAATGACAACAGTGACGACAAACCAGATCACTCAGTGTCTGAGCCAATAGTATGACACTGGCGATGTGTAGAAATAGCTTCACGATTCCTAAAAATAAAGATCATAATTACTCACAGCTGTCAGCATAGAATATAGCATTACAGGCATAGAAATGAAACACTGTAATACTGATAGATATGCATTGGAAAACAGTTAAATCAAAACCAAATAGTTCAGTAACAGTGAACATGTAAAGTCAAAAGACAACGAGTTATACTGCTGTAATGTCATGGCACAGCAAACAGCAAAGTACTGCAAATCTGAAATATTTGGTCAAATTATTTTGCACAAAAATCCAATGTTATTACGATTTTTCCACAAATTCCGCAGAAAATCATTGACATCAGTGCATAGTAAAACGTGTTTTGATTACACTCAATCTATTCTTTGAACCGAATTATTGTACTTACTAAGCAACATAATAATATTAGATGACAATTACATTATGATTCTTTCTGCCAAAGATCATCTGACAAGTCACACTGAAAGCTCCTCTGGATAAAACTAACAGTACAATAGTTGCACATGTCAAGACATGGACAGACAGACAGACAGACATATAAAGTATATTAAAGCTAGTAAACACATTGCAAATTTCGACAAAAATAAGGATATAACAACACAAATTTTATAGCATGAACTGGAAGCGAATCAACAAAATTTCACCACAATTTCACACAGTGTGGCTAATTTCCAGTATGCTACTCCTTGACAGCAATTCAGATTAACCATTAACAACTACTAAATAACAGTACGGCTCTCAATGCCTGTGCAAACTATTATAACATTATTGGTAATTATTAAATTACAAGCAAAATAACATTGCTATCACAAGAGTATGTGTACAAGACCAGAAACCTGAGCTGTCAGTGGCTGTGATTAAGTACACACGATCTGCAAAGCCAGTAGCAATCAGTGATGCGAGTATGGCAGGCTCATGGTTAGCACTGCCAGCAGCAGTAGCAGCGTCTTCCGGCTTCCATTGAGCAACAATATCAAGGTGTGATGTGCCGATGCAGTACAGGCAACCATTCGAGTTACTCACGTAAACAAACTTGCCGTCGGGGCTTGCAGCAATTGCGACAACGTTATCGATCTCCTGGTATCAAACAGAACATAAGATCAGTATCATCAGTTAATACTGCAATTAATGCGACTACTTTACTACTACTGCTGCCACTAACAACAATAATGATAATAATGACATTGGATTGGACACTATATTCATTGTTCACAAGGGGCAACTTGAAGGAGGTTATACAAATCTGTGACTCCAGGAGTTCGACACATCCCTGAAAGACTATTTCCAAAACCAATCAAAATGACTACCCTGAGACTCTGCCCCCCCCCTAATGTGAAATGGGTATCATCTCCTCATGGCCTCCCGCGATGTCAACCCACATGCTCTTTGCTAATGACCTGTACACCGTCATAACGATAACATTACAGTCATCGACAAAGACAATAAGACAGCATACCTGATAGATACAGCAGTGTCGGGAGATGCTAGATACTTGGGAAGCAATGAGTAAAGGTAGACAAGCATCAAAATGTGGCAAAAATAATACACATAACGCATATTTTAGAAATAATAAAATATTAAAATTAATAATAAGAGTCCCACATGATACTTACACCAATGTCTCGCAATGTGTTAAAAAGTTAATTTACTGTAGTAATTACATAAGCAAACTAACTGAATAAATTCAGCTGTCAAAATAACAGGCCGAGCTAAATTTATACACAGTGGAAGTTACAACACAGAAACATACAAAAATATTTAGAAAAACGATCGATAGTATTCACGCATGTGACGCATACCGCAATTATGTTTGCAGAATCGTATTGCGGAGCTCGTCTGTGATTCACATTATTAATCAATTTAGATTCGTTATATTCTGCAGTGTCCAGTGCAGCATCGACAATTGAGTTCAATATTCTGTTGATGCGGCGAAACGGCTGCGGCAACGAGTCGGCAAACAGATCAGGGTCTTCAAGATAGTGAGACGGATCGCCATCGGTTGTCGTCACATTACTCAAGAAACATGGGCCATCAAATCCTGACGAATAACTCACAGAGTGTCTAGCTGTCATCTCTGCACTCACTTCTTCATCCGAAATCTGAAATCATGCCAACAAAACAGATCTCTCTACACTAGTCACTCAGAAATCATTCACTCAACTCCAAACAGAGGGAGGGGCTTAAACAGCCAGTGCTGTTACTGCTGTACGAAGTACTGTGCATGAGTACTTAAGTAAAAGTAAAACGGCCTGCAAAATCAAAGTAAAAAGGAAAAGTACTCTCGTTTGGTATACCACATTTTATGTACACACTATTTTAGCATAAGTTATAACAACATTAATTTCGTATTCAGCAATTTAACATTCAGCTGCAAATGTGTATTAAACTCAGTGTTCAATGTTCACATTTTACCACAACATGCACGCGAGTCACCGTGACTACTAGGCCTATAGCAGGCCTACAATGTCAACAGTCACTCTACAGTCTACAGAGATTTGTTCTTCTTCAACAGAACAAGGTTCTCAAACAGTCGTCCGCCATAGAAGTACGCTTGCTGTTCATGGATGTGGTCTCCATTAGCGGTGCGCTTGCTGCGCATGACGTTTTCCCAAATTGAAGTTGACCCGTACAAGGCTGCATGCTGCAACATGCAACTGCTACGTGTCATAGCGGGTGTCGTCGGGTAGCTTCAGCGGCGTGAATACCGAACAATAGTTTTGTTGTTCGTCTCCCATTTAGTCGCATTTATGAGTACGATCGTATGGCCTAATTAGAAGATTTACTTGTAACGCAGCTGCTTCGCCAACTAAGTACCGAAGTAAAAGTACTGAAAATGGCCAAAAAATTACTTCGTTACAAGTAAAAGTACTTAAATTATTTTTTATTTCGTTACATGCAAAAAGGAGCAGAAAACTACTTAAGTAAAGTAACGCGTTACTTTTACTTCGCTACTGAACAGCACTGTAAAAAAGCCCCTTCGTATTTGAAAGCTGACAGGCCCTTAAGATAGGCCACTAATGGGCCAATAAGTAACCCATCCCCACCAGGACTAGTAGTTGTGTAATTGGGAGTAACAAATATGTATTCTTGTATATACTTGTAATTTCTGTATTTTTAGTACATACTTTGTATTTTGCTGCCTTGCTAGCAAAAAAATTTGATATAAAGCTGATAGCCTCAGACTGCATCTAAAGGTGAAAGACTGAAGTTTGTCGGAATAGCGGCTGCCAGAACAAACAATGGTTGCCTCCTGGTCCGGGTTTCATTGGTTCGCAGATTACCTCTTCACCGACAGTCTAACTATTAACCGCAATGGACTGCAGCAAGCAACAACGAACCACATCGGACCTGTACTGATTATTTCGCTTCGACAACTATTACGAGTAGACTTAAAAGGCATAAGGCGAGCTAATTATCCGCAACTGACAAGAGGAAGGAACTCCAGTCGACGCTCGTGATGAGTTGGCTTCAAAGTCGGCATGGACGTATTCAATGATTCCTGCTTATTCAGTTGAAGCCCAACACCAGATACTTGTACTTGTAGGTTGATGGACCGGCAGCTGATTGGCTTCGGTTGTCCATTCCATATCTTTGCTGTAGTAGCGGTCGTAGGCATTCTTGAAACTGTTGACCGATGTTGAATTTATCACTTCCGCAGGAAGACGATTCCATCCATTGACCACTCTTTGACTGAAGAAGAATTTCCTTGTATCTAATCTTGATCTGTCCTTTGCCAGTTTCTTCTCGTGTCCTCTGAGGCTATATGGTGCGTTTGTAAAGCTGAAAACTGTTTGTAGTCAATTTTCTCTTGTTCAAGGCAAGATGTTCAAGGCAAATGCCGCCACACGGGAGCTAAATACTTCAGCACAGCAAAAGCATGAACCAAGACGATGACTGCGGGGTGTCTTCCCGATTCGTCAAAACCCGATTCGCCGAAATTAGGGTTAGGGGTTGGTGTCTTCCCAACAACAACATGATCTTTATTAGACGTACAGACAAACCGCTGTAGCAAACAGTGAAGAAGAAAGTTCGATAGGCTAATCTAAAAACAGTCTTTATATAACACACGAAACATGTAGTTACA
>Ga0056114_1001010_pt1 | contig 11772 bp, 4 predicted proteins | sample WorMetHERISLAND1_FD_77005 | JGI IMG/M metagenome (GOLD analysis project Ga0056114, IMG submission 77005) | Marine gutless worms symbiont microbial communities from Max Planck institute for Marine Microbiology, Germany - Olavius loisae HERON... ...
GCTAGCTTTCTTCGTTTTGACACAATACCGGCGCGTGACGGACAGACGGACGGACACGTTGCGATCTCTATAACCCGCGCTAGCATAGCGTCGCGCGGGTAAAAACAGGCAGAGTAAAAACATTGTCAAATACAAGGTACAGGTATTGTTAATTACAAACAGCACAAAAAAATCACCAAAGAGCAGCAGAGTAAGCATAGACAAACAACCTTCTTAGCAAATGCATGACCGCGGACAGCGTCTCCAGAAATGCCGTCACCAAACGGAATGTCAGGACTGAAACCAGAACGACTCGAGTCCGACTCCGTTTCAGTTTTGCGTTCACATGTATTCGATGGAATGTTAAGTGTCAACTTCTGTGAGACGACAGTCGACGCCTACACATCGCAGACGGCATCACGACTGCACTCAGAGTAGGGCTGGGCTGGGCTGGTTTTAAAACCATAACCAACAACTGCAGTTTTTTGACTAAACTGTGCCAAACCAAAACTGCATTTTTCTGGCAGTTTTTTGGCATTTTGATAGAAATTAAGTGTTATATTTATTAAGATATGAACTAAAATATTATTAATATGCGAGGTTACTACCAAAGACAAACAGTAAACTAAGTGGATTATTTTGCAAAAACTGCTCACATACACGAGTTTGGGACCAAAATTGGATAATTTGTAAGTTAGCTCAGTATGAACTCAGAAAATTTTACCCCGATCCGTCCACAAGAGGTTATTCTACATACAAACAAAAGAACCAATGAATACGTAAATAACGAACATAAACAACTGCATTATCCTCCGCTTTGTCAGGCACAATAAAACAACAACAGCAGTGGACTTTCAGCATTAATACCTGTCAATTTGTCTTGCTAATTAATGTGCTGCTGCCTATCGGGTACCTTCTTCTTCTTCTTGTGTGCCAAGCACCACTAGGGGTGTGTAGCGCCAAACGCAGACATCAGTGGACGATTCCGAGCCAGTTATCGCCTCATCCAGGCAGAGATTGTTAGACGTCAGGTATTGCTGGATAGTCTTCATACATGTAGTTCGAGGACGTCCTGGTGGTCTCCTCCAGTTCTCCGAAGGGGGAGCAGTTATGATACTCCTGGCATCTGTCTCGTCTGGCATTCTTGCAATGTGGCCGAACAGAGAAAGACGCCATGCTTGGACCTCCAGGGCTCAATATTTCACACAGAAGGTGTCACTCACGACAAGTATACTCGCCATTCAGTACATGTAACTCAGCCGTACACTGGCACTGCAGCAGACATCCTGCCGGCAATTGGGCAATCGTACCCAGGGACGGCACTCAAGCATGACCGTGAACGTGTGAGTTAATAAGATATAAATTATATGTCTAAATGAAATGAAAAATTAAATACATGCTAAAACTATGCTATATATCGAAAGTGCTAATAAAGTACATCATCGACATATTTATACTCCGTTCATTGTGTTCGATCACACAAACATTTGATTGACGGCTGTTCTCAAGGAAGACATCTGTGACCAGTGAAGTGGTAGAATTCTAGTCACAATGCTGAGACAACGTCGTGCCCACAGGGGCAGCACTACCGCTGCAAGTGATAACGTATATGGTGCCAACGTATATGGCCGACATACGCCGTAATAGGCTGACTAACCAAAACACGGACTGATGCTTTGTTGTGATTGGTTTAGTAGGAAGACAATCCCACAGTGCTTTGCTGCAGCTAAAAATAGATCCAGTTCGCCAAATGTGTCCACCATCTTTGTTGGCATCTAGCGAAGGCTAGAGAATATTTATTAACATCCGTGGCCAGTACGGTATCCAGAAGAATATTTATATACATCCGTGGTCGTGCCAAACAGCGAAGACTAGAAACGCATCAGTAAGTAAGTAAACGCGTCTGTTGTTAGAGGCCAGTAGAAGGCTCGAGTAAAGAGGGTCTTCACCGCAGTACTGAACTGTTCTTGACTACTGGTCAGTGACTGACTGGAGCAGCAGAACAGAAGCCAAATTGACCAACATCGACAAGAAAGAAGTACCTTGTGAATATGTGTATAAGCAGTACTAATCAGTGGACCATTTACAGTATACAAGACACGGCATAGTACAAAGACAGCAACACACCTTCTTAGGCCTGCCACGTGTCGGCTTCTGGTTTGATGCTGACTTCGGAGGAACAATACTGTCAGCGTTGTCTGTAGCCAGCTTTGCACTCAGCCGTTCAGAGATTCTGCAACAATTGCAATCAACAATAAACAATGTCGTCTTTACTTATTATTACCACTGCTAGTACCAGCATGATCAATACTACTAATGTACATCATCTACAGACAGCTCAGATTAATCTCAGTTTTTGACAACAGACTCCTATCAATCTACAGTTCCACCAAGAATACACCAAGCAGCTTTGAAGGGTGTCAAAGAACTCGGAAAATGTCTTAACCTGAGTTAACCATCCAACCAACTGCAGACGTTTACCATTAGAAACTACAAGAGATATTGAAAACCATACACTCCACATTATGTCTATTATTCAGACTGGCATCGGTGGTGTGGTCCTAAGTTGGTGTCGATGAACAAAAGTCATCATTCAACCACTGACGTGAATCCAAATCACCTACAAAACCTGAAATAACAATTCTTGTCCGGAAGGCCATCCCTTGCTAAACTTTCGCGAAAATTCAGCTAGCCAAACGTACTTACGTGACAGGAAGAAGTGTCTGTACAGAATGAATTGTGGCAAAACGGTGCATCCTAGAGCAAAAGTTACTATTGACAGCCTATAGAAAGTCGTATATGAGAAATCGATTGGTACCACAATGAATGACCTTGACCTTTGTTTTGATGTCGCATATGGTTCCAAAGGAGCACCAACAGGAAATTGCATATGGGGTATCAAACGGTCACGTGACCGATAACGTCACGTGACCCCAAAGGTGCTGTGAGGCAGTATGGTCGGCTATCTTAGCGACAGCTTGGGTTCTTGTTGTTTATTAATAGTGCCAAACAACTAACCTTGTGGAAGAACGATGTGTTCTGGCTAATAGAGACGTCTTCGGTCTGTCGCACTGTTTCACACGAACCTGAGTAGTACAGACAGCACGGCGTCACTCTCAGTGAAAACAACTTATCAACAAACATGACATCTTTGAAGGTGAACGAGCCACTTAATGCATCCCACTCTCTGGTGAACTACACATACATCATGTAGTAAAAACTGCTTAAAGTGTGGTCTAGTAAAACAGTCCACAGTACACTTTAGCAGGCAAAACACAAAAGATTCTGATTAATGTCCGAATAAAATTGCAGCAAAAAAGTTTCTATTTAGAAATGCATTAAAATACAACCTTTCATTTTATTACTGTTGATGTTTCGGCCTCGACTAAAGCCTTCGTCGGAACGGTGTGTCTAATCGCTGTTCGCCGCTCAAGTTTCGGGCGAACAGATTGTCGTAGATGTGGAGAGTTGGTAAGACCACTCGTCTCTGTTCATCGACTTGTCTTGCTCCTTCCTGATACAGTGTATGTATTGCCTCCTTGATCCATCTGTCCACTCTGTGGCTTTCCCTGTCAATGACTTTGGCCTGATCCCAATCTATGACGTGGTTGAGAGAGACTGCATGATCTGTCAAGGTTGTATTTTAATGAATTTCTAAATAGTTTATCGTTCAACGTTCAACCTATGAGCATATTCAAGGAAAAATGTTTCTAGTTTATGTTGGACAGGTAACGATGAAGAGCCGATGTAACTGTTCCAAGTCCGCCAACCATCTCCCAGATAACCTATACTGTGTTGATGGAGACGTTAAACCCTGCTCAATCAATCAATCAGCGGCGACCGGCAGAAGCAGGTGATAGGTCATCAGTGGTTCCAACACGGACAAGCTAACTAGTAGCTGTATCAACTTCATACCAGTCTTGTTGTACTGGGTACTGGTACTTGATCCATACTTAAGTACTGTACTGGAACTTGTACTTGCATATCAAGTACTGGTACTTGTACTGGTACTTGGACCGCTTGTACTGGCACCGGTATTGGTACTTGTAAGAAAGTACTTGTTTCCAAGAAGAAGTCATTTTCTGCTGTAATTGACACATTCCTATGTATGAAGCAGTCTTGTATCAAGTACTCAACAAGCAAGTACCAGTACACATGATGTCACACGTATCATCATATATGCACAACGGCATTTGCTCACAGATATCAGATCCATCAAAATCACATCACAGCACTACATGAACCATCTACAATAACACTAGCAGAAGGCAGCAATGGTAAAACTGCATGCAGGCCAAGACAAGTGTTAATTCTGAACTCGAGAGCTGCTAAGGCCAAGTGTCAAGAACAATGACCAAAGCAAATGAGAGCTTGCCACAGAATTAATGGGATTAGTTTCTGAGATTTCACTCTCTCATTACAAGTTCTGGCCTCACACACTGCCAGCACACTGACATCTTTGTGGAAACAGCCGTAAGAGAAGAGACTCTGGAAGAAGGATCGTACCAGTTGATCCATGTTGACCTGCAAAATGGCTGGTCAAGATATTAGTGTTATCAAAAATATTGTAAACATGCAAAGACATCTGAAGAACTTACCTGGTTACTTTTCGCAGGAGCGGTTGCCGCAGCTGGTGGTGGTGGTGGTACAGCTGTATCCGGCTCTACAGTGCTTCTTTCTGTCACGTCATCGTCATCATCACTTGAACTGCTGCTCTCTGTCTCATGCTCGTCTGCTTTCATCCACGTCCAAGATGCAAGCGGCTTTCTCGCGTACACCCCAAACTTTAGTTTAGCCGTACCCTTAACCGGCCTTCGATTTGTTTGCAAAGTGACAACGGTTTTCCTCGTCGTAGCGACAGCTTCAGTCCCAATGTCAGCTTCACTCATCCCAGCGGTCACATGTTCTGGCTGGTCAGTTACAGACCCGCTTGCCTTTTCTTCATATGAACTCTCAGATTCAAGCCTCGTCAGTACTAAAACTGCTTCTGGTAGTTCAACCCGACACTGTACTGCTTCGTCCACCATCGGTTTTGGCTTGTCTATCAATGGAGTGTGTAAATCAACCGGTTTTACATCAGGCAGTACCGTATCCGATACATCCGGCTGTACAGTCGGTTTAGCTGGACTCTTGATCTGTGGCAAACCGCTTTCAGACAGGTCACACGGTGTCAGATCACCAAAAAAAGGAAGATCATTTGCCGCTGCGGTATCGGTACGACTCTCTTCTTTCACTATATCATCAACAGTACAGCTGTCTGTAACGAGTTTAGTGTCAACTGCTGGTGACCTTGCATCGTCACATTTGACTTCATCAGTGCAGAGTTCTGTCAACTCGGAGTCGACAGCTGGACTTGGCAAGGACCTATCAGTGACTGGCCAATCATCGTGATCAACAGAGACACTGGTAACAGCTGCTGCTTCCTCATCTTCCTTCTCCATGCTGTGCTTTCTGGTCCTCTCTTTCTTAGCAGTACGAGAGCTCGCCACTACTCTACCACTCGACTCACTCTTTTCCATCTTTTCAACAGCTGGACTTGGCAAGTACCTACCAGTGACTGGTTGATCATCGTGATCAACAGAAATACTGCTGGTGGCGGCTGCTTCAACAACATCTTCCTTGTCCATGCTGTACTTTCTGGTCCTCTCTTTCTTGCCGGGACGAGAGCTCGCCACCACTCTACCACCCGACTCACTCTTTTCCATCTTTTCAACAGCTGGACTTGGCAAGGACCTATCAGTGACTGGATGATCATCATGATCAACAGAGACACTGCTGGTGGCTGCTGCTTCCTCATCTTCCTTCTCCATGCTGTGCTTTCTGGTCCTCTCTTTCTTACCAGTATGAGAGCTCGCCACCACTCTACCACTCAACTCACTCTTTTCCATCTTCTCAAACAGCTTCATGAAAGCCTGAATCTTCTTCTCCTCTCGACTCTGTAAACCACATCCAACGACAACTTGAACAAACCGGCAATACTGCATCACTTAAAACATTGCTACGGATTATGTTTCGGATGTGACGATGCATGCTGAAAAATATTCCGATTCGGCAAATGTGAATTGTAAATTTACTATTCGTCGAATAGCAAATGCCCCGATGTTCTTTCTTCTCAAATTATGGATGTTAAAAATGTCCATTCTCATTTGTCTTGCATTTGATTCTTGACTTACTGACATGTAATGTTCGGCAACAATACGCTGCACTACCTATTGCATAATTGCGTTCACTCCTCAGTGCCGATCAGACTGAACATGCTCGCCTTCACTGTGGGCGGTGGCAGAAGTGACAGATAGGTTAACAGTGGCATTCGACGGTAATCAGTAATCACCGCAGAAATTTGATAACTGAAAAGTAATCGATTTTTTCAAAAATGATAATCGATTTCTGGAAAAAATGAAATTAATATCCCTATTTCAAATGAAACAGCAGGCATTTTTTAAAGAGTTAATCACCAGCTAGCAGTATCAGGTGGCTTCATGCTGAATAGGCACTTTACAAAATTTATTCCAAAATACACTGATAGATAGTGCAACGAATCTTTGCACAATGTGAGGAAATGGCAAGTCATCAGTAATATACAGGTTAGGGTTGCCAACAACATACAGCCAAAATACGGGACACTTTGGGTATCTTCTCCCCTCACACCTTTCTCTTTCCCTCTACCTCTCCTCCCCTTCACTCATCTCCCTCTCCTTATAAGTAGGCTCCCTCCAGCTATATGGGTCTGGGGAGCGCTGTAAGCAGTCAGTGGGGTCTGAGGGAGAGCACCAGCCGAAATCGAATTTTGCGCATTTTAGCTTTAAAATATAACATCAGTATTGCGGTAAATTATGTGGATTGTAAAGACTAATAGGAAATTCTGCGTCCTCTTGCCTGAATCTACACCCATGAATGTTGCTTGCCAAAAACCGTCACTAACGTAATAAGGAAATTATTAAGTGAAAAATAACCAAATAATTTCTTGACTACAGATACTGCGACTTTGTGAAGACAGACATATGCGATCGTAACGTAACGTCACGCAATCCGCTAGTGACTGGCGACCAATTACGGTGGACAGGGCGACTTATTTTGTACTGGAATTAAATATGAATCGATGTATTGGAAGCAAAAGGTATAGACAGACCAAAATACGGGACATCTTGCGTCCCGTGAAAACTCAAGCCGGGACGCGGGACACAGATGCCGAAATACGTGACGTCCCGGGAAATACGGGACGGCTGGCAAGCCTAATACAGGTGTATATATATTCACTGCTCTAGTAAACTAGACTGCTCTATAAAAATCTAGTAACATATTATTGTCCACAAATGGACGTAAAGTAAGTAGAAGATAAACTGATCTGTTACACTGTCTGAGAAACGTACGAGCTTTTTGTCGGATGAACCAAATTCATCTCCAAACTCGGCAGCGGCTTGTGATAACAGCGACTCACCAAATAGCCCATCTCCCTGCAAAGTCAACGTATTGGTCAGTAGATCAATCAATCAAGTGCTGTGCGAATATTCGAAATTTTGAATCGAATAGTTACTTCAGTATTCGATTCGATTCGAAAAGAGTACAATTATTCGAAATTTTCGAATACCTACCATCAACAATTTCTTACTTAAACAAGCGTAAGAAAGCTTTTTTAAACAGAATGACGCCGATTTTTCACCTTAGCAAGCACGCCTAGCAACCAACAAACTGGTGACTTTTGAGACCGACAATAACTATGCGATTCGATTCGAAATGAAAAAACACTATTTTCACAGCACTATCAATCAATCAGTCTGTTATGCAGTCAAAACAGTATATGGCACAGTACGTCACAGGCAAATCAAAGGTGATTGATGGCAGCGAGCAGGCCAAGTGTTCACATTTGCTCCAAGCACGGTGAATAGTTTGGGCTCTAGTATACAGACTGAAATACAAAGAAAATCAGCAATTTAGCGGCTGTGCTTCGTCCTCACAGCTCTCCTCCTAATTCCCGTCACCTTTCACGCAGCAGCTCATCACTCTGTGTATGTACAAACAGCATACTCAGATGTGCACCATGACAGACAACGCGAGATACTAGTTGAAAGAGTTGAGTTGAGCAGGGTTTAACGACCTGCTTGAAACATTATTTTGGAGACGATCTTCCCGGCCAATCTCTTGACTGGTGCAAGACACCCAGCCTTCTCAACCAATCACTTGACTAATATAAACAAAAGTAAAACTAAACATTATTGCGACTAAGAAACACAAAAAATGAACAATCACACAGGAAATCTATTAACGTATGCAAAATAAAACAAAACGAAACTAAAGCCTGGTTTAAGCCGGCGACACACACAACAGAAACTGGTACCAGAAACTGGACCCAGTCGTCTGGTACCAGAAACTTGCACGTGTGTCGGTCAATCTGGTACCAGTTTCTGGTACGGAATAGAACACAGCTCTATTCCATCACAGAAACTGTGAGGCACGTGACATGAACCGTGCAACGTGATTGGCCGGTCTGTTGTTATTGTTTTTGTTGTCATTAGTTATCGGTTGTTTTTCGTAAAATTTTGTGATTTATTTAGTAATCTTATGATGGAGTGGAACAATGATGAAATTAGTAAATTGATAGACTTCACTGAGAAAAGATCATTTATGTATCCTTCCAATGCGGCTGCAGCGTCGACAATGTTATCCGCCATTTTTCCTGGTGCTGGTGCAAGAAACTGTGATGAACTTGCATCAAATTTTCGTGCAAATTCTGGTAACAATTTCTGTTACCAGTTTCTGGTACGTGTGTCGCCGGCTTTAGTAGCCTTTCATGCCACTGGGTCAGGAAATTGATCAGGTCTATTCCACAGCCCATGGGGCCTGCATGGAGATCAAGTTCAATTAGACTCTTGGAAATCAACATTTTCAGATATCCACAAAAATTTGATTAATGATATGTGTTTTTAAACTGTTTTTTATTCACATAATATCATACAGTACTTTTTATCACCTGCGATCCCACCAGTATTCAATCAATAAGCTTGATACATCAGTACGTGTGATAAACTGCCACTAAGGCCATCTGTTCAAGATAGTCTTGACTGTGACGCATTACATTACGAAGTTCTGTGTAAACTTAATGAATGTTCAGCAGACGTGTGTCAGCATGAACAACGATGAACCTGATCACTGGATGAATGACGCTGTGACGAGCGTCGACGACCTCGGCCGACAGCAGCAGCAGCGGGTGCCACGGCAACGGCGCTGTAATGACACACATCACAGCTGAATCAATGACATCAACGGGCTTGATATGCTGCATCGACAAGAAGGGCCAGAAACTGCACAGTAGTGTAGCTAGCTGCCGAGTGGCTATTTGCCACAGCAGTGTCTATGGGAAAATTATCACAACAGTATTAAAGATCTGGTAAAAGTCATAGCAAACTCGCATAAGTATCCTAATAGTAGGCCTACAGTCCCTAGTGTATTCTGGTGGTGGATGGCTTACGAAACCACTGAAGGTCTCTGCTTTTGGTGCTAATCAGGCTCCGCCCCTTATTATAATACTGGAAGATGTATATCATTCATGTGCCAACACTAATGCTGACCTACAATACAAGCCCCATCTATGGCCATGATGCAGAAATATGACAACAGATGCTCTGGCTGTTATTTGATATTTTTTGTCTAATAATCAGGAGTCAAACTGATGTCTCTTGTTAGAGAACGTACAGACCTATTTCTTCATGTACAGCATAACAAGAATAACAGATATCATGTAGATCTCAATCAGAAACAGGCTACCAACTATCATAGGTGATTATGAGAACTACAGTAGAGACAAGAACAGAGTTAAGGACCTGGGTGAGTCAAAATACTGGCTGCTGATACCACTCTCCTGATCCCACTTTGCAGCGACCTACAGAAAGAAAAAGTCAAATCCACAGAAATTCACATCATAATAGTACTTTTTAAACAATGCACAAAGGACTATAACATATGCACATATTGACTATGATACGGCAGTGCTGCTGAGCACCAAAGATCAACTGAGATGTGTATAAGATTACACATTTGAATACCTGTAAGACTAGAACGACCCTCGTTAAGAGCAAGTTGCACCAACCTCGGTTAAATTATCGGCTAACTAACCTTGGTTATTTTTTAACCAAAGGTTCACTGCACCTCGAGTCGCAACAACATACCCGAGGTTAACTAAAACGCATTGCACCATCACCAGTTAACAGTTAGCCCTTGGTTAAATTTAACTGGCCGTCGATCACCAGTTAACTGCTAGTTAACCATGGTTAATTCATGAAGTGAAAAATGGTGGATGATTTGTTGACTTTATTCCATAATATTGATGAAGCTTTATTCACCAGTGAATGCAAATGTTGCAAATCTGTTTGATAATTACGGTAAGAAGTTCTACAAACACGTCTGAATGTCAAAGACTGATACGAAATGAGATTGATGATGAGATAACCATACAACTACTACTGTGTCTCAAAAAATGCACCAACTTTGAAACGGTATAGCTCAAAATTATAATAATCAATTTCAATGAAATTTGCAGAAATATTCAAAAGGCTCTAGAACAGAGTTGGCATGTTTCAGTTTTCATGCAGGTTTGCTTTTTTTCAACTTTTCGCCTTTCAAACCGAACATCTAAAATAACGCCAATTTTGACGCTGTATCAAGCGAACGTGGCAACTTTGACGCCATTCAGTAAAGAAGACTAAATTTTGATCAAAAATCTGCAGGAATGTAAACGTTACAACGCTCGGCAGTTAATAAGAAAGTTTCTGGATAAAGTTTGGGCGAAGAACAGCATTTATGGTGAAGTTGAGAAAGTTCGTCACAGTCGACATGTTAACAGGCAGTGTGACGCATAATTTTTGTCACTTTCGGTGATGCAATTTAGGACGAATATTAATTATGTAAAACCGAATTAGCAGTAATTTATTGGAGTGTATTATGTTTAAATGCCTGCAGATTATGTGTGCCAAATATTATGAGCTTAGGTGTATGTTTTAAAAAAATTTCACCTTATTAATTTTGGCGTGTTTGAAAATAATACCGTTTTGACGGTCAAGCAAACCTACATGAAAACTGAAACATGCAAACTCTATTATAGAGTATTTTAAATATTTTTGCTAAATATCATCAACATTGATCCGTGTAATTTTGAGTTATACCGTTTCAAGGTTGGTGCATTTTTTGAGACACAGTGTACACAAGCGTCTGTAAAACTCACGTTATTTCATTCACAACTTCGCCAATCCATGTAATTAATTACTGGCTGTGACAGCCCGTGGCATGATCTCTGTGAAAGTATGGCACTGCCTAGCTGGCTGCATGCTGCCAGGGCCAGTGCTGCATTAGTTTTCACTCAGCACACGTCGTCAATGACAACTGCTCATGTGACCATTGATTAGCCAATAGCACGTATTGTCACGTATGCTGGCTCCACTATTTTAGCACACTGATAACAAGATTAGCTAACTGCAAGTTACTCTGGATTTAATCTTAGGTTAATTATAAACGAGGTTGGTGCAACAGGCCTTAAATGGTATTTCTGACAATGGCCCGTGACAAAAATTGTATACTTTTGTATGTTTCTTAACATAGAATTTGATATAAATCTGTACTAGTAAAAGTAGATAAAATACTTGCACAATTATGTAGACAATCAACATATACACTGTGAGTAAAAAAAAACTGTGCCACTTTTATTTTTACTGTAACTTTGGCAAATGTTGGTCGATTTTTAAAATTCTTTCAATGTCGGAATCAGAAAGAAGTGGCTCATAACAAGAATGAAAAATTTCCCAC
>Ga0056114_1001011_pt1 | contig 11771 bp, 4 predicted proteins | sample WorMetHERISLAND1_FD_77005 | JGI IMG/M metagenome (GOLD analysis project Ga0056114, IMG submission 77005) | Marine gutless worms symbiont microbial communities from Max Planck institute for Marine Microbiology, Germany - Olavius loisae HERON... ...
CGATTTTGACGAAGTTATGCCATATTAAGCGCGACTACGCAGTTCACATAATATGCGCAAAATGTCCAAAACGCGCCAAAACGCGCGAGTTCAGACGTTTGCGTAAGTCGTTGATAGCTTTGTCGATCGTTGTCTGTGGCAAGTCACTATAAAATAAACACTTTTATAATGTCAATAAACATGTACGATATGGCATGACGTCACCAATGACGTCATTTGCTGAATAAACAAACACAGAAGTTAAAGTTCTAGTGAAATGTAAAATTTTGCTAGGTGGTCGCGCTTAGTATGGCATAACTTTGTCAAAGTTGGAAATATTTAAATAAAAATTTGTACTCTAGTGTAGAAATGATCGTATAATAGGTGTGTAAAAATTGATTAAAAATCCCCAACCATTTAGGAAAAAATTTCAGAAAACCGTAGGGGGGATTTTTTTTTACTCACACTGTATAGTAGCCTACGAGTAGTAGCCTATACTATAAACAAATCTGACGGCACAGCACCACCATCAAAGACACTTTAGACTAAGCTGATATAGCACATAAAAACGAAAGAAACAAACAGCTAAACAGCAACCAACTGAAACTTACAGTAAAATTTTAACTTTTACGAAAAACACTTTCCGTACAGAGTCACACACTAAAACAGGAGTCAAATTAGCACTAGTTAACACTTTGACGCCCACTATTGCCATATGGGTAGTTGGGTACAGCTATAAAGCATCCTGTGCCAGACCGGGTTAAGTTGTGATTTGTAATTTTCGACATCCGCGCGCTCAAGGCTGAGCGTCAGAGTGCCCGGGTGTCAAAAATTACAAATAATGGCTTAACCCGGTCTGGCACGGGATGCTTTATAGCTGTACCCAACTACCCATATGGCAACAGCGGGCGTCAAAGAGTTAATGAACGATCATTCCTGTGTGTGAAAGTGGCTGTTAGATTTTTGTTTAACGGAGGAACGGACGGACGGACGGACCGGGACAAGTTCACTTATGGTAGGACGTACCCACTCTCTTTCGTGCAATACGAATGATATACGAATCGGCCATTTTGAGGCGAATAAATACTCGGTTGATTGCAACTTCGCTGAGTAACGCTGTGTAAGTGAGTGTAAGTCCTGTCCAGGCTGTCCTCAATGATACGCTGTCGCAACTCGTCCACAGTTTGTATTTTCCCGCTGTAAACCTGCTGTTGATAAACGCCTGATATCCTGTAATCGACCGGGTTTACACAGTGTGAGACACAACGCAGCAATGTTTGCGGCGACAGTCCCACACGTATACGCAAGTGAAAGCATTCAACTCAATCATGTCGGTACTCGGTAAACTGGGTTTTCAAGTCCAGTTGATCAATCGACTAACATAATAGACGCAGTTCATTGTTATAAACGAGATGCGCTATATAAATCTAATTGTATTGTTTTTCAACATATATTCTCAATGAGTAAATAAATAAGGTAGATCTATCGAATGACGTACGCTTGCAGACGGCAGGTACTCCACTCCAGGCGCCAGTAGTCAGACATGTGCGAGAGGCGGAGCCTGTCAGCTGATAACCGCTGTTACATGTGAACGTCACGTTTGATCCAAACCTCGAAATACTCTCATCACTAACGATTTGTCCGTTGACAGGCGCAGTCAGCTTCTCACAAGCGATTGCTAACATACAGTCATCACATGCGATAATTTTTGTTACTATAATGCTAGCCATCAGTAAGCATTCAGCCATCGTGTCGTACTACAGACTTTAAAGTCACTTTTTTGCGGTCATCCACTAGTTGACCGCAGTAAGCGTTGGTTGCTTTCGGTCGGTCCGTCCGTCTGTCTGTCCGGTGCCATATGCTCACGGCAAACCAAAAGGTGTGCCAAATTATTTCATTCTGCTATCAACCCAGCGGATAGCCGCAGATCGTGCTGGCCATCTGGCCGCACATCTTCTTGTCTATCTAGTCCAGGACGAGTTTTGTGATGGGTCCTGGCAGAAGTGAAAATAAATGCTTAAAGTTTTTTTTACGATGGGCAAACAGTCTCTATAGCTATCGTTTTATTGTAAGTCACTCATGCGGTAGGCCCTATATATATACCGTGCACTGGTAGAACCTCGTTATGACTAAATTATTCAAGACTGGATCCACACCCTAGTTTGAGTCGTCAGCTAACAGGCGAAACTGCACATTGACGAGACTGTAGGTTGTTGAAAGGTTGAAAGCGGGCAACGTTGTTTTTGATTACAATTACAAATACTAGTTGGTCATTATACTTGCCGGTAAACCGCAGCGTAGCAAAGTCCCTATAAACACGGCCTAAATGGAGTTAAAGGGAGTATCTAATAGCAAACAGGTGGTGATTACTGACGTCTGCAGGCAGGAAGTTTTCCGGACCACCTTCCGCTAGCCAGACAGACACGGTACGGACGTCCACACAGTTCAAAGCCCGGGAGACATGAGTAGCTGACACGATGTTCGTACGTAAACACGCTCCCGTTTCGCACGCCGTTTGCTATCTCGCCTGGATGACCACAGCTACGCGCTACAAACATCAACGAACAGCTCACTGGTGACTACAAGTCCAGATCATCGGCCTGCGTCACCCAAATGCTTGCTCAACAAAACCTGTTATCACTGCAAGAAAGAAGGGTACATCTTTGTCTTGTCTTCCTGTTTAAGGTGGTTGAGGGGTCGGTGCCAGCAATTCCTCCTGAGAACTACTTAATACCACAGCGGCCGAAGAGTGCAGTACATGCGAGAACTTTCAAGAACCACGTCACCAGCAACATCCTTGATTCTCAGGTTACCAACAACAGCACATGTTTTCGGGTACCTCCATCGAAGAGAGAGCCATAGGCCTATAGACATTCTTTGTTCGTGAGGACCATTATTGACTGGAATCAGCTGGAAGACGATCCGTCGACGGGAACGCTTAGTGAACATAGACTCTCAGGGTATAAAATTTTGCAACACACGTGATCTTCACATCCAAACTGTTCAACGTAGGGCTGCTGAGTCTGGCAAGATGAACCATCAAGGCCATATAACTGAGATAAGCCTCATAAGCCCCATCCTGTCATATAGTGATATAGAATGGAGCGTTTTGAGGATATGAATTCCAACGGGTGCCTTTCTAGTTACGCCTGCGCCATAACATGATGAATGATGTGCAATTACGCGAGCAGGTGATGTGTGGTCCAACCCATCTGCCCTCATCGACACAGATGACACGGAAAGGTCCGTCCATGTTGTAGCCTCGTCTACAGCGGTAGACAAGTTGAGTACCGACTGGAAACGATGTCCTTCGAGCGCTGGCGTTGTGATATCCGTGTCGAACAACGGGCGGTGACTGACATCTCTTGGTACCGGCATCCGTCCATCCAGATACCCCTAGCATACATACATAGGCGTACATAGTCTTTATTCTGACATCTGTCAAAATGAAGATGAAATGACAACAGTCTACACAACACGATAGAACAGTAGAGTCACGACGAGCAAAATGCCAGCAATGTGGGCAGAGATGGACTAGTAGGCCTATATATTTTTTCATAACAGTCGTGTGATGCAATTGCAATCAGATATTAGTCCTAGATGTGCCAGTAGTTCTCTGTCGTGGGTGCGGTGTCTCAGGCGGTAATGCTGTGAATGATGCCGTAGACTGTGGTGGAAGGAGCTCTGGTATGTGTGTGTGGCTAGGATTATTGATAATTTTATTGAACAGTTCTTTCTCAAACGATAAACTCGCCTAATATAACACGATATAGGCCTAACATATCAGTACTACAAGTAGGCTAAATATGTACACCGTGATGTACCATAAAAAAAGAAAAGCTACTTAATCCGCCATAACTTGCGTAAATGTTAATCGATTTTCAAATTCTTTCGCCACTGAAAAGATAATTAAATTTATAACACAACTCATGTCATTATTTTCACCACAACTTAAACATGTTCCCGCACTACCTAGGGAAAGTTCGAAGTTCGAATGTATAGCAAACCGCAATAGATTAACAGACCGTATAATTCGCATGAAAGGCATGTAGGCTACTGCTACAAGGGCGGCCGACGGGGCTCATCGTCTCAACACATCGGGCGATACATTTATTAAAGACGGGGGAAAGGGTGAGTTTTTCCCGGTGAATAATTAGGCTAGTAAGTAAAAGTCCATACCGCTAATAAGGCAGCTGGGAGTCGCATCAGTCCATGATCCGTTCGGCTGGCAAACTCGTTCGACGGGACCGTACAACGTGTAGCCTTCATCACACGTGTATCGCACGACGCTGCCGACTCTGTAACGCCGACGTCCGGACATGACTGGCTCCCATCTTCCGTGCTCCACGTCGCGCACTGGACGGCAGCGCTTCACCGCTACGCGCCATGCGTGCTTACAACATTAGGTCAGCTTCACGACAATGGTGGGTGTTTGGCGTCGTACATATGTTAAATCAACGTTAAAATAAACTGTTCAGTCTCACCCGCTGCACTATTGGTCCTGCAGTGTATTTCTACAGATACAAACAGTGTCGTATTTAGAATATGCGAAAGGGGAGCCTAGGGGTCCGGGGACTTTAGTCCCCCTAGTGGGGTCCAGGGGCAAAGACCCGGTAGGGGCTTGGGGGACGAAGTCCCTCAGAAGCTGAAGCTTTTTTGTTAATGAATGCCTAAATTTTGATGTTCTGGGAGAAAAATTAGTAAAACGGCAATATCATCATAAAATTTAGGGTTGGCTGAAGGTGGGGGGGGGGCAGACGCAAGGCCCCATAAATACGCCCCTGGATACATATATAACGCCGTGTAAGGGCGACAAATCATAATATAACAACAGAAATCATTCTTACCAAAATACAGCAGAACGCATCGGACATAATCAAGTAATGTAATCAAGTTGATGATAATAACGATGAGATTCACTCACATCTTCTGACGCAACTCATGCCGCACACGCCGTCGCACACACATCGCCGGTTGCGGCCAAAACAGTCCGACTCGATGCGACACTTTTTGCTGGGACACGGTCGACCTGACTCCGACTTCTCTTGGCGTCGTGGACACGTGGGGTGATTGACATACGGACGACTGCCTTCACCTTCACGCAACAACACAAACCAATGTCACTTTCATCAAGTCGTTTGCCTCCCCCCCCAAAAAAAACAAATGCACCAGAGTGCCCAGATGTCAAAAATTACAAATGACCAATTAACCCGGTCTGGCACAGGATGCTTTATAGCTGTACCCATATGGCAACAGTGGGCGCGCAGTGAAATAAGCAGAGGCCTATCTAAAATTGTCAGTCTCACAAAATATATACAATGTTCATTTCACTTCACACTGCAGACCAGGCCTACTTTGTCTCATAATGAAGCCAGTGCTTGGCCTGAAAAATTAAACATTGGAAATAAGATCTTATGGATGAAAATAATCAAATGGCGAGTGGCGACTAGTTGTAATTTTTGTAATGAGCAAAAATTCAGCTAAACATTAGCTTGCAAACGAGACCTTAGAGCTCGAGATGAGACGAGACCGAGACAATTAAAATCAGGTCTCGAGGCCGTCTTGAGACCGAGACGTCGAGACCGAGACTTCATCCCTGGCGCGCATACACGCCATTCTTTCTAGTGTTTTTAGTGTTTTTAGAATATTTCTCTTTGTGATGTGCGGTTTTAAATGTTTTCTGTGTGTGTGTGTTTTTTGTGGGTCATGTTGCCTGATATAAATGAAGATTTATTGACTGATATCAATTCTGGCGCCTGCTGGAAGACAGAAGTTTGCGATGGAGCCTCAAAATAGGGGTCCTGGGGCAGCACTGGGCCCATACGGCAGACAAAAACGCCGTTCAATTCTTACGAATTGTCCCCCCGGTAGAACATCGAATTACATTGGCCATCAGTATATATATATATACAGTGGTCGTAAATGCTCGCTGTATCTATATCACTGTGCATATATGAAGAAAGAATGTATATATGAAGAGACGGCAGATAAGCGAGATGACTGCGCGATCCCAGAGGTATGGTAAACGCAACAAAGGCGCGACATAAGATGACCACCTTCTGGGACCTAAAATGTTGCGATGTTGCTATAGCCGTACAGTTCTGTATACAGCGGACACAGACCAAAGTGATGTTTCGATCCACTTCGGTGATCGATCACAGATATAGGCTTATACATAGTTACTGTTGCAAACTGAATTGTATCAAACACAACACTGCAAGAGTCTGTTGGTACTATCGCTGCGTCTACCAAAGCCATCCCGTTATTCGTTCGTCTGTTCAGTGTCTAGAGAAATCGTTTAGATTCTAATTGCACATTATTCACAGACTGATATGATGGTCCTTTCTCTCCTCTCCTCTTACAACAGATACAGACACTCGTGCACAAAATGCAAGACAAAAGAGCAACTATTAACTGGGCAAATTTACCTTTACCACGCATGCATTTTACAACCGCTATTCTGTACATAATTTTCCTGATGTTCATACTTCTGCAGAAATGTACATAATTATGGGAACAGCATTGTTTAACGGCAAGTCCAAAACAAGCCTGTTCCTATTCAAGTCCTTGATTTTGGACTTGCCGTTATTCGGCGCCGTCAGTGTCAAAGTCTAAGTCCACAAGAAAACGGACCCAAGTAGGTTGAAGTCAAGTCCATTTCATAACGATATACAGTGTGAGTCAAAAAAATCCCCCCTGCGGCCTGCAGTTTAATGATATTTTTTTCACAAACGCTTTAGAATTTTAAATAACTTTTACACACCTATTGTAGGTTCCTATCTACGTTAGATTACAAATTTTTATTCAATTATCTCCAACTTTAACGATAATAATGTTATATGCGCGACTACTTAGTTCACATAATATGCTCGAGTCGAAATGTCCACAACCACCATCGGCCAAAACGCACGCGTTCAGACGCTTGCGAAAGTCGTTGATAGCTTTGTTGATAGTTGTCTGTGGCAACTGGCAAGTCATCCCAGATATGCTGCTTTTATAATGTCAACAAACATGTTGGTTATTATTATTAGGCTATTATTATTATTTATTATTATTATTTATTGGAAAAAGCAAGTAACAAACGTAAATGCATAACAGTTCAAACAGTAAATGAGTAATGTCAATGAATAAAAAATAAAATCATGCTTTTGAAGACACAATCACACATGACGTCAACAGTCAGTATGCAAACTTAGAAGTTAAGTTCTAGCGAAATGTAAAAAATGATGGGTGGTCTCGCTTAGTATGGCATAACTTCGTCAAAGTTGGAGATAATTGAATAAAAATTTGTAATCTAGCGTAGATAGGAACCTGCAGTAGGTGTGTAAAAATTGATTAAAAATCCCCAACCGTTTGGGGAAAAATGTCAGAAAACCGTAGGGGCGGGGTTGACTCACTGTACATTCTCGACTAGAATGTGTATGTCGGAGTCGCAAGACTCTAGTCACACAATAACCCAGGTGCCTCCGACAAAGTCAACAGAGATATAGAGGTGTAACAAACCGGTAGACGAATTGGCTTACATGTATAAGGCCTACAACTTTACACGCTGTTAAGCTTTAACTCGACCTATTCGTCGCTATCGAATTGTAACAGTAGCGATCTTTGCAATTTTCACTTGGGGCTAGGGTTACGCCGAATTCTTCTTCTCCCACACAGAGTTCTTAGCCGAATGAGCTGATTTATTAACACAGTGTTGTACGATAGTGTACGCTTAAAGGATCCACGCGGATAGTTGATCCGGATCCTAGTTTGGGAATGCGACGACTTTTAAGATTGTGACGTGTCGACTATGACGTCATAGAGTCACGTGTTGCCATCGATGACGTCATAAATCGACGTTATAGGGTCCTTCTTGGTCAATAAGAACCCCTAAATCGCTTAGTTTCCTATAGATATTTAGCATCAAAGTTGCGGACACATAGACAGAGACACACAGACAGACACATAGACTAAGGGTAGCTTTAAGCCTGCAGCGCGCGAGCTAACAGTAAATGAGCTGAACGCCCACCCACGACGTATCATGCGCATATACTCACAGCATTGATGAACTACCAGTGTGAAGACGAGTGAGACCACCAACGACGTCAACTTGATCATCGTGACGTCACCGCTGAGTCACGTGATGTCGTCAGGCCGTCCTGTTTGTGAACAAATTATTAACGACGTTTTAACGACGTCAGTAAAACTGACTAACTAAACTCAATGTCAGTTTAGTTCGGTTTAGCTCATTCGCATCCGACAGTCCATCGACGACGATAGGGGCCTATACATAGGCCGGCCTACAGATATATAACGGTGCGTTAGAACAGCAGCGATTGTATTGACATCAGTCAAACCACATCCAACGCAACGTTCATTGCTCGCCCACGCGCTGTCACTGTGATAGCCAACCAGTCGCAATGCTGCTACAGTGCGGGCTTGATCGACCGAAATATTCCAAATCGATTTCATTCCAATTGACATCGACGCAACAGTGTACTCACACATACACACCGTGTTTACGCCATATAAACCGTCGTTAATACCCTTGACTGATTGATTACTGCACATTGGTATTTTGTGTTTATTAAAATTTAATGTATTTTGCAGATCTATCAAATTTTACGAATCAATATAACAATATTTGTTTATCGATTGCGTATTCGTCTCTATTTCATTGCAGAACACTAGAAGACCGTGTAAGACATACCAGTAATACCAGTAATTTAGACATACTACAGAAATTTAGTAATTTCTTACAACTTCTTATGCCCAAGAAGCCAAAAAGCCCAACTAAATCAATAAATTATAGCCAGAAAAAGCAGGAGCATTTTTCTGTTTGTGGAACAGGGTGTATGGAAATGGGATAGAAAGATTTACGCACATCCCTGCACAAATCCGCGCATTTTCCAGACTTCGCGGCAACTCAATGTCCCTGCTTTCCTCAAATTCTGTTCTCGCTTCTCGTTGACCAGAGTTAAAGTACAGTTATCAATCAATCATGGCAAACAGCCTTAACAAAATGTGTATATTTACGTCGTTCTAATGTCACAAAGTTTTTGCAATATTTCAGTGCAGATGACGTTGCATGCTTAACCCTTTGACGCCCACTGTTGCCATATGGGTACAGGTATAAAGCATCCTGTGCCAGACCGGGTTAAGCCGTCATTTGTAATTGTTCACATCCAGGCACTCTGACGCTCATGCAGCTCTAAGTCATTGATCTTTCGATTCTGTGCATCAGCATATAATAGACTTTTAGCGAGACAGAAACTGGTAAAAGTAAAGTAGATCATTTATATCGGTTTGTGAAGCAAATGACTACATCATTCTGATGTCGTGAGTTCAGCGGGCCTTCCGGTGTAGGTCTACATTCGGTCACGTGGCGCTGACTTCGTCAGTGACACGAAGTTCAAATACGCGACGTAATTAGCAGCGAACGCCGTCACGGTTCAGGTTACACAGCGTAATAAGTACGTAATTATTCGAGCTAATAACATAGCTTACAGTCATCAGCGTTTACTGAGTACGGTGAACGGCTTATGCTGTCAAAGTGTTGAGATCGTCTATAGCCGTCGGTCGCGCTTATGCTGCAGTGTTGCGTCTGTCTGTCGTCCGTCTGTGACGTATGTATTGTGGCTAAACGGTGCGTCCTAGACCAAAAGTTACTATTGACAGCCTAAAGGAACTCGCATATGAGGAATCAATTGGTACCAAAATGAATGACCTCCATTGCGTCATATTCGCCATTGAATATCCCGGAAACCGTTACAGAGATAGGGGCTTCGTTCCAAAGGACCACTAATAGGAAATAACCTATGAGGAATCAAATAGTCACGAGACCGATGACGTTATGTGACCCTAAAAAGTCAAACTCGTGACCCCAATCCGCTTAGAGCCCACTCTAAAAAAACAGCTGAAGATGCTATTTAGCAACAATCGCTAATTACCAGTTAGTCAGCTTAGTCTGCTGTAAAGCAGTACGGTCGGTTATCCTAGCGATAGCTTGACTTCTTGTATACTGAGTGCCGTCATTTGCATCAACGGTATCGTTACGTTCCAGCTGTTCCAGCTAATCATCCACGTCTGTCATACAACCGTTATAACAGCATCACTCTATACAGTTGCAGCTACGATCATATGACGACATATAAATTCAATTATCTTTATCATAATTATCTGTACCTATTGCATGGCGTTGTAGCAACAGAGAACAGATTCGTGGGAGCCAGCGTGCAGTTCTCAACTGCGCCATCAATAAGCAATGATGGCTGTCGATCGGCTTAAACGCAAGGTGCGACTGTAGTACATTATTTTTTTCCGATAACCTACGTACAGTACGCGTACGTTATTTTGCCGTACGTTAACCGTACGTTGACCTCATTATATGACGAAAATAAACTAGGTGTAAGTTACTTACAACCAAAGTTCACAAAAGTTAGCACTGAATGTGTCACTGATTCTCGCAAACGCAAACAACAAAAGCGACTAATAGTATAGGCCTAGTAGGGACTAGTTCAAGTTCTAGTTACTGTCACGCACAAGAAATGTCGCTAATTCTACAAAATGCAATTGCATTTTTACCGTACGCGTACGGTACGCGTACGTTAATTTTCCAATAACGTGCGTACAGTATGCGTACATCGTTCCGGAAGGGAACGTCGACTCACGGTTGCAGCTGACGGTGATTTTGGTCCCCGCACGATACTCGAACCTATGACGTCGACATTCTTTGGCACGAAAGTCGCTTTCTCTGCCGTTGCGAATCAGCACGTGTTTGTTATCGGCTTCACATGATCGACAAAGTTCGAAAGCCAAGTGTCGCTGTGTCGCCGTCATTTCTAATTTTTGACATCCGGGCACTCTGACGCTTAAGTCTGAGCGTCAGAGTGCCCGATGTCGAAAATTAAAAATGACGGCTTAACCCGGTCTGGCAGGATGCTTTATAGCTGTACCCATATGGCAACTGTGGGCGTCAAAGGGTTAATGTCGACATCGAACGATTTCTGCGCGGATCGAATTTGGGCGGGTCGAATTGTAAATTCGTCGCGATTCGCGCAGCTCGATTTTGAAGCTACTCTATCGCGTTGTCTTCCCGCCCACACTGAGTGAATTGATGAGCGCTGCTTATCACGACTCTTGATCTTGTTCAATTGATTCAGCAACAGCAGCGTCACATCGGCCGCTGCTGGTGCTGCGCGCTGTAATGAACGCCACAAACTGTGTACTCCGTCGCATCGTTTTGTCATGATGATGTGATACGCTTACCGCCATATTCAGAAGTCGTAATTCTTCATTATTGCCATCACGCTATCTATAGCGTCACGGTATAGCCTAGCTGCGTCGTGGTTATAAATAGCTTGTCGCATCTCTCCATACAGTATCGCAATACTCTCAACTAAAAATGTATGCAAAGTTCTGGAAAGATTATTGGACAATGCGAGTATCATTGCAATTTTTACCCGCGCGACGCTACGCTAGCGCGGGTAATAGGCACAGCAACGTGTCTGTCCGTCTGTTTGTCTGTCACGCGCCGGTATTGTGTCAAAACGAAGAAAGCTAGCGGCATGATTTCTTCACCATCTAGTAGCCCCAAGACTCTAGTTTTCTGACGCCAAATTTCATCATTAAATTCTAAGGGGTTCCTCCCCCCCCCGAACAGGGGCCTCAAACAAGGGTCGGTCGTGAAAATTCAGCGATTTTGTAGCTTTAAGCGTCAATATCTCGAAAACGGTAGCAGATACGGCCAAAGTTACTATTAGTGACTAATAGGAAGTCGTACATGGGCTTTCGATTGACACCAAGATCGA
>Ga0056114_1001012_pt1 | contig 11771 bp, 7 predicted proteins | sample WorMetHERISLAND1_FD_77005 | JGI IMG/M metagenome (GOLD analysis project Ga0056114, IMG submission 77005) | Marine gutless worms symbiont microbial communities from Max Planck institute for Marine Microbiology, Germany - Olavius loisae HERON... ...
CTTGGATAATTTCGAATGGCCATATCTCACAACAGCTCACGATCTACTTATATAGCGCGCATCGCGCGGTCATCTTTGCTATAGCACAGCTTTCTTGTAATTTGTAGTTTTGAATCAATGAAAACGAATGAAAACATAAAACTGCCAGTAATGACTATATAACACCAAAAAGAAACGACAGAATGTCACTGAAACACTCACTTTAATGGTGTAGTAGATTGACCAGCCCAGCGGCCACTTGCTAAGTATTTCTGAAACACAAGATCGCTTATAACCGTTAAGTGAAAGAATATGAAATAGCAAATTATCTATTATCTCCACGAAGTAGGTTGCCTAACCATCTGACTTTGTATACATTCTTTCTGTCAATCTCTCAGCAGGATTACGCCAACTTAAAAAGTTCTAAAAAAAGTTCTGGAAATTAAATTATTTCTCGCAGAAGCTGAGCTTACTTCAACTGACCCATTACACAAGTTAATGCCTCACCCCCTACCTCTGCCAATGCCTTCACATATCTCAACGGATTTTGGCAAAACATTGGATTCAGTCCTAAGACAGTTTGGGGTCTCAGATTCTGCCAGATATACAGTATTTTGGACGTGATGTGAGACGTCACTTAATGCAATGGGCAATAACTAACATGCAATTGTACGTTGACGAGCAAGACCGAAAACTGTAAAGTCGGTGACTTCAAAGAAAAGCAGAGATTCGGTTTGCCTCAACAGTCAACGTTGCTGTTCTACAGAAACTGACATGTCACTGTCACAATGGTGGCTAACTTGAAAGTACTCCTGTCAAAGTCGGAAACGTTAAACGTGTTCAACGTTGACCACAAAGTCAAGTTCGACCGTTTGACGAAGGGGATTTGGTTGGCAGGGTGGACTTGACGAGCTATTATATGAACACGTCGCAGTATCTTACCAGGGGTGGAATTGCCGGGGGTTGGGGAGGGGGTTGAAAACCCAGTTCATGTCTACAAACGCTCATTTTTGAGTGAAAATCGATTTTAAATTTCAATCCATGTGCAAAATTTCAAACATTTCGACCCCCAGTTCTTTTAGATCAATTCCAACACTGTATCTTACCGAGGAACTGGACCTGGCATTCAAACGGCGACAGACGTCGACAAGTTTCCAGTCTTGAGGCGATCATCTGCGACCAGCTGGACTTCTTCACGTCACGAAACTGAAGAACTGTCTTCGGAATAAACACATCGACGTCGTCCCTGTGTCCAGTCAACATTGTACCGTACCACAGTAACTCTCTCACGCACACACACACCACACTAGCACTGCACTGTACTGACCTTTCAGAAATTATAGACTTAAACTTTATGACCACAACCAAATTCTATATCAGCAAAAAGTCATGTAAAATATTTGTAACGTACACTGATATAAACCCGTCATTAAATAAACAGGAAAAAATCCAACGTGTGTAACGTTTCTAATTACTCAGTAATCTTTATCATACAAATGACAACACAGCATCTGTCGTCCATGTTACATGTATATCCGTATATTTTATGCCCGTAGTTTCGCGTTGCTGCTTTATTATGTGTATTTATGTATATTATTTGAGCATTTATGCCTGTTTGCGTTGTCTGTGGTTTATAACTGTACGCATCTTACATATTGCATTTAAATTAAGCTTAATGAAAATAGAGAACGTGATTCCAATACAACAACAACAACCTAAGCCTTTGAATATTAACGCTTGACTTTCGGAACTTCGGAAGCACAGCGTACAACTTTACGTGTTTACGTTAAACGACAGCGAAACAACAGTGAAACACTGTAACACTAACCCAGTATTACGCAAGTCGGCAACCCGCATCTGTAAAGCTGCCAACTGAGATATTTCTTCCTAAACCACAACAGCAGCAGCAGTACCGTATCAATCAGAGGCGCTCGACGAGACTAGTTTCAAGTGTCCCCATACATGTATTTGAACGAATGGGATCGATGTGATGTCCCCAACTTTTCATCCAAGTTCCTGCATTAAGGACATGCCAGTTTTTCGCTTTAGAAATTAGACTGTAGTAGAAAAATTGCAAAACATTTGCTATCTTTGACTTCTGGTTTGTCTACAAATTCATAAATTAATGTTCCTATACACCCTGCGGACCACAAAGAGTATACGCAGCGAGTGCAAGCAACGCCTTGCAAAAGCCTCGTTAGCCGCCTAGTCTATCGGTCATGATTCAAGCTGTAAGTAAATAAAAAAAAACAAATTAACAAACTGATTAGGCCCTATAGCACCAGGTGTGGTAAAAATATAGAAACGCCCGCTTGATCACGCATGATCCTAAACCCAAATATAGATCTTAATAAGCAAGTTCATGCCAAAATATTGATAGACTATAACAACTGTACAGTTCTCCAGAAAAACAGTTTCAAGTACAACCTTCAGGGACTTGGCGAGTGTTTTGTTCGCAATGACGAGCATGCTTCCATCGAGGAAATCCGGTCGAATCTGTTGGTACATCATGTTGATATAAGTCTGGTTTCCGGAGTCGAGACGCATCGGATAGAACCAACCAGTGCGTTGGACTAGTAGGTAGAAGTCCTTAGTGCGTGTCAGCGTGTCCTTGATCACGTCAAACAGGTACGCCGTCGGGTGCTCCGGAAAGTGCTCAACAGAAGCTGGAAACGACCACACCAAAATACGTCACTTGTACTCAAGTGCGTTCGTGTCTCGTGTCTCGATAAAAAAAACAGCTTGTAAATAATTCCACTTCAAAATCTCCAACAGTTCTCTGTTAACTACCCGAGGACGGCTGGTGATTAAACAATAAAGCCCAAAGTAATAATATCAGATACTTCTTACTAGAAAATATAAAACAGTGTGGGAATACGGTAGACTAAGTTGAACGTTTGCTTTGTCGTATCTTTTCCGATTTAACATGGAATTTCCTGTAAATTAGTGAATAGTAATTAATAAGCACAGGCGCTGAAGTGATGACACTCCGTCTTTTCTTCTTCTTCCAAATATAGTACAGATCCATATCAGAACGCACTGTAATCTCAGCCAGTGTCTTCCCGATTCGCCGAAACCCGATTCGCCAAAATTAGGGTTAGGGTTTAGGGTTAGGGGTTAGGGTTTCGGCGAATCGGGACTGATAGAACCTCTCATGCAGCCAGATGAATACATGTTTTAAATTAAGCATTAATGCTTATTCACACACTCATACTAAAAGCGGATAATATTTCACGACTATAACTGTCAGTTTCAATAAATCCGCCATTTAATGCTCGGGTGCATCCGTGTGTCCGCATCACCCGCTGCTCTATGGCCGGGTGGACTAGCAAGTGGGAGGGATATCAGAGGCTGCTGCTGCTGCTGCTGATGTACATATGATGTTATACTGGAATATTTAACGTGCAGTAAAAATCTGATGTGCAGCTGCAATTAGTCCACTTCGTGTAACGAGAAAGTAGAATTAAAGCCAACGAAAACCAAATATTTAAGTCCGTTCCAAGTTCATGTAGGACGTTCTGCGGAACCAGCAGTCTGAGGTGCATGGCCTAGCTAAAGCCGCTTCTGAACAATAGTTTTAAATAACATTTCTACAGAAATATAGACTGTAACAACTCATAGACTGTAACAACTCATAATTACAATTTATATATTTTTGTTCTCTCGATATCGAAATCAGCAATTTTAGTGGCCTTATAGTTCTCAAACTCGGCTATCAATAACTTATTTATCAGACAAATAGACATAAAAGTAGTAGCCTACTATTGAAGACAGGCCGGCGGCCAAATAAAACCTTCCTATGCACCTGAATTGGTGATGACGTAAAGTGTGTATTCCTCTCGTTCACTTGGATCTTGGACTTCAAGCACGTCACAGATCTGGTCAATGGCGTCCTTTACCACCTACGTCGAAATACACGTACACGTGACAGCTCACACCCAGTACACGTCACAGCTGTCACTCATGTACAGAATAACGCAATACTTGACAATTATTATTCTACGGTTACTGCAGCAAATATGGAACATCTGTCAAAAGGTGTTGTTCAAGCCAAATCAGTCCTTGATAGAAAGCTTAACAACTGTAGTCACTCTAAACAGTAGGCGCTTAACCCTTTGACGCCCACTGTTGCCATATGGTACAGCTATAGAGCATCCTGTGCCAGACCGAGTTAAGCCGTCATTTGCAATTTTTGACATCCGGGCACTCTCACGCTCAGGGCTGAGCGTCAGACTCAACAGTGGGCGTCAAAGGGTTAAAGCTGATTTTTACTGTCAAAATGATTATTGCAGCTGAAAGATTAGAATAAACAATTATTTCTCGCTATGTAGGCACGTCTCAAAGAAGACATCAACAGTATGCAGCGCTACAGTGTTTGAGTTTGAGACTTAGCCACAAGGAATGTACCGTGCTGGTGAAGACTGTGATTCGAATAGGAACACCACCAGGCAGACTGATCACCATCTGACTGGAACTTTTACCTTGCTACATCCACAGACATTACAATAAATACAGTACACTCACTTGCCGCACAATGTCCGAAGACTGCTAGGACACATAACAAAAAGAAGACAAGAAAGCCTAGCTAACACTAAGGTAAGCGCGCGACAGCAGTGCGTGTATGAAGGCCCCTATCGATGAAATGTACAACAAATCAACGCTATGAACATGTAGGTTACAACTCTGTCGCCATCTTCATTCGTTTAGCTGTTGTTGCCTCTCAAATCTGCGAAATCCTGCGAAATTCTACGAAAATTCGAACTTGTAGCAGTTCAAGGTCATCCAAGGTCATTGATCTTGGTGGCAATCGAAAGCGCATATGCAACTTCCTATTACTCATTAATAGTAACTATGGACGTATCTCTTACCGTTTTCAAGATATTGACGCACTTAGCTCGAAAATAGCATGTTTTTTCCACCCCACCATTTCTTGACGCTGGTTTTGGAAGAACACAGAGCAGTATAACAGCATTATATGTGCTCATGTATGTAGGCATTCGCTAAGTACTGTATGTCACATTTCTTTCGTTGATCTTATGACCACGTTACAAGACGTTAGAATACTATATGAATACAAAGAAGCTAAGATAATCCAACAATTTACGACAGATTTTGACGATTGTTGAGCTGTCGAAATAGCCTAGGGGCCAGAGCGCATTGACAACGGTTAGTTAGTTGTTTAGAGAAGTTAAGCTTCAACCGAGATGATGCACGAGAACTGACCGTGGCAGCAAGCACCTCGACCTTGGACGGCAGTGTCTGTCGCCCACCGTACTTGAACGTCTGACGTAGATTACGGATACAAGCCGCTGCCAGCACTGGACAAGTCGCAGACCATATATTATAGCAATTATATATTATAGCAATTATGCCAATTATAGCACTGAGTCATATTACAATTTGATGTAAATCGATTCACTTACCAGGAAGATATGCACAAAACGCTTTTACATTTTTACGTTTTCGTTTTCTTGACCTTTGGCCTTTTGGAACCAAAATTGCTCCATCAGTTACTCGTAACTGGAGCAATCATCTTACTAATTTATGTCATTCTATGGCTCTCCAGTTTCCACTAAACGAACGGTACGGGACATACAGACAGACGGACGGAGTGAAACTCTTAATGTGGCCTTCTATGGAGGCGACATAAGTAGTATGTGACATTGACTGACTGTAGTTGGCTCGCCGTTCATCATTTGACGTTTGTTCGAGGAACTTGGTCAGATACGGCCCAAGAGCTTCAGAGCACTGGCTGTATGACGTCACCAAAGTCAACAGGCGCCAGCCCAACTGACAACTGTCGCTGAACACACACACATGCAGAAGTACATACTATATGGTCGTGTTTATCATCAGATCCAGAGTTCAACATTTATCATCATCATCATTATTCTTTTGCCGGTAGAGCTACACCATCAAGACTGAGTCGTTCTGATGCTGAGGCAGTGTTATTTCAGGTCCAATGGATTGGATTGTGCAGTGTTTTACGTCCCCTCCAACACAGTATAGGTTATATGGGAGACGGTTTTTACAGGTCCAATGCCCCTTTGGCCGAGGAGTAAGTAAGTAAGTAAGTAAGTAAATATATATTTATAGTGCACAATGTCAGCCGATGGCCGAATCTGAGGCACTGAATCTGAGTACGTAAGTCTGCTCTGCCTGGTAGACGACGGCGTAGACATACAAGGTGGCAGGTGCATAATCTGAGATAAAACTGAAACACTGTACAGAAATGCATATAAGAGCAGAATAAAGCAAAGCCGTCATTTGTAATTTTTGACATCCGGGCACTCTGACGCTCAGGGATGTCAAAAATTACAAATGACGGCTTAACACGATCTGGCACAGGATGCTTTATAGCTGTACCCATATGGCAACAGTGGGCGTCAAAGGGTTAATTCGGCACGCCAAGGTCTCTGTGCATCTATAAATTTTCTCTGGTTAGTTATAATGCAACCGACAGCGGCGTGCTTATCGTTACGGCTCCACCGGGCGATATACTTTTATATGCCGAGAGAACTAAATGTGCGTACGAGCGAGTGCTGCGGTTGTTCGTAAGCTGTTTAACGATCTGACAGTAGACTTCGTCGGCAAGACTCGGGTGTTCACAGCACGACAAGATGATCTTCCAGACACTGTCAAGTGTCTCGGTGTCCGACCGCGGCTTCGATGGGTCAAGGTCGCCCATGTACCGCATCAGATCTAGAAACAACAATAATCACCTGTCAGTTAACACACGTGTCATTCAAATAAATAGGTTTGACTAGACTCTGGCAAATGGCAATTAACGATGCACTGTCGATCTGGTATGATCACCCGACATTTTCTAACCACAACATCGAACGTGACGGCGATAATCCATTGGTGATTATTAAGTTAACATTCCGCATCGGGGCGTTTCTGGCTGTTTGGGGTGGTCACATTTGTATTTAGGGGAGGGGGCAAAAATTCCGGATAACGTAAGTACGTAACGCAAGATGGAGTAAGCGGTGAAATTTGACACCAGCTATGCGATGCAACGCTGCGAATACAGCTATTATGTAACCTTGCTATCTTGCAACCAATTTTATACGGGACGGCAGGGGGCAGAACTCTCACAGGGGGCATGCCCCTGACCACCCCTTAGAACCGCCACTGTTCCGCATTACCGGTAGTTCAGAATTAATGTATCGATCTTGCAAGCTATGTAACTAATTAATTAGATGCATATGCAGTTGTTACGGGGCCGTGGTCTGCGGTGATCGTCGCATTGCACGTGGGTTAGTCTACTGCATGCCCGACATCGCACGCTGGATGAACTGACACGCTGCCCTCATAAGCACGCCGAGTTGGGGGCGTAAAAGTGTATTTTAAACTCTCTCGGCATTTCTCTCTTATGATATGCACGTGCAATTTGACCGATAGCAGTTTAGTAAGTGTAATCAATTTAAATTTGTTTTAAATACTTGAATTAATCAACAGCAACAGAAAATGCGAGTCTCTATAGAAAACAGCGGATAAACATGCCTAACCTCTAATGTTTGAGTAGTCTATTACAACTGAAAGCTTATACACTTGGGTGACCCAAGTGTATAAGCTTTCAGTTGTAATAGACTACTCAAACATTGGAGGTTAGGTTGGGTGATAGTACTATCACAAAAATGCAATGACTGGCTGCAGTGTACATTACACAGTAAAGGTACTGCATGGTAAGCTTCAAATATATGGCCATATTCAAATAGAATATCGACATATTCAAATATATTGAATATGTCACGCGGTTACACTTTGATACAGTGCACCTTGCACGAAACGTAACGGCAACGACAATTTATTTACTTACTTAGTTAAATTCAGCACAACGTATTGCCACTTACAGACAAAACATTCGTCAGCCTTCTTGTTGAGGGACGAATCCAGTTTCAGCAGTGAAGCTTGTATTGGTGACTGTACATCACATACATCATATATACTATGTCTCAGTTCTCACCTAAATACAGGTCTATAGCATAACTTCGAACGAGGTAAGTCGTTCGTGATAATAATTAAGTTAACAGTCAGCACTCACTCAGCATACATTCATTTTAGCTCAAACATTACAATATGAAATAGGATTCTTAACTTAAACGTCAGATGTCAATAGGGTATCCATGTGCATGAGTAAAAATTAATTATTTAACATAACACAGGAAAAATAATGTTCATTTGTATTCTACATGTGCATTTTTTTACAAATATTACACGTTTTCTTATAAAATTACAAAAAAAACATTTCTTCTTGCATTTCACTATTACAGATACTAGTTGGAAATTTGTAGATAAGTACAGTACGCCTAGTCAGAAAGTTTTTCCTTTACATCCCTGCTCTGTATCTCTTCGCTACGTGAAGATTATGACAGTTACAGAGAAATTGTTTTATAATCGAGTGTATACATACACGTGACCATTTCACCAAGTCCACTTGGTCTTGCCATGTCAACCCGTCTTCGTCTCTGCCGCCTGAAATGTCACAGACTAATCAGTTTGTATTGGCTGATAATATTATAGAGACTGAACACATGGCGATTCATTATACACAATAGTGGCAAATGAAGTGAATGTGTTATACATGCAATTATTGATATTAGCCCATATACGGATTTATCATGTATTTCTCATACCCCTTTGCCACCTCAGTTGATTATTTTACCACTAAAAGATTTCTGGGTGAAGCGAAGGGAGTGGCATTATGGCATCGGCATCGGGATGGATAGAATCACTTTGCAGTTTGCCCACGCGCGGCTGGGTAAATACTGTAGTGGAAATTGGCGTCACATGTTTCATACAAATGACATATCTCATAAATCAGAAGTGGGCGTGACCAACACAAGCAACAACAACAAAAATTACTGCTACTAGCCTACTACGATTAAACTGCGAAAACGTTGTCTGTGTCTGACATTATTAGCAGAATAGAAAGCGCAATAGCATTAGGAAACCATCGTTTTTTCGAACAAAATCTTTACAGGAAATCCAACAACAAATATGATGACAAATTTAGAAACAAAATATGTAATACTATGAGTACAAGTTTAACAACGATTAGACAGTGGCATCATTAGCAAACAGTTTTATTGTCATTACGTGAACTGCTGATTCGCTCCACGGCTTGCTGTGTCAACGACGAATTTTTTCCATGTGATCCTTTCACCCTTCAACAGCAGTTATCAATCAACAACTTTAAATTCATCGACACAAATTACTGCTGCTATACATCCGTTTTCTTTAAGGCAATTATATCAGCAATAGATGAAGCACTGAACAATTTTTAGACGACTTGAAGAGCATTGAAATAAACACACCAAACGTAATTACAAACACTGATAACATTTTATTAATGTCACCATTAATTTCTTCCATTTCAAGTGCGTTTCACAAACTAAACTTCAAGTAAAGGCCAGAAACGTGGTACAGTATATCTTAATGGTACATCTAAGAATCTGCAATGACCGTGTTCAATGTCGTCAAACAATGTCACAATTTCACCTACACAGCCACCAGTTTGCAAGCTAATCTATCACTCACTGTGGAAAGAATATCTGGTTTTGCTCTGCCAAACATTACATTTTGTGGGAAAGAGAAGGCAGGTATGTCTTAATTACTGATATCCGAGATTTGCTAACGTCTCACTAAACCAGGTGGTAATTGGTCATACCTGTAAGGTGAGTTTCTGAAGTGAAGATGTGCGAATTCGAGCATAATGTATTTGCTCTTTGCATCAACAAGGCTGCCTCTTTCAGTCGCTGTATCACTGATCAATTCCTGTCATCACCGTAATGCGTCATGTATGCTTCACTGAACAGAGATGGACAAAGAGGAGCAGATGCAACTGTATTTGTCTCAACCTATGTTATGCCATGTTACATACTATTGTTCATTTCGTATTATAGTGGCTTGTGCATGTATGTAGGCGTTATATCTCTGGTCAGATCCATCCATGGGTTGGGTTGGGTCGGTTTGGATTCAATCAATAAATTTATATAGCGCAGACGCACTAAAAAGTTTCTAATGCGCTGGGTCAGATTGGGCCACAAATTTTTCACTTTTTGGTGGGTCGGGTTGGGGGGTCTGGTGTGTTATCCAAAATGCCAAAAATGCAGTTTACAATCACAATCTTTGCCGCTATGAGTGGTGGTTCTGGGCTCTGGGGTGCCCTGTTCCCTTGTACGGGGGGATCGACCCCAAAATTCATCTTCTGGTCATGATACGTCACCGTACCAAATTTAGTAGTTCTAGCTACAACGGCTGGAGCGTAGAGATCGCTGGTATAAAAAAAATTAGGGCGCTGGGGCCCCGCCACTTGGGAGTATAGGGGTCGGTTTTACTTCATAAGAACCTTCTCCTGGACCTGTTCTGTTATCGTGCTAAATTTTGTGGCTCTGAGTCTGATTCAATGTCGCCCATTGACGAATCGTCGAACAAAAAATTTGCCCTAGGAGGGACCTCATTCTAGAGGAGTACGGGGCCCAAACTTTTAATCATTTCTAAGTTAGCCCAATACAAACTTACCATGAAATTTCATAGTCATCCGTCGACAACTTTTATAGAGTTATTTTGTGCACAAACAAACAAACAAACAAACACACACATTTTAATAAACGTACAGCACCATCGCATTATCCTACGACTTTGGCGGGGTAAAAAACAATACTACATAACAACAGCTAAAAAAAGAAATATTAAATTTAATGTGATAAAGAATTGACTAATCTCTACACGAGTTCAAAATTACAAAGAAAAAGAATTTCGGCAAAGAATTTTGGAAGTTGCAAATATTGAACTATTATAAAATGTCTAAATAACTCTCGGCAAACTCACAGACGTAGGTGTGGTTGGCCTTGGCGATCTACTTTGGGCTGTGATGCGCGTTCTTTGAACTGGAACGACGGCTTCCGAAGAAAACATTCCAACCCTGCCATGCGCTGCACCGTGTAGAAATCCTGCAAAAACAAATTTTGTTCTACATTACTTAGATGAGTCTACTGAAAAGCTTACAAATCGATTATCAACTACGCACAAAATCAATAGCAAAGCTATTTTTAAATTGAAAGCAAAGTTTTTAAGTAAATAAATACTTATTTACTTACTTATTCAATAAATTTCACCAGAGCGATGTATTAGAGTGGTTAGACTACTTTGGCTATTGTTTGTGATTTTTGTCTGTTGTGAAAGTTACTCCACACTGGTGTTGTCAACTTCCACATTCACTGCTAGATAAATCAAATTTGGCATGGCATCTTTTTTAAACAGAGAGTTCTTAAGAAACCGTAACGATTGACTGTCGTAGTATTAGCGGGGCTTCTCGGTACGTTACTCATTAGTGACGTGTGAAATTACGTAACATTTGCATTTTATGCCTTTTAACAACCACACAACATCGTATTACTCGTTGCTTTTTACCGCGCGATGCACTTTAGTGCAAAGCACGGTCTTGCGATCGCATGTCGTCTGTCTGTCTGTCTGTGACATTGGTGGATTGTGATCACATAGGTTGGAATTCTTCCAAAATAATTACACCATTAGTTAGCCTTGGATGTTCGCTCTCTGCAAATCCAAACATCAGGGATCTACTCCAAGGGGAACACCCGGAAATTTTGGCCCAAAGTGATCCACCCCCTGTTCATTTGAGGGTCGGAGACATTCGATCGCAAATAAGTAAGTAAATATATATATTTATAGTGCACAATGTCAGCCAATGGCCGAATCTGAGGCACTTGGGTGAGCCGCTAGGGGGGAGCCGAAGGCCTGCTGGAAGTAGTGAGTCTTAAGAAGGC
>Ga0056114_1001013_pt1 | contig 11764 bp, 9 predicted proteins | sample WorMetHERISLAND1_FD_77005 | JGI IMG/M metagenome (GOLD analysis project Ga0056114, IMG submission 77005) | Marine gutless worms symbiont microbial communities from Max Planck institute for Marine Microbiology, Germany - Olavius loisae HERON... ...
ATCAATGACCTTGGATGACCTTGAACAGCTATAAGTTCAAATTTTCGAAATTTCGCAGATACTCGCTAGATGGCGCTGACGTCTGCTCTAATCTAAGATATAGGCTTAATATCACATGATTTTCGTGTTTCGATAAGAAAAACAAGTACAACTAAGTAATAATAATGTAATATTATTCAGTGTGAAGCTAACTAAATAGTCTTGAGTACTAAGTACTTATAATTTGAACAAGAAACTTTATAATTGGCAAACACCGGATTTCAAACAAAACACGTCGAACTGGAGCAATTTTTGCAGGCTTTTGTGTCGCGCGGGTTTGTCAGCATCAGCTGGGCTTTCTTGTTCATTTTGTGTCGAATCGAATAGTTATTGTCAGTCTCAAAAGTCACCAGTAGTAAGTACTGGTTAAATAAATTCAACTGTTTTTATGGCACCGCACTGTTGTGGTTTCTGTTGTAGGAGTTTCAGTACTAGGTGGGCCATAATGGGCCAATATAAACACTTCAAGGAGATCAGGACCTGGACCATTGTTAACAACAGCACCGTATACAAACACATTTTTACTGAGACATCATATCTTGAACTCCCTGGTGTATTTCGAATAATTGTGCTTGTTTCGAATCGAATAGAATACTGAAGTAACTATTCCATTCAAAATTTCAAATATTCGCACAGGACTGGATTGTGCAGTGTTTTACGTCCCCGCCAACACAGTATAGGTCATATGGGGGACGGTTTTTACAGGTCAAAAGACCCAACCAACAGTATCAAAGTACTGAAAGAAATACTACAAAGGACAAATCAAACAACGAAAACAACAAAATACACATATGCAAACACACACTAATAGAGACAAAAAGGACATACACAAAATAAGCACAAGTCCCCTAGTCTAGACTAATATGGGGTGACTAGGGGACGGCTCCCACAGAAGGCAGGGTTGCCAGGTCTGAACGGCGGTGGGGCCGCCACGGTACCCCCTATTCACACTCCTGATGCTAAATGATGTTAAGCTTGATTATCAAAAAATTCTCAATGTGTACTGTGCGGAATACGACACTCGTCTGAAGCTGGTTTGTTGTTGGACTCCGGAAGTCAACATTGTGAAGTCTGGAATTCATTTGTTATCATTATAATAATTGTAATTCCTAAAGTATGTGGTATGTTATGTTATATCCACCATTTAAATACTGTATAAATCTAATTCAGGTGTTGAACATGATTTTTTCACTGTAACAAGAAAGCCGTGCTGTCGCAAGGAAACCGCGCAATGCCGCAGCAGCTATTCTTTTCGGTTTTAACTGCCATGTTGTTTCGTTTTCTCTCCAGTTCCTATAAAAAGGTACCAGTACCACGTCCATTTTTCGACCCCCCCCCCATAGGTTTGTAGTACTTCTGGTTACGTAGGCCTACGTTGTTCAAAATGCATCAAAAATGGGCGCAGTGCCGCTTCCACTTTTGAAGAGAAAGCCGATTCTGTGACTGCTGTGAAACATAACGCTGAGAGTAATGCTGCCGTTAATGCTACGATACATTATAACGTCCAGCTGTCGTTGTTCATCGACTAGCAAACGCCGCTCTACACATCTACTGTTCCAACACAAACCTCACAGCCAACAGCTGTTGGCTAAACAGCCATAAAGTATACTTTAGCACATTAATTTTATCGAATTCTTCAAAACACCTTATTATAAACAAACCTGACGTCAAAGTGTAATAACCTATTACAATAAATAAGTAAACGTAAACTGCGGCCACTGTGCGAACGGAGAGCATAATAACCCTTCAAAGTCATCTAAGTTCGTTGATGTTGGCACGAAGCACGTTTAGGACTTGCCATTTGTCCTCATTAGTAATGAAAGTAACCTTGGTCCTATCTTGCCGCGTTTCAGAGATATCAGAGCTTTTGTACGCCAAAAGTCACTTTTTCCGCACCCCACCCCTATTCAGGCGAAAATTTCGGGGTGTTCCCCTTGGAGTAGACCCGTTATGCTGGAGTCTGCAGAGAGCGAACATCCCAGGCTAACTAATGGCGAAATTATTTTCGAAGAATTCCAATCTATGTCATCAAAATCCATCAACGTCACAGACAGACAGACGATATGTGATCGCAAGACCGCGCTTTGCACTGTAGTGCATCGAGCGGTAAAAACTGGTTAGTTAATTAAACCAAAGTAATGTTTGTAGTTTGGTAAGCAGAACATAATCTAAAAAAACATTTTTAGTGCTCATAAAAATAACAATATGTTATATGTTAACACATTTATTTCACCACAGAGGTAGAAAGCAACAGACAGACAGACAGACACAGAATAGAAAACAACAGCAGTAGAAAATACGAATAGCCAAATAATAATAAAATGCCAAAACAAAACAGTAAAAACAGTGTAATAGCACCAACTATACATTCGATTACGACACAGACTAGAAAAACTGGTCCATCTGGGTGCACACGACATATTCATTCCATTAAATTTTTTCTCCAAACAGTACATAGTTAGTGACATTTTATCAAATTTCCAGCATGCGTTTTGGGGTTTCTGGGGGCACTGTGGGCTTTGACCGCAAGCCTCATCCGAGTCTCTAACCCTGACCACGGGGACGGAACACCCTCTTTTGACCCTCAGAAACAAATTCCTGGCTACGCCCCTTAGTGTTGACAGGTTGTGTATGAATTGTTACTACAAATGTTGCATAACATCACAGCAAAAGGCTATTGGCCGACATACTCTAATACTGAAAATTAATAAAATTATTTATAACTCATTATAACACATGCAGTCTCCACATACGTTTCAGTAGCAATGAAGTTGGAAGTGTAAAAAAGACCAAAAATAACACATTAGCAGCATTAAATCAACAACACTGAACCAGTAACAGTTAGCAACTGAACAGCTAAGTCAGTCAGTCAGTTGATGGCGACCAGCAGAAATGAAACGAAGATCCAACCGCTCAACCAAAGCGGCCGGGATTGTTAGCGGGCAGCTTGTAGATTTGCTGATACGTCGGCTGCCAAGTCTGCTGTCCATAGTAAGTGGTGTGACCAGTTGCTTGAGCTGCTGGTGAGCGAGTGCCACGTTTGACGTCCGAGAACACCTGCTGTATGCGAAGTTTGGCCCGTAACTTTTGCTGTGGCGTCAAAGCAGACAGAGTTTTACCCACATTGGCCCCGAAACAGTCATCTGCAGACTCTGATGGGTCGCCTGGTCGTGATGATGATCTTGCGAAGTGTGTGCGTTAATGCATCGACATCCATGTCCCATTTGCGCTTCCGGGTCGGATGTTGGCCACCGGCAGACTCTGAAGTACCCATTTCTTGCGTGACGTTGGCGTCCATCGGCATTTGGTCAGTGACGGCCGACGTATGACATGGAACAGCTCTTTTGCAAACGGTTTCTTGAATTCTGTTGCTTGTTTCAGCCGACTCTCTATACAACATGACGCGAATAACGAACCCTGCAGCATGTTCTAAAAGCCACATTATCCCAACATTTCAGTATGTATTTTTATGATTCGGAAATAACTACAGGCCTGTAGACTACCTTTTAGCTATTTCTTTAACAATTAACAGTGTACAGGGCCTATTTTAACCCTCTGACGCCCAGTGTTAAGGGTTAAGGATTTTTAGTAACACAGTCATACACCAATGGCAAGCGCGGCAGTGCCCGCGAGCCTATAAAGGGGGCCTGGACTAGGCAGAGTTATGACTGTACTGTTTGAGTTGTTTCTGCTGTGCTCGCGTTCATGGATTCATAGTCTGCTCAGAGAAAATGAGATCATTACATATGCTGCAAACTGAAGCAATAAAAATAAATAAGTAAAGCCGTCATATCAGGATTCTGGAAGTGAACAGATATTGTACCAATAACAATAGGCTATTAGTAAGCATTCAGTTACTCCCTGCTTGACTCTAAATGTACACATTTAATGTTGCACAACCGGCCTTTAATAATACACACTTTGTGTAATAACGCACACAAGAAAACCTAGCTAACGCTAAAGTAAGCGCGCAACAGCAGTGCATGTATGAAGGCCCCTAGGGAAGAAATCTATGGCAAATCAAAGCAACGAACATAATGCTGAAAATTACGGGTCTATCTTCATTCGTTTAGCAGTTGTTGCCTCCCAAATCTGCGAAATCCCGCGAAATTCTCAGAAAATTCGAACTTATAGCAGTTCAAGGTCATCTATCTTGGTGCCAATCAAAAGCCCATATGTAACTTCCAATTAATCAGTAATAGTAAATATGGATGTATCTCTTACCGTTTTCGAGATATTGACGCATTTAGCTCGAAAATAGCATGTTTCCCCACCCCTCCCTGTTTGACGCCCCCTAGCGGAGGAACGCCCTGCACTATCAACACAATCGATAAACTGCTGGAAAAGCACATTTAATGGGCTACGACTCTGTTGCACACACTACGGGTCTACCTTCATTCACTTAGCTGTTGTTGCTTATCAAAATTGCTAAATCACGCAAAATTCTAACAAAATTTGACCTTATAGCAGTTCAAGGTCATCGATCTTGGAGTCAATCAAAAGCTCACATGCAAAGTAAGTAAAGGACTCCATTAACCCTTTCGGGCCGAAGTGCGGGATATCCCGCGGTCCACCTTTGCACATCAGGACGAAGCGCGGTATATCCCGCTGAGTGTCGGTAATGGAGAACTAATATTACTTACTTACTTACGCGGCCCGAAAGGGTTAAGGATCATATGTTTTGTGCCATGTTAGATATAAAATTACCCATGATTTTTTTTTAAATTTTATGAAAACGCATGATAAATTTCAGGATATATGTACGAATTTCACGACCTAACTCCAATTTTAGGACATTTCAGTACAAATTTCAAAATTTCAGGACAACGACAAGGTGTAATAATAGTAACTTTGGCCGCATCTGCTACTGTTTTAGAGATATTGACACTTAAATCTAGAAAATGGCTGATTTTCCCCACCCCACCCTTGTTTGATGCCACCGCTCGGGGGGGGGACCCTGTAAAATTTCTGTATGAAACTTACCCCACAAAAACGAGAGGGGTGGGGCTATCATATGGTGAAAATTTCATAATCCTAACTTCAAACGTTTTTGTATGATACACCCGTGTGACGGACGGACGGACGGATGGGCAATAGCATATAGCGCGCTCTGCATATATGCTGTTGTGTGCTAAAAAATATGTCCTTTGTAGCTGTACTTTATGTACCTAAAGGTTGGCAGAAACACAATATCAACGATTATTAAACAATTACTGCAATAGCTAAGCAAGTTATGCACGGAGTTTAAGCTGTCTTACGTTTGCGACTGAATAATGTCATCCATGAAGCGCACTTGTTTCACACGTCTCCGCAGAATTCTTTTGCCCTTTGGCCCAGAACCACTATTCTGCTCATCAGCTATGTTTCGGGGGTAATACATGTCCAGTTCAGTCCAGTCCATCGACCTCGATTTTCGTTCAGCGTCATCCACTGAAAACAGCAAAAAGTTAACTGCAATTTTGAAACTAGCAGACAAGAGCAATACAACCAAGCTGATGATGTGAAAACGGAGATAGCAGATGGCGGAGGTGAGGTCATAGCTCAGATGTGTTACCTGTTACCCGTCTCAGGACTGCATAAAGACGGGGTCGCCACTACGTTACATGGCGTCAACTATTCCGACACGACAGTGCAAGATGAACAATTGCAATAGCAACAGCTGTAACTAAGAAAAAATAACTACAGACGTTACCTGAACAATGAAATTCCACAGCTAACAGCCGTCAGACGTTGTCCTGGTCGCCCGGGTTAGACAGACGGTATAAAATACGATACTTCGCAATTTCACTCATAAACTTTTCACTGTTCACCGACTCCATACTGAAATCCAACAGAAAAGACAAACAGATTTGGCAGTAGACGGCGACGCTGTCTGCAACTGCATTCGACCTTGACTTTATTTTCATCCCGACGTGGCGGTGAAGCAGTCTACACGCTGTCGGCCTGTCTGCTATCGCATTTCACCATTATGAATATTCATTTTTGCGTCAAGCCAATTGGTTATAGCATACTAGTACTAGTGCATTAGTAAATACACAACTGGTGTCACTACTAGTGCAGCGCAGTGCATGTGTGAATGGCGCCAATTATAATGAGTGGAAATTCGTGCAATTAATACCGTAGTAATAGCGCAGCGCAGCGGAAGTCACTAGTTGTCACTAGCTACAACTAGTTCTCACATAGCGCAGTGCAACATGTGTGTGAATGCAGCTTAAGTGTTGACATTCAAAACAGATGACAAACTGAAAGACAACTAGATGAACTGAACCTCTCACAAGATACAGCAGCCAGCAGCCCACACACACCCAGGACACACCTATCACACCTGAGAATCACAGTCACACCTCACATCTACCTGAGCCATTAGGTGAGCACCAAGGTCCACCGCCGGTAGGCAGCAGCCCAGTGCCGGGCAGCGCTACGGAGCCTGTGATTGGTCCAGGCAGAAAGGCCGGTGCTACAATGAACGCTGCGGAGGCGGGGAATGTCGAGTCGGCAAGCATGCGAAGGTCTCGAGGCTCCGCCTTCTTCACTTCCACCTGCGTCAAGACACAGCGTTGACGAGCAGATCACACCTGGACCAATCACGTCGTCTTTCAGTACTCACAGACACATCAGAACTTAGTGAGTGTCAGAAGAGTTTATTAACCCTTTGACGCCCACTGTTGCTATATAGGTACAGCTATAAAGCATCCTGTACCAGACCTGGTTAAGCCGTCATTTGTAATTTTTGACATCCGGACACTCTGACGCTCAGGGCTGAGAGTCAGAGTGTCCGGATGTCAAAAATTACATATGACGGCTTAACCTGGTCTGGCACATGATGCTTTATAGCTGTACCCATATGGCAACAGTGGGTGTCAAAGGGTTAATTGAGGTAGCGATCACTGTCACGCAGAACGATCGCTGCACCAAGACTTCATAGTATGAACTACTGCAGTGTGAAAGTATCGGAACAGTCTTAACACAAACTTCAGATATTAACCTCTTATTATAACCGTAACATGTATCATAAAATAGCTAACTAATCTTAGCTATCATAACTCGCTTCATTGGTCTGAAATAAAACACTTACAGAAGCAAAGCCATAAGCCAGGTATTTAAACCGTATCACGACTACAAACTATGTAACTTCACAAGTTTTCAATGGACACAAGTTAACTGAACTTGGAACGCAAGTGTGTGGATAAATAAGCTTTAAAACATTCCATACATCGTTTTCACTGTTTAATACCACGGCAAAATTGATCAAAATCTGACAGCTACCACAGTCATAACATAACAACACTTACAGCTACAACTAATATTAACTAGCTTAACTAGTTACAGCAGCTAACAGAAACCCATCATTCACTATCATTATGAATCTACAGAGAATGGCTGTACCCCGCCTCTAGCACTTAGTAGTATTGTGTCAGACATTTCAGGGTATGCCACAAAAGTAGCAGGAAAAAATTCCCTCAGTTTTCCAGGCTTTTTTCAGAGGAATAAACTTACTATACATTTCCATGGGTTATCACAACAAAAGTAATTGTAATAATGACCTTCATCAAAGGACATTCTACATAAACACCAGCCAATAAGTCACCACCACACTCTGACCATGTCACAAGTGCACGAGACTGTTCATTTGAAGTCAAAAATAGTAGTTTTAATCAAATATTTGGATGACGAACAAAGAACATTTTGTGTGTTACAATTTTTCCCGATGCTGCACAGAATTCCCTGATGATTCAGCGAGTTTTCCACGCTCAGAAAAATTGCTCAGTATTACAGGTTTGTGTCAACGTTAGCGAACGTTATGTATTTGTCGAACCTGTTTGCCGTTGATGTGAATAAAGTGCTCCTTGACAACGGCCTCGGCACTGTCCTCCGAATCAAATGTCAAAAACCCAAACCCTAGAAAAACCCAAACCCTACAACAAGGCTGTCTGCACCATCATCCACACTTACCGTATGAACAGCATTGACTACTTCAACTCTCTGACTATCTGTCAGCGTTATCACAATGCCACATGCAATATTGCCATACACTGGCAATTGCATATGGTACAGTAAAGAAGCACCAACTATGGCCACTGTACCAACTGTATGTAGAGATATCTCTGTGTCTCAGACTGTGGACACTGATGCATTTAGTGAAGGTATTAATCACAGTGTTGACAGGTTCTGACTCTGGTTGTCAACTGCATTTACTTAAATGAACCAAAGCTAAACTAAAAATCTGCACTAACTGGCTTGACTAATGGTTTTCCATGCCAACAGACTAAACATTAACAAAACCTAAATTCGCAAAAACTCCTCAAAATTGATTTAACATGTGTCTTAGGCAAAACGCGTCGAAACCAAAAAGTACGATTTCTGCAAAAAAAAACATTTTCGACAGAGGAAACTGTGACTGGTAAAACTAACAAATTAAATCACTTACTGCTAACTAACAACTTACAAACATGAGCAACGCGAGCCTTATATACAGTTTATTAGTCTATGTATCGCATGAAGCTACTTATAATCTACTTAATTAGACACAATCTCAACGGCTTTTACTATGTCAGCAACAGTGCAAGACAGAATGAGTCAGTGGTAGAGTGAGTAGATTCTAAAGGCACATCAGTACAATTAGGCTATACAGTCATTCACGTCGGTACACGCAGGAAAATACGTGACAGAAGACAAATCAAGAACAGACACTACAATAACTAAAGACAACCAAGAAAACGCAAACAACACAAAACACAGCAAAACAAAACTAACCTGGTTTAGTGGCCTCATTCGATACTCAGCCAGGAAACGAGGTGGGCATATTCTACAATGCTCCCGAGCCCAAATGGGGTAGTGCAATACAGAAACAATGGCAACTGACTCACATTGCCGCTATTTCCTAGCGGGACAAACAGGGAATTTGTGGAATGCAACAGGCTGATATAAAAGATTGGTAAGAGAACAAGACTTAATGTCAACAACCCCACGTGATGCTTGTGAAAGCATTGTGCAGTTTGTCTCATCTGCATATGTCGCAGTAGCATGTTATCATAACCAAGCTACGGATCGGCATTGGTGGACTTTAAATAAAAAATTCTTGAGTCTGCCTGGCCTTAAATTCTGCCGGATTTGGCCTTAAGCCACTAAATCTAGATGACAACCATGACAATAACATATGAATATTAATGACTTCTTGATCTTGTGTGCGACTGGCAAAATGTTCAGCAGACTGGCAGAAGATACACTAAGAAATGATGGAAATAATAGCTTTGGCCGGCAGCACCAAGCTAGTTTTTTTTGAATATCAGAATGGGATTAATTGTAGAAAATATTTATTTCTGTGGGTGACAACCTCAAATTTAGCCTAGGTGCACAACATCTTCACATTGGTGAAAACTGGAGTCATTGGATTAGTTTTGTGAAAATGATCACAATCACAGGCATGATCACAAAATATGAGACAGAAAGACGGACGAGACCAACCAATTACCAAGCCTAGCAGAGCTGTCGCATGGTAAAAAGAAATGCACAACAGTGGGCTGGGGAGACGGAGAGACGTGAATATTGTGATGTGGAGAACTGTGACATGTGTGATGATCACAGACAGACAGACATACATACGACTAGAAATATACTAGTGATGTGCTGAATATAACTCACATCAGTGACAATCAGTAAAAGAAGAGTTTATCCCACTTCACACCAGTCACAAGATGTGGTAATGCAGGTTTTAAGTGAAAAACTAAACTGTTCAAAAATGGCGTAAAAAGACATCAGTCCACAACTAGCAGTATAACTACAGCAGCAAATAACATTAACAACTGTCGGCCAAGAGTCGTCGTCATGTCAGCATATCGGCCGGAGCCTTCACAATATGCCAGAGCGTCGGCCAAAAAGTCGTCGTGATATGTCAGAGTGTCGGCCGAGATGTCAGTGTGTCTGCCTTAAAGAAATATCAACTTGTTTAGCTGAGTCATGGTGTAGTTTGTCAAACAAATCGTCTCATGTACTGACACTGGCTGTCAAGTCATCAAACTCAAACGAATAACTTAATCTAACATACTTCTCTATGGTCTAACACAATTCTCTATGGTCTAAGACTTCTCTATGGTACTGACCTCGTGAACGTTCTCTCTGCTGGTCGTACATGATGACGACATCAGTCACCTGCAGATCAACAGATCTCTAATAACAAAATTTTACTTATTTTTTTATTTTTCAGTTTTAAAATGATTTTCAACACTACTGTATTGTGCAGCTGTCTATAGTTGCACAATCATTTGAGCAGCTCACAGGTTTGGTCAACCACATTTGGCTTCATCTCACTGGGTTCACTCACTGTGCTTAGCTTTCTTTGTTTTTCTTACATTTATTTGTTTATGTTTCCACTGTCTTGTATTATATGTGCATAGGTGGTGAGGTGAGCATGGTTAGACTGAGGCCTGTCGGGATGACTAACCACCCTCCTTCAGTGCTTTGACACTGCTAATTGGGTCATCCATCCTGCAAAAATATCGTCTCTCAAATGACCTGCTCTGTGTCGAGTGGGACGTTAAACCTTACTCGACCTGCACATCAACACTGACAGAGAGCCAGATGGACTGACACCTGCAGTTCACCAGACACAACACAGTGACGACATTGTGGAGTGTATCAGCATACCCTTCATGGCCCCTCCATACTGAGTCAACAGCCTCTGTATCAACTGTCACTCCACCATCATCACTGATATCCTACAGTTGTCATAGTATAACTCCCAAACTCTAACATGTTGTACAGTGTGTTCATATAGTGGAGTCTGGGTCTAATTTTCTTCAGTAGAACTCATAAACGGAACAATACAATGGCATTTCATTCTCAAGAATCAAGAGACTGAAATAATCAAGAATTTATGACCAAAAAAATTTAATGGAATGACTGAGAGTGTGACGGACTCACCAAGCCGTATTTAGCAAAGTAATCCTTCAATTGTGGTTCTGTAATGTTTGCCGGCAAACCACCAATGAACACTTTCCGTCGACTATTCTCCATGTTCTTGCCACCCTAACAATAGCGATAATAATAATAATAATGCCAATGTTTATAGTGCTGTCATCGTGGCAAGGCCATTGTGAGAGTTCACTCAGTTCATTCGATGAATGCTGACTGAGCGTCAAGCAGCTGCCAACCCTCAGACCAAGCCAACCAACTTGGGCTGTGAGTCCACCTGTAGGCTGCCATCATCTACACCCACCGTTGCCATTTATTATACTCAGCCCAAAGCTCCAAAGAGGGTAGAAGGCTAAGTTGACATAGGTGGATAGCTAGTTACCAAGATGGTTTCCTGTTCATAGATGGTCACTGAACCGAGTACTAACTGGGCCCAGCATGGAGTAACTACATTGATCGAGAACAACGCATTACTGCTAAGCCACACCACCACCATGGGTGGCTTAGCCACACCACCACCATGGGTGGCTTAGCTGCTAAGCCACACCACCACCATGGGTGGCTTAGCCACACCACCACCATGGGTAACTTAGCCACACCACCACCATGGGTGGCTTAGCCACACCACCACCATGGGTGGCTTAGCTGCTAAGCCACACCACCACCATGGGTGGCTTAGCTGCTAAGCCACACCACCACCATGGGTGGCTCAGCTGCTAAGCCACACCACCACCATGGGTGGCTTAGCCACACCACCACCATGGGTGGCTTAGCTGCTAAGCCACACCACCACCATGGGTGGCTTAGCCACACC
>Ga0056114_1001014_pt1 | contig 11759 bp, 16 predicted proteins | sample WorMetHERISLAND1_FD_77005 | JGI IMG/M metagenome (GOLD analysis project Ga0056114, IMG submission 77005) | Marine gutless worms symbiont microbial communities from Max Planck institute for Marine Microbiology, Germany - Olavius loisae HERON... ...
AATCCTCATCTGTAAACTCTGCAAATTTGGTAAATATATCTGCTATAATGTCAGAGATATAAAATTTTTCTTAGGGGGTTACTTTTTTTTGGCGCGCCCTGTAAATGGTGTATCTTTGCAAGTTTGCATTAATTTCAGTAGCTGGCATTGCCATGCTGCATACTGCTGTCATTTCTAATACGCATCACATCAACATTTCATTTGAATGGCATATTTTGCTGGAGTCTCCCATAAAGCAGAGAGCGATTTTTGTCAGCTGCATTCTTAACTAGCAGTCTGCTAAACCACTGATGGAAATGATGCATGTGGCTTGTTGAAGTTGTGTTTGTGTTTTACAGAAATCAGTTGTTGACCGCTAAATGTCACGTTGACAAGATGAAGACTGTGGTCAGCCGACTGTCGGAGGTGGAAAATCTCTTTCGTAGTCCAGACACTGGTGAAACGTGGTCTGTCGGAACTGCACTGGGAACTGTGACGTCTCAGCTGACTGATGCGCTGTCGTCGTTTGATGCCTTGGAAATACCAAACGAGTCTTTGTTTACAAACAGTGAACCAGTCGCTGACGAAAACACAAAACACGTTGATAAGAAGTGTCATGAGCTGCAGGAGAGCATCATGTTGGTCATCCAGACTTTGTACAGAACACGCGAAACTCACAGCAAAGAAGACGAGCAGACTCAGTCTGATGAAGGAGGTATTATCGTTAATGTCGTTAATGGCAGGCAGTAGTTTGAATGTGTTAGTGCTACTCTAGCCAGCTTGCAGTCTGTGCTTAATAACAAGTTGTCATACAGGCTGTGCTTAAGAGATACATTGATGTATATCATAATTACTGTCATGTGACATCTGCTGATCATTTACAAGTTTCACGCAGGTGTATCCGTCTTGCAAGATGTGACGTGTAGTTGTTAGTTGATTTCACTACCAGTCATTTCATGTGACAACTTGTGCTGTCTAAACCTTGCTGATCTTTAGTGCTTTCGGATGCATTCACGTACAAAACGTATCTGAAATGTACACACAGTGATGTGCAGTGTGTATGCATATCACTGTCTGTCGTGACCACTTTCTTCAGCATCCACAGCCCAACTACTGTCTTTGCCAGATCGTGACATTTGTCTACCTTTTCCTGTTCCATCTCATCCACTCTAGACTTGTGATGTCAATGAGAAGTGCTATCTTATTGTCCTTATCGACGATGAATGTCTATGTTCAGTCACGTGACCCTGTCTGTATGGTCATAGTCCAGAGGATATTTTCACATTCTGCGTCTCTGTGACTGGTTCAACTATACGTTGGTACCACTGCTGTGAACACTGTTTGTCACAAAGGTTTCAGTGGTCTGTTCCAGCAACTTCCCATCGTGCTTCTTTACTACTGCTACCACTGCCGCTACTACTACTCTTATTATTTTCAATTCGATGATGTCTGTTGATTCCAAGGGGGTACCGCGGCGGCAGCCCCACCGCTGTTCAGGCCTGGCAACCCTCCACTCTGTGGGAGCTGTCCCCTAGTCACCCCATATCATTGTAGACTAGGGGACTTGCTGTGTTATATTTGTATGCCGTATTTGTCTATTATTTTGTTTGTGTAAGCATATGTGTATTTTGTGTTTTCTTTGTTCTCTGGGTTGTTTGTAGATTTTCCTTCAGTACTTTGATACTGTTGGTTCGGTCTTTTGACCTGTAAAAACCGTCTCCCATATAACCTATCAGTGTTGGCGGGGTACGTAAAACACTGCTCAGTCAATCAATCAATCTATGTTGATTCCATTTATGGTCTGTTTGAGTACATCCTGTTAGAGACTCAGTTGAAGTAACCGGTTTGTTGTCAGTAATTCTAAATGAATGACTGTGTGTGTGTCACTGTCCAGATGAAGATGTGGACCTTGAGTCAGACGTTGTCACCGAGAAACTCACAACGTCTCTGAACTCGGACTTTGAACGACTCAAAATCATCTCAGTACGTAGCTCTTTGCCGTTTCGGTTATTTTTCACATTGAGTTAAAGATCTAGTGTATGGTTAGTCTGGTTTTCACCGTCATTCACATCATTATCAATTGATAATATGATACAATATGACATGGCATGATAGGATCATTGTTTTAGGTGTGCAGAAAAACTGACAGATTGTCAGCTAGGACTACTGCACATAACCAGATATTAGAAATATACAGGATAAACTTCACAAGATCATGGCAGTGAATTTGGCTTTAGTCTAGTTCCATAACGGATAGTAGTTGCTTTTGCAATCAAGCGCATTACAGTTTGTTAATAGTAGACTGAGCTGTGTATTGTTGAATGTTGTTGTGTCTCTAGATTACAAGACAACTGAAGTCCGTTATGTGTGAAGCAATGCAGTCAGCGTCACTGGTACATCGTTGTCACGCTGTGTGCTGTTTACGTGACTTGTCTCCTGCTCTGACTCAATATTCACGCCTTGTTCAGTTCTTCCTCACACAACACGTCGCCGCGCTTCGTGCCATGGCAAAACTTCAGTGCATCATCCTGTCGATATTTGCAACTATTGCCCAGAAGGTCGGTGACAGAATTCCAACTGCTGAATGTTTAATTGAAATATGATAAATGCTAGATTAATATCATGCACTCCTGAAGGGACGACCCTACACCTCCTGGATGGCCACTCTGAAGAACGACCTAGCTCGGCACAACCTTACCTTGGAGGATGCTATCGAACTGGCTCTGAATAAGCCGCTGTAGAGACTATTGGCAGCAAGCGGAGCTACACACTGATGGTGCATGCCGAATAATGATCATGATGATGACTCCTGAAGCAACCACACCTTTCGACTATTGTCCAACCATAGCTGTTTGGCCACATTGCCCAAATGCCAGATGAAACAGATGCCAAGAAGATCTTAACAGTTTCCCTCTTGGAGAACTGGAGATCACCAGGACACCCTCGTACTGTGTGGATGAAGACTATCCAGTAGGACCTGAAATCCAATAACTTCTTCCTGAATGAAGCAATTGACATGGCTCAGAATTGTCCACTCTGGAGACTGATGTCTACGTTTGGTGCTCTGCATTCCTAGTGGTGCATGACAGAAATGATGATGTGTTGTGATGTGTGTGGCAGTCATGTGTGGGTTGCAGGTGGTTTAGAATACGTCTGGTCCATTTCCTGGTCTGATGACATAGAAGGTCCCCTAAACAAGCCTTCAGTTTCAGTTGTTTTAGTTTCTATGTATTGTGTATATTTTTGTTTGTATATGTTATGTGTTATTTATTAGCACATATATATCAGTAGTGTGTTTTGGTCTTGTTTGTAGTTCTGTTCAGTTTTGTCAATATCAGCCAAGTGATTGGTTGAGAAGGCTGGGTGTTTTGCACCAGTCAAGAGATTGCTTGTGAAGATCTCACAAGCCCATAATTTGTCTAGCAGAGATGTTAAACTTCACTCAACTCAACTCCGAACGTAACAGAGTGTGTGGTATTGTATGCTTTTTGTTATATGTTTTTTACTTGTTTAACTTAACCCTTCTGCTGTTGTCTGATTTGTTAAGGGGTTCTGTGTGCCGGCCGAGTTATCAGACGACGAGTCCAAAGACGGTGGTACAAAGTTTGAAGATATTGAAGGAGGAGGTATTGGCGCTGGTGAAGGAGTGAAAGATGTCAGTGAACAGATTGAAAGTGAAGAACAGGTGAGTGATGTACATCAACATTAAGGTATTTCCAGGCGACAGGGAAAGTTGTGTATTGTACGGTTATTCTCATAAACATCTGTATTATTATTAATACATCACTTGCTGAGCTGGTGTTATTCAGCTGTTATATATTGTGAAATATTCTCGTTCAAGACTACTCCGGTATTATATGTAGATGAAGACTGTTGATGTTTGCTTGGTAGTTCAAATCTTTTTATGCAGTGATAACTTATTTAACCGAAGTTGCTGGTATTTTCTTTCTCTGTGAACATGTAGGTGGAAGGCTTGAGAAATGACGAGAGTGAACACGATGCAGATCAAGATAACGAGCCTGATATCAAAGGTGAAGACAATGCCATTGAAATGACTGACAACTTTGACGGCAAGCTGCATGAAATGGACGCTGATGGTAAGTACTTGTTTTAGGTTTCATTCTGTGCTATATTAATAATAATCAAAATAATACATACTAACATCTGTTGAGCACATTATTGTAAATAGGAGTGCTGTAACTGTGACAAGCATCTTTAGTTTCTGACCTTGACCTGTACTTGATAGTTTCTGACATTGTATCGTCTTGCAATGTGTCATGTTGTTACATGCTTACTTCAAACAGTCACTTACTCTGTGTATCAGATGCTGTCTGCACTGTTGATCTCTGATTTACTGTAGTCAGTTTAGCTACTGAATGTCTTTAGCTGGTATAGGCAGTGTCTGACTGAAGCAGAATACAGCACAGTTGCACACCCCATTTTAGACCATCACTTTAAAGCCGAAATTGTATGCATCATAATTGAGATATTGCAGTATCTGTCTTATAGTAAATTACCTTGGCATTTCACCAACAGTTTGTGTTGGAGTAGATGTAAAATGAGGCCATTTTTGATTTGTGGTGTATTGAACTGTAGTGTAGTTTTTACTGCTGTCTATATTTTGGTTTGAAAGTGTTTATTTTTATCTCTGCATTTTCGTTAAAGTAACATTAACACGTTCGCTGCCAGGCCAATTTTTCCCTGAGTGCCATGATCCCCGGGTATGATTTAGGTTTGCCGAGGTGCCAGCTGGTTATGTCCTGTGGTGCCGGTGTACGGCTGAGATACATGTACTGAATGACGAGTATACTCGTCAGTGGCACCTGACGATGCACTTTAATTGACGAGATATGTCAGTGGCAGTCAATGTGTCAATGACAACTGCTGTGTCATCTGGCATATTTGACTGTAGACAGTGGTGACAAGGAGTCCGAGTCAGATGGTGATGATACAGATGATCGTGACTTGGATGATGAGGCTGGTGACCTGGGAAATGAAGACTGTGATAAACTGGATGAACAGATGTGGGGAAGTGACAGTGAAGATCCCATCCAGGTGATGTTAGCAGCAGTCAGTGTTGAGTGCTATAGCTGGCCATTCTGTCAGTGTGTTCTTTTTATCCCTGCCACAGGAATGCCATCATTTTGTTTATCTGTTCGTTCATTCGTTTGTGCACAGGCTAACTTGACAAGAAAGCCCAGCTGTGGCTGACAAACCCGCGTGATGCGAAAGCATACCAAAAATTGCTCCAATTCGACGTGCTTACAACGTTGTCACTGACAATACTGGTCAATCTTCATTCGTTTAGCTGTTGTTGTGTCCGAAATCTGCGAAATCCCAAGAAATTGTCTGAAAATTCAAACGTGTAGAGTTCAAGGTCATCCAAGGTCATCGATCTTGGTGTCAATCGAAAGCCCATGTACCACTTCCGATTAGTCACTAATAGTAACTTTGGTCGCATCTGCTACCGTTTTCGAGATATTGACGCTTAAAGCTAGAAAATCGCTGAATTTTCCCACCCCACCCTTCTTTGAGGCCCCGCTCGGGGAGAACCCCTTAGAATTTGGTGATGAAATTTGGCATCAGAAAACTAGAATCGTGGTGCTGCCAGATGGTGAAAAAATCATGACGCTAGCTTTCTTCATTTTGACACAATACCAGCTCGTGACAGACAGACGGACAGACAGATGGACACGTTGCTCTCGCAAAGACCCACGCTAGCATAGTCACACGGGTAAAAAGTTATCAGTGGATTGGGATGAAATTTTCAGGTTTTGTTTGTATTGGGCTAACTTAGAAATGATTAAATTTTATGTCCCCAATTTTCTGGGAAGGGTCCCCTTTGGGGTTTAGTTTTCGGTCTAAGATGCGGCAGTGGGTGACAAGCACCCAGAAATTTTTCATATGTGCAATCTCTATGCTGCACCTGTTGCAGATAAAACTAGAAAGATTTGGTTTTACTGTATGGAAATGAGTGCAATCAGTAATATACCAGTTGTCAGTTTTCTGTTTCTTTCAGCATGTGACAGTAGAATTATAGTTTACTGTGCAGTTTCTCATTTAAAAGTTTTGAAAAAAGAACAAGCCGAAGATAAGCAGTGAGGATGACGTCATCATGCTCATGAACTGCATCTGAATATCATTCTCACTGAGAATTACTTCAGTTTTATTGTCAGCAGTCGTTAGAGTTTATGATCAAATATCACACTATCATTGACATGTCTCTGCTTTTGAACAGTGATGTGCATCAGATTTAAAGTTGTCTTGAAACTAGCCGGACTTCAGAATTTTTAGTTCAAGTTTGGTTTTGTGTTGGTATATTACTGTATAATTATAAAATCAACCTACATCGTAGAAATACGGGTTTAGTCATTACTATGTGCAGAGCGAGAAGGAGGAGAAAGGTCCCGGTGCTGGACAGCAGAGTGAGCCTGAACTAGCGGCTAAAGATGATACGGGAGATGAGCCGAAGAACTCAGAGAAGGACAAGTTGGAGCCGCGGCAGCAGCAGCAGCCGGATGTTGAGTCAGCTCAGCCTCAGCAATGCATAGATGAAGTAGGAGCTGTCTTCTCAGTTGTTAATGTTTTTAGATGATGATGTGAATATTAGACTGTAATGCAAATAAAGATTTAAATGTTATAAGTGGAATCTAGTATTTGCTAAAATATTACCTAATTAATCATTATGATTTGCAGTTGTGTGTTAAGGCATTGCTAATCAAGTGAAAGTGGTGTAAGTCTTACTGTGTGTATTATTTGAAGTCGGAGTTTGATGAAGATGAATCCAACTCTGTGCCACCGCAGCCTCCGCAGCCGGATCACAAGGAGTCGGAGTTGGAGCTGCCAGATGACCTGAAGCTGGATGATGCTGAAGCCGGCGCTGATGAGGATAATGGTGATACAGCCGCTGATGACGTCGAAGGTGGTACATTTATGCTGATTGATTGGTAAAATGGGATTAAATTTCCACATGCAATTTTCCCTTCTGTAGCTGTATATAACTGCTGTAATAAGAATAATAATACAAATGGCAATGTCTGTACTGTTGTCATCATAGCTAGGCCATTGCAAGAGTTCACTCGGTTCATGCGATGAATGCAGACTCAGCACCAAGCAGTCACTATCCTTCCAAGCAGCCAACCTGGGCTGTGAGCCTCCCTGTAGGCCGCTATTGTCTACACCCACTGTTGTCATTTATTACTAGAACTCATTTTACCATGCCACGGAGGGTAGAAGGCTGAGTTGGTTTAGGTGGCTATCAACATGCTGCCTACAGATGGTCACCAGTCATAGCTGTTTTCTCGTGTGTGGATATAGCTGATTTAGACAAACAGCTGGACGATACGTCGGTGAACGAAGTGGCTGAAGAAGAAGAAGAATCGAAAGACATGAATGATGACGGGAACGAAGTGAATCAAGATCTTCAGCAAGAAAATGAAGACAATGATGACAAATTGGATGAACAGCAAACAGAAGAAGTTAGCAGAAATTTATTTTTTGACTTGTATCTGTTGTCGTTGAATCCATTACGTACTTTTCTCTGTGCTTACACAGAGTTTTTTGTTGATTGCGAAGTGCTGAAATGTTTTGTCATTCCAAGTTTTGTCGTTGGTGTGGAAAATAATGGCAGTTGTCGTGGAGCAGTCGTTGATTATTTTCTTTAGATAATGACGACACTCGTGCTAGATGCTGAATTTTATCGAAGTTCTGAAGAGTTTTGCTTTCACCGTTTTAGCCATACTTTATTGTGATGTAGAATGTTGCTGATGCTGAGGAGCAGGAAGAAATGATGGAGACCGAGGAGAGAAATGAGGCTGAAAGCCAGTCATCTGGACAGCCTGGTCTCCAGGCTCAGGTTGTGATGTCAGTGTATTCTGTCAGCTGATATCAGTGTGTTTCTAGGCATCTTTCTGGGGGTACCGCGGCGTCAGCCCCACCGCCGTTCAGGCCTGGCAAACCTGCCCTCTGTGGGAGCCGTCCCTTAGTCACCCCAGAGGAGAGATAGTCTAGTGATTAGTGTACTCGACCCGCGGCCCTGAGGTCGCGGGTTCGAGTCTGCTGGCTGCGGGCTGCTGCGTAGCAACCATGGTCCAGTTGCTCTTTGCACCCTGGGCCTGGGCTTACCCAACCCTCCATCCTCTCGGGGTTGGTAAATGAGTACCAGCTATAGCTGGGAAGGTATAAGGCAGGTACGTGCGACGCTGCTTTGTGCGTGCCATGTACCTGAGCGCCTCTGAGGTTTGTTACTTGTGGCGCTATATCAAGTGCTCTACCTTCTTTACCTTTTTTACCCCATATTAGTGTAGACTAGGGGACTTGTTGTGTATATCCTTTTTTGTGTCTATTATTGTCTGTGCATATGTGTATTCTGTTGTTTTCGTTGTTTGCTTTGTCCTTTGTAGCATCTCCTTCAGTACTTTGATACTGTTGGTTGGGTCTTTTGAGCTGTAAAAACCGTCGACCGTACCTATACTGTGTTGGTGCAGACGTTAAACCATGCTCAATCACTAGGCATCTTTGCAGTAGTCCTGTGCTGGCCTCGGGAGCTGTAGTATAGGTCTGATCTATTTCCTGGCCAGATGACGTAAAAGGTACGTAAACCAGGCTGTTTTTTTGCTTGAGTTTTTTTTATATATCAGTAGCTTTTTACATGATTTTTTAATTTATGTTTTTTTGATGATAGTTATGCTTAGTTTTGCCAATATCAGTCAAGTGATCGGTTGAGAAGTCTCCGAAATGACCTGTAATGTGCCAAGCAGGACAAACATTGTTGCAGTAATGAACAATAAAATGTAACGATACAGCGACTTTGTGACACTGTCCAGTGAGAACCTGTTTATGTTACCTGTTGCATCGTTTACAGGTGGATACTGAGACTGACGCTGATGACAAGATGGATCAATCGACTGATGAGACGCTGAAGACTGAACATGATGAAACTAATGTGCAGCAAGTTGACGCTGCACAAGGCATCACTGGCACCGGCGATGAACAACATGGAAAAGAAGTCTGTATAGCAATGACTTCATATCACAATTCTATGATTGACTTTTTGCATTACTTTGCACTCTTAAAAGGGATCATTTGATGCTGAAAAGTCGTGCTTGTTGGACCTATTGTTACCGTGCTGCTCATTCAATCATAGTTACATGTAACACTTACAGTATGCTTTTTATTATAAATTTCCGTGTTGGCAGTAAATGAGAAATAATAATTGTCTTGTACTGAGATATTGAAAACCCAATGTTATGAGTAGGATGGTGCTGGAATGTCAATGTCTGAGGACAACCGGAGTCGTCAAGGCAAAGACAGTAATGCTCTATGTGTCGGAGGTTCTGAGTCGAAACGTCAGCAGGTAAATCTGTTGTCACCTGTCTAATTATTAAGTTATTTATTCATTACGCCATGCAGCACAGTAAGACATTATACATAATGCACACAGTACACTTACACACAGTACAGACAATACACATAGTAAGAAATGTGAAGAGTAAAATCCGTAAAATACAGTTAAAAACATAACCAAATATACAGACCAAAATACGAAGCAAAAGACTTCATTCAATATATTATCGAACGTTTCAACAGTTTTGTGCATGCACTTAGCATCATTTGACAGTTTTAGAGACAGCACATCACACAAGTTTCCTAGAGCAATGAAAGCATTACAGTCAAGGTGAGGTGGCATCTGTAATCACAGCATTGTCTGAATACTACAGCTGTTTCAGAATAACAATTTTCACTGGTGTATTCAGTATTTAGTTACAAAATATTGTAAAAGTTTAATACTGTGACATTATGTGAATATTTTTTTCTCACCAGTGAATGTGCAATATGCTGGCGTTAGACCCGCAGAGGCCGAGGTAGCACAGCCGAAGACCGAAGTGTCGGTAGTTCACGTGAGAAAGTACATCAGCATTTGGCCACCGTTGATAACATCACTGATCAGACTGACCAGCCACAGGTGACGTGGTTTGCCATGTTTTTGCCTGTTTTTGCTTCGTGTTTCTAACTTTGCATGTCAGTTGTTTGTCATGTGTCAAATGTGTTCTGCTTTCAGCATTCACTGCTGGCGGTTTGATATCAGAATGCAATGCAACATTCTGAATCCGACGTTCTTAGATCCATCTCTGAGTTGACTGACATAAGGTGGAAAAATGCCATGTGAGGAGTGCATGCCCCATGTTTGCGTGTGTTCAGGAGAAGTCGACTGCGAGTGATCTGTATGAACATGTGCGTGACAGCAGCAGCGAGCAGGATGTACAGACGATGGACGCCGCTACTGAGAGTCAACAGCAGATGATGCACGTGACTGAGGCTGATAATGGGAATGATGATGATGATGCTGACAAACCCGGTGTGCCGCCGGACATTGACACTGACATCATTCAGGTAACATTGTCACATCGCCATGTTAGTAAGTAAAGTGTATTTTTTATAGCGTGACTTTGCTGCACAACCTCTATCATGCTAAATATGCTAGTATCATGAGAAGACAAATGTCTGAAATGTGACTGTGAAAAGATACTAGCAACAGAGCAATGTCTTTGGCAGACTCTCTGACTGTTCCACGCGGCAACAGCAACACAGATGAGCGAACATCGTCTATAGGTTGTCAGCCAAAACTGAGGCACAGTCAACTGTAGCACATGTTATTTACTGTCACATGTATTTTGATATTTGTACATGAATATTTTTAGATGAATTCACTGTTTTGGTCACAAAAGTGAAAATGTACAAATTTTTTATTAATCGTCTCTGTTCTATGACTACGTCCGTATTGTTGTTAGGCGTACGAGGCTGTGAAACTAAATGCAGCGAAGCTCAGTAATACAACAGAGTCTGTGAAGAAGAACACTGGGAGTGACACAATTGAGGCCGATGAGAGGGAGTACAGTATAGGAGGGGAAATTGTCCAGACGTCAACTGTCGACAGACCACCTGAATCTACAATACATACAAATTATGATTTGCTCAGCACTGCGGTGAGTGACTCACTTGTTATATTCTGTTGTTGACTCATCCGGCCTCTCTACAGATACTGAAGGTTCTTGTTTGTGAAATGAGCCTGTTTTGTTGTGGCTTTTCTGCTAGCTCATTCACATTCAATTGTAAAGTGTCCATTATAGAATTAGTGATAATGATTGTGGTGTCGTGGTGTATGGAAGTTCACCTGATAACACAGTGACTGGAAAATGGCCATGAAAATGGCAAGTGTGTGCACGCATTTGTGTACAGAGTTTTATATTAAGTAATAAGTTTTATTTCTAATCTGGAGGTGAATAGCACGAATAATGATAAAATTTATTGGATGCTTTTATTCACCTAATGAATATGTGTACATCACTTTTACTGCGGCTCTCTAGCCAATTAAATGATGAATTAGCAATAGCAATAAAAATTGCAGTCAAATTATGACAGATTTACGCTGGCACTTTTTTCCGTGACGGAAAGTGATATATCAGCATTATGGTAGACGATTAAAGTTTAATTATTACCTAGTTATCTGTAACGTACATGTTCTATTTCCGAGCAATAAATTGCTCGTACGTCACGTCACGTCATCAGTATCAAGCACTTCGATTGGCTACTGTCGTGCATGTCATGAAATCTACACTGCTACGTCATCTTCTTTGATCATTGTTGAAAATTTTATCCCAAATCAAACAGTCACGGTAGGCGTGGGCACGGCGGTCCTGTAGACTGAAGTTTAATGGGCACCGCACAACAGTGATTTAACTTTTTGTGATTTTGAGTTCAGTTGTTTGGTTTTGTAACGG
>Ga0056114_1001015_pt1 | contig 11757 bp, 6 predicted proteins | sample WorMetHERISLAND1_FD_77005 | JGI IMG/M metagenome (GOLD analysis project Ga0056114, IMG submission 77005) | Marine gutless worms symbiont microbial communities from Max Planck institute for Marine Microbiology, Germany - Olavius loisae HERON... ...
CCATCGGGCCTGCAACAGAGAAAGCCCGATGGCCGAATGTAATTCGCCGACAGCGCGGTACAGTCAGTTGATGCTGGTTGACTGAACGTAGGTGTCGGCTGCTGACGGCGGTGATCGGAATGCTGTAGTCGCTCAGATACGTCGGAGCTTTGTCCTCCAAACACCGGCGAATCATAACAGCAAGCTTGTACTCGATTCGCTCGGGGACGTTAAGCCAGTGCAACTGGTCGTGAAGTAGACTCGACATGCCACGGTCGTACTTGTCAGTGTTTGTGACGAGACGAGCTGCCGCATTCAGCACACACTGTAAAGTGTCAGTTGTGGATTTTGGCGACCCGGCAAGAACTGCATTGCAGTATTCCACGCGTGACTAGCTATACCCATAGGGCAACAGTGGGCGACGTCAAAGGGTTAATTCCATGAGAGAGATTTATATATTTTGACCAAGGAAGCCCAGCTATCAGTGACAACCCACACGACACTTGCGAAAGCATTGTGCAGTTTATATGCTGTAATCTGTATGTGGCTTAGTAGCACATGTGATCATGAACACTTGGACCAGTGTTTTTCAGCTTCTGCTGACTGTGACTGCAGTGTTGATTAAATGTGTCACTTACGATAGTATGCATAGTGACAGACGGGACACCTAATGCTGTAAAATAAAGATACTTTATTTATACACAGTACCCAGAACTTGAGCTGTACTGACTTGTTGTCCGGCACAGGTTAGCAATGTATGAGTACAGGTCTAGGCATGAGTGGTGTTTGGGTGTGTTCAGCGATGCAGACGGCATGGAGAGAGCGTGACAAGGAAGCCAGGATACAGGCGGCCAAGGACATTCTGGAGAACAATCCCGAGTTCGTATACTGCTTGTATTAATTGAGCTTTCTGTGATAATGATCGTTATAACAACATCACACGTCTTTATTCGCAGCATGAAACCATAACCACAAACCCACGTTAATACACATACACCCATCACGTGCTCCGAAACACAGCAGGTCATTGCTTAAGTAACATGATCATCAAAATCTACTCCATATTGGATGACATAAACTGTTTTCTTTATAAATATACTGATCTGTACACAGAGCTGGTGAGGTGCTGGACATGTTGTATATATGTGATGTTTGTCTGTGTAAAGCTACTGTGGAATAATAGTGATACATTGTGCAGTTGAACAACAACAGAAGCTATTGTGACTGCTGTGTTATTGTATGCCTTAACTGCATGTGAAAACCATGCATCCATTGATGGCAGTCAAGTCCCACGCGTGTGATGCAGCTTCCTAAGCCCCACCACACTGTGTGAATCAGCCAATCACGTGTGTCCTATCCATTGACACTCCCCCCTCGAGCTACATTTGACCACATCTGAGCTATGGTTTGGTCAGGAGCAAGAGGGAATATTGCCATAACTGCTCTCTAGTAGTGGTATTGTGTAGCTTTCTATAGTTGCACACTCATTTGAGCAGCTTATAGGTTCTGTCTACCAGATTTGGCTTCATCTCACTGAGTTCACTCACTGTGCTTAGGTTACCTTTTCCGGACTGACTTCACTGAATTAAAGGGGCACTGTTTGTTTGTTTTAGTTTCTGGCTACGTGTGCTAGATTAAGCTGTATACTCAGCTTTCGAGTCCACGTTAAACGCTTCTATCGTATCGTATCGTATCGTACTTTGTGTGTTAGATTATTTTCTTGTGTAATATCTACATGCATGTTGTATTATTGTAACACGGTGAGGTGAGTCTGGTTAGACTGAGGCCTGTCTGGATGACTAACCACCCTCCTTCAGTGCTTTGATACTGTTGGTTGGGTCACCAGACCTGTAAAAACCGTCGGCTGTATAACCTATATTGTGTTGGTGCAGACGTTAAACCATGCTCAATCAACCATTGACACTCCACAAATTAGGTTTGCAGCGGTTCAGCAACAGAAACAACTCTTATGTTTCTAAGTGAAACTCATTAAAAAAACTCTAATGTTCTAATCTCTAACTCTAACTCTACAACTCTAATATGGCGTCGTAGTATAGAAGTTCATTGTATCATATTGTTGCCAGATAGGTTGGCTTGATTGGCTGTTGGCAACTTGGTTGTGTGTATGTTTACTTGATGAGTTTTGAGATATGAAAACAGCTGGTGAAGAGGCTGCATCGTAATTATGTAAGTAAGTAAGTGAGTGATGTTATTTTACAGAATACATTCCATGTAATATGATGCGATACGAGAGTTTAACATGGACTGGACGGCTGAAGGTGTGGTCGTCTTAGTCAGTACACGTAACTGAACAATAAGAAGTATAAAGAACAAAATAAAACAGTCGCTAGTGCATAGTGAGTCCAGTATGAGTCCAAGATGGATGACAACAGTCCGAGTGGAACCAGAAAGGTGTAGGAAACGATTTGTGGAACAGATGAGTTTTAAGTCTGAAGTAAAATGCCGAGGGAGTGATAGTGGGTTGAGTCTGGAAATGTGTTAGTACATGGTACAGAAGTGAATCTCGTAGTTGCATGTGGTGAGCTGAGTGAATGTTGTGTTATCCAGCTGTGCTCCTGCTATGATCCTGTTGGCCGAGGAAGAGTGTGAGACTATACTAGAGGTAACGACTGATTGATTCTGAAACAGTTCTGTTTTTTTCAGTTTTGGTTTTATTGAGTGTTTTAAGCATGAATTAAATACGTCATTCCATGATGGTGAGAGTTTATATGAAATTTGTGCAAACTTTATCCATTATCCGTTATTGCATCTGTAATTTAGCAATGACATCATCTTCTGACAGAGGGTGTCATTTGAAATTAGTGTCATCATTTGAACGTTCATTGTAACAACGTAAACGAGTTTTAAGGCTACTTACTTTACTTACTTACTTACTTTTTTCATTACAATGTATGATTTCCGGCTGTTAGTGACTTCCACTGAAACTTGATTTTAGCTGAATTTCTTAGTTGTTTTTAAAGACTTCTGCGATGAAATACTTGTAAATTTCGCAGTTTGTTTGCTGTACGGAAATTGTTGTTGATTGATGTGAGGTTGAGAAGCAGTTGCGGTTAGCGTACAAGGCAGCGGAGGTGAACTACAAGCGATCACAGGCAACGCAGCATCAGAACGCCATCAACGAGACGGTTTATCGTAAGTCATGTTATTTGCAGCAGCAGAAACACTAATTTAGAATATTGTTTTAATCACAACAACGCTGTCTCTACATCCTGCAGGATATCCTCTTGTTATAAGTGGCAACCATAATTTTTAGCAGCATCTGCCATGTAATACTTTGGTACGAGATTTCTTTTACCTGGCATTTTCATGCCTGGAATGTCTGATACTTTTACAGGCAGTGTTACAAGAACACCCTGTCGTTACTGAATCTATCTTTAAAAATTGATCAGTGGCTGGCGTCGTTTGTCCCTAAAATCTGCTGTTGGTCTGTCATATCTGTCAATCTTTATGTTGGTTTGTCCAGCATCCAGTGGAAAGCAAACAATCCACAGTCACTTATGCTGGGCCATAGGCCTATGCTACAATAGGCAAGCGAGCTGACATGTGAGCTGTGCCAGTGCAAAGAGCTGGATAGCTCGTAACATATAACTGCAGTGTAAAGAGTAAACTGTCTTTCCCAAACAACGGATGATGTTCCTAGCTTGGAAGAGTTGTGCATATGAACTTTTGCACGGTTTCTCATAAATTTTGAATTATTTTTCGAAAATTCATGGGGCAGTTTAGGTTAGCTACTATATCATACTATATGCCAGTGATTGGTGTTATCATGCTGCTGTTATCAGCCAAGTGTCTTCTTGATGCTCTCTAGTTACATGAGACCTATACATACGTAGATTACTAGTTATTCTGTGGGAGATGGACTTGGTACTTGCAGTGATCTACGTCATCATGAGTAAGTATGTATGTAAGTGTGATAGTGTATACAGTACATTATTACAGTGACCATTGTGCTGTGGTTATCACTTGGTAGGGCTGTGCTCTTGGGATCATTTGAGTGATAGATGCCCCCTGGTGATTATAATCAAAGGTTTTTTATCAGGCCGTTGCCGTTGAGCATCTGTTACTAGGCTTGCACAAGTGTGAGACATCTAAATCGGTCACCGCATCTGTCTGTCTGTCGTAGCGGCCGTGAGTGTAATCTGATAGCTGATGTCACCTGGCCAGTGTTGATAGGCTTGCAGCTGAAGGAGCCCACCAACACTGCAAGGCCTTCACTAGAGAATGACATGTATGCTGGTCACGTCGCCCCATTCCCACTTTTCCCACTGACCCTCATTCTCCTGTTGCAAATGACTGACTGTAGGTGGTGAACGCTGGCATGACATTGCCTGGATTCATGCAGACACCGGCCGCATGATAATGCAGCCGTACAGTTTGCCGCTCAGTAAATGATCGCGATCAGGAATTTTAGTGATCGAGTGCGATTGCCGGGACTAATCTACGATAGATCCCGATCATGATCACGATCGAGCACAGCCCTATCACTTGGTAATGTGAATTTGATCTGTCTCGTTCAGATCTGCATTGAGTAGTGATGTGATCTGATGTGAGACGTTATGGTGTGCTGTGGCAGGTCGTGACATCAATGTTCTGGTATACATCAAACGCCGACTGGCTATGTGTGCTCGTAAGCTTGGCAGAACACGAGAAGCCGTGAAGATGATGAGGGATGTGAGTGCACTGTACATTGTCTAGAGTACACTGTATGGTGTGTACGACATTAAGTACACTGCACAGCATTTTAAAACGTTTGCTGCCACTGACAAGTTTATCTCGTCAATTAATGTGCATCGCTATGTGCCACTGACAAGTATACGAGGGACGATCAAAAAGTTCTCGGCCCGACCTAGTTCTGTTCAGAATAAAATTAAAATAGTATTTGCTTCTTATTGTAGCAAGGCTCAGAACATAACATGCACACTGTCACTTTTGGGCTATATATATTTTGTGTACTTTAGCGGTCGTCGGTTGTTTGCATGCGACATGGAAAAAAAAACAGAGTTACGCAGTGTAATGAAATGACAATTTTGACTGATTCGTTTATTCCATTGCATGCTTTGTTGTTCTGACTCAGAATCAAAGTTGTGGATGCACGTTTCATGCTGAATAAGGAGTTGTGAAATAAACTTTTGCTGGGTCATGTCGGTATCGTTCGAGAAGTTCTCCAGAAACTTGTGTACAGTTTGGTGTTAGCATTCTCGACACCATCTGACAGACACTTTGTAAATACGCTGAAATGCACAGAATATTTGAGCCCAAAAGTCGCATTGCGCATGCCGTCTTTTGAGCCTGTGTATTATAAGAATTAATTTTATTCTGATCAGAACTAGATCAGGCCGAGAACTATTTGATTGCCCCTCGTACTCGTCATTCAGTACATGAATACGGTCATACATCGGCACTGCAGCAGACATCACGATGGCACCTGAGCAGGACTAGGTCATATGCATGGAAGGCACCCGTTGAAAAACTGGCCTGGCAGCAAACATGCTAATCAGTTATGGACATGCATTATCTGTTAGAAAGTCTGATTATGACAACACCTTAGTCTGTTGGAGAGATTAGAACACATTTCATTAACAGTATATCACAGATCTGGGCTGTCTGCCAGCCATTTACACTGTTGTAGCAAACCAGAACTGTCAGCTACCTCAAGTCATACTCATAAATGTTGTATATTTAAGCATTGCAACATCATGTTCCACCACAATAATTATAATAGTAATAATAATAATAGTAATAAAATTTGTACAGCATCATATGGTCGAGAGATATTGATGGAATGTTGGATCAGTGTTCAGTGAAAACCTGGGTGCATAGATTAGTTTTGAGTCTGGGGTTTTTACCGCGCGAAGCACTTTAGTGCAAAGCATGGTATTGCGATCGCATGTCATCTGTCTGTTAGTCCGTCTGTGACATTGGTGAATTGTGATCACATAGGTTGGAATTCTTCGAAAATAATTTCACCATTAGTTAGCCTGGGACGTTCGCTCTTTGCAACCCTAACATGACGGGTCTGCTCCAAGGGGAACACCCCTTGGAGCCCTAAATTTGGGCCCAAAGTCACCCACCCCCTGTTGATTTGAGCATCGGAGACATTCGATCGCAAATTGCGGCCGAATGGTTACAGATAGCGCAATGGTCAAAATGGAGAGCCTATAGGAAACTACCATCGCTCTTTCTAATGGTGCCATCGCTGACCCCCTACGACCTCCCCTTCCCACCAAAATGGGGGTTTCATATGCCCCCAACATATGCGAATGGCCATATCTCTGCAACGGGTGATCCGATCCACTTCATGTTTGTTTCTAGGGTAGGATTTTCGGGGACGGCGGATCGAACGGCGCTATATACGGTTCGAACAAATCCAAGATGGCGGCCACCGCCATGTTGGAAAAATTTCAAGTGGTGATATCTCCACAACCGGTGATCCGATCCACCACATGTTTGGTTCTAGGGTGGGTTTTTCGGGGACGGCGGATCTAATGGCGCTATTTTCGATTCGAACAAATTCAAGATGGCGGCCGCTGCCATCTTGGATAATTTTGAATGGCCATATTTCCGCAACGGCTCACGATCTACTTATATAGCACGCATCGCGCGGTCATCTTTGCGATAGCACAGCTTTCTTGTATAAACAGACAAAACAGAGTTGCTGATCAGAACTATGTAGCAGTGAGCTCCAGACAGATACTGTTGGAAACTGGAAAGCACATCCGGGAAAAGTCTGTCTTGTTGAATGATTGGCCTGATCCTTTATATATGTGGTGATGTGTATCTTCATCAGTTTGCCATATGTCTGCGTTGTCCACAGATGGAGACCATGCTTTAGTTACGTCATGGATAATTCTGTTTATTGTGTGTCTGCAGTTGATGAAGGATTATCCGACGGCCAATCTGTTCAATGTACATGAGAACTTAATTGAGGCTTTGCTGGAGCTACAGGCTTACGCTGATGTTCAAGCGCTGCTCGTGAAATATGATGGTTTGTCACCAGTTGATACTGATGTCTAATTATACTGTCATTACTTATTTTTAGGTTGACCCTTCCTAGTTGACCTAATACAGCCAATCTCATTGTCCGTACGTATGTACGATTATCTGTCCATCCACAAAAAGTTTTTCCAATTTGAATGAAATTTGGTTTGTAGATAGAGGTTGATGACTGATACATGCCTATATGTCATATGACCCGATCCAAGATCAAATCGAGGTCCCTGATGTCCGTCTGAAAGTTGCGAAAATGGCCGATTTCAAAGGCTATCTTCTCCACTGGTATGCATACAATCAAAAGACTGATGGTGAATTATGATACTCTAAGACAATATCTAAATTTTAACAGGACACATTTTTGATATTCGTCTTTGTTCATCATCACGTGACCTTCAAACTTTGCCTCTTATGAGGAGTCAACTGGCAGTCCCGTATCTGGGGCTCATTTACTTTCCATTAACAGCAGGATTCCCCTTACATTTGAATTTAGTTCTTTCCACGTGTCATAGTGGCCACCTTGCCATGCACCTGGTTTGACACAGTACTGTGTTAATATAGTCACTGAAGACTATTGCCTTGTCAGTTGTTTGACCGCTGAGAGTTGCACGGTTCTCGTATGTGACACGTGTAGATATTAGTCTGCCAAAGTCGGCGACGATCTGTTACACTGCGGCACTGATGAAGGCGAGACAGGTCGCCGACAAGTGAGTGATGTCACTGTTACATTGCAGTAAGTAAGTCTGTAACATCAGTCCAAGGACTGTAGTTCCAGCACACCAAAGGTTGTTCGGAAGTTTGTTAGGAGTTCTATGCAGCGGGGTGTGAAACAATGGAGAGCATTGCAAATTCCACACCAGTGATCTGGGGTCGTCCAGTGGTGGATTGATTGATTGAGCATGGTTTAACGTTTGCACCAACACAATATAGGTTATACGGCCGACGGTTTTTACAGGTCTGATGACCCAACCAACATGTCAGAGCACTGAAGGAGGGTGGTTAGTCATCCTGACAGGCCTCGTCCAATGGTGGAGCATTCTCATTGGAGCACTCTTGATTTTTGTTCAACAGCTGGGCAGTATTATGTTGCTGTTGGAACAAAAATGGTCACTTCCATACTGACGAGGCAGTTACTGTGCTGTTAAGCAATTTTAGTTAATTAATTAGTTTATTTCAGAAAACGGTAAGCAGTGTGTCACCCATGATGTCATTTGACCATAGCAGGTGGGCACTATGTTTGAGATCACTCGATAACACTTCAGCACTGTCATGTCCGGTGGTGGAGTGCTGCACAAAATGGGATCAAACACTTGGTGCGCTCCATCGCTGGACACGCCACTGATATCACTAATAAACAGTTGCCGTGACAGTAGGTGATTATTGTAGGTTTTCGGTGGACGTGGCGTCCAAGCGTGGCCTAAGTGCACCAGAGATGAACGCCGTTGAAGCTATACACCGGGCTGTCGAGTTCAATCCTCACGTTCCAAAGGTCTGTCTGGACTCTGTCTAGACGACACCCTGTCTAGATCACTGTATTGTAGAGCATGTATTGGTCGTTATTTCGGCTGAAAAGTCCTCAGTTAATAGATACCTGGAAATGCACCTGATTTTGGACCCTTCTTGCGTAGTTAGGGCCGACCATAGCTCTCATTTAAGGACTAACTGGATCTGGTCTTATAGTGTTGGATAGAGAATTGCATGGTCTGTGGCTATTGACATAAGTCAAGTCAAATACATAAGACATGTGTTAGACAAGTAAAATCTAGCTTAGGTTTGTCAGGTTTACTTGTTTGGCTTATATTGTCAGTTAGTTGTCGTACTGTTTATTTCTGTTGACAACACTCTTATTTGGGTGTTTAGAAGGACATTTGGCTTTAAAAGTATACCATTCCGGTGTTCTTTTTTGGCCTGTGTGATTTGCTGAAATATGCCGGTATGTTTCAACAGAAATATTACTACTACTAGCTAAGCATGAGGTGGTACTGATGTACAAAAAGTGGACAAAGTGTAGTTGTAGATGCACCAAAAACCACAATTGTAGTTACAGTGAGTGAGTGAGTGAGAGTGGGTGAGCAAGCGTAAGTGAGTGGGTGGGTGTGAACACTTTATAAACATCTGGCTCCTAAAAGCAAAACATCATTAAGCTTCAGTCTAAACCAAACAAGTGTGCTCTCAATTGTTTTCTGAAATAATATCGAATTGTCTGTGAAACTCAGGGAAGCAGGCAGCTTGATGAGCTGGTTGTCATTACGCTGTGTTTAGTACCTACTAGAGACAAAGCCGCTGATATTTCCACCTGAACACATCCTGAAACGAGGTGACAGTGAAGGCATCGCCTACTCATTCTTCCACCTGCAGCATTGGAAACGAGTTGACGGAGCCCTCGGCCTGCTCAGCTACACGTGGGAGGGAAGTGAGTTCTTTTGCTCTTTCTCTTCAACACTGCCTTTTGGTCTAAGACTGGACTTACTTTTTATCAGCTTTTGTGTTTCACTTCTTTTTTTATTTTCTGTCATGTGTGACAGACTAGCTGATCACCTCTGCACGTTATTACACTTTTGTATCATGTCATATTGTTGTCGCCCTTTAATTACTGGCTCCATCAGTACTGATGATGCTTTTGTCTCCGTTTCTTACTCATCTCATTTGTCTTCATTGAGTTGAATTGTCTCTTAGCTTCTCTGCTTATTTGCAATTTACTTTGTCATCAATTGCATGAACCATACCAGGCAAAACTAGAGCCTAATTATGTCACTTTCCATCACCATGACCTTCACCTTTGACCTTTAAACTGACAGAGATGCTCAAATTGTCTTTGGAGGACTAGGTTATATGCTTGTAAAACAGTTCACAACTGAAACGCTGGCAGCTGTAGGTTTAGACGTGACAAGAATAGACCAAGTGTGACCCTCTCTGCCGGGATATCATAATAGGAATCTGCTGTGAGCTGGGGCGTCACTGCTCGATCATACCCTCCTAATGCATCCATCATGTTACCTAGTGAAGCATTTTATCACAGTCAGAAGCCAGTACAACGGCCTGAGTTGTTACAAGTGAATACCAGGCTGTTTGTTGGTGCAGTTATTGTACCTTGACAGTGTAAGTGTGGTTATGAGACAAGCACAAAATCACATACCTTCAATGACAAATGTGGCATTCTCCAAGGACTTTGAAAGACCAGTGGGAACCCCAGGTCACCGTCATGAGCAATGCAATGCCTCCTGCAAATGATCTTTCTTGTACCAGGGATGTTGTCCTTGGCCTTGGTCCTTGGTTATCCTTGAAGGTCCAGTCCTTGGTCCTGTTCTTGGCCTTGAACCTCCAGTCCTTTTCACATAATTCTGTCATGTGTGAACTCATTTGTTCCAGCTAACAGCACATTTGTCACACACGCTGTATCTGATCTTGTGTTCAGCGTTCCGTATGATCCCGTGTCCTCTGGAGCGTGGCCACATGTTCTACGCTTATCCAACGTCTACTGAGTCGGCTGACCGTGAACTACTTCCTTGTGAGTTTCATACCTCGGTCTTCTTTTACCGCGGCTAATGCTAGAGACACACTGCTCATAAATCACTGCTCAGTGCTGGTAACAGCCACTTGCACACATGATCTGATACAGTACAGTGTGGGCCTAGCATTCATTCTTTATGACACGAAGCTTTCAGCTGTAGCATCCCAGTGTTGCGATTTTTATTAGCTTGTCGACTGAAAATTATTAGTGTTGCAACTGCAACATATCAGTTATATTATTCCGTCATCAGATAAGCCCAGTTTAACTGAATATTGGAACTACTGCTTTATAGTATTTATGTACTTGCGTTAATTTATCAATGTCATTAATTTTTTAATCGTGATTAGTTCTTTAACGCATTAATTCTACAGCACCGTTAGTAGTAAGTTGTGGCTGTTGTTTGTTGGCAGCATTTCACGAGGTGTCTGTCTACCCAAAGAAAGATCTGCCGTTCTTCATCCTCTTCACTGCCGGGCTGTGTTCATTCACCGCTCTCCTCGCCGTGCTCACTCATCAGTATCCAGAACCAATGGGCACCTTCGCCCGCGTGGTCTGTACACATCTCTCTCCTTCATAACCTAACCTTTGACGCCCACTGCTGCCATATGCGTACAGCTATAAAGCAGCCTGTTCCAGACCAGGTTAAGCCGTCATTTGTAATTTTTGACATCAGGGCACTCTGACGCTCACGGACGGCTGAGCGTCAGAGTGCCCTGATGTCAAAAATTACAAATGACGGCTTAACCTGGTCTGGAACAGGATACTTTACAGCTGTACGCATATGGCAGCAGTGGGCGTCAAAGGGTTAGTCAGTGCATGTCTGATTTTGTCATTACAGACAATGATTTACAAGTGATACATATTGCTGCATTAGTACGTAAGTATTGATTTGCAAAGCACGATAACGTAAACACCTTATAATCAGCAATTGTTCAGTAATGTCCAGTGAATAGATGTGTTTTCAAGTCTCGCCGAAAATGTTGAAGAGTCATCAGCTAGATCACACACATCATCTGACAGTGTATTCCAGACTGTTGGTCCGGCAACAGGAAAAGCATCAATTGACTTAATGGCAGTGTTCACCCACAGCACATCACATGGTTTTTTACCCGCGCGACGCTATGCTAGCGCGGGTTATAGAGATCGTAACGTGTCTGTCCGTCCGTCCGTCCGTCACGCGCCGGTATTGTGTCAAAACGAAGAAAGCTAGCGGCATGATTTCTTCACCATCTGGTAGCCCCAAGACTCTAGTTTTC
>Ga0056114_1001016_pt1 | contig 11754 bp, 10 predicted proteins | sample WorMetHERISLAND1_FD_77005 | JGI IMG/M metagenome (GOLD analysis project Ga0056114, IMG submission 77005) | Marine gutless worms symbiont microbial communities from Max Planck institute for Marine Microbiology, Germany - Olavius loisae HERON... ...
CCTGTTCCTAAAGGAGTGCGAATGGCGGTTCAATGGAGGTGATCACCGGGAACTGCTTAACCAATTAAAGACATGGGTGAATTCGAGACAAAAACGTCCTTAGCTAGGACAGCCCCAAAGTTATAGGCGATGCGACCGCCAGGTTTGACCAACTTCGGCAAGTCGACGATTACCTGTTCTGGATCCGGTGTGCACATGATGACGCCCATACTATAGACGCCATCGAACACGCTTTTCTTGAAGGGTAGTTTGAGAAGTGAACCCTGAACACATTGCACACGTCCGTCGTGGATGGACGTTACTTCCCGGCACGCATCAACGGCGCCGCTGATATCGAGACCGACAACATGGGCCCCGGCGCTAGCCGCGACATCGGCGAACCGTCCGGAACCACAACCGCCGTCGAGGATCAACTTTCCCTTGATCCAATCTCGCCCCCAGCGGCTGTCCTTGAAAAAGCGGACTTCTGAAATGGAATGGCCATTCAAGCGGTCGACCTGTGTGGTCTTCCAGTTGTTCCATTGATAGCCGAAGTTCTCGCAGTAGTTTTCGTCCTCTTTGACAAACCGCGGAATGCCATTGGTGATCGGATAGCTGCGATTACAGTGCTTGCAATGCAAGAAACCCGACAGAACTTCGACGGAATTCCTTTCATCGGCATCCAGATCGAGATCCTGGTCGTCCGCGCAGTCGGGACAAGCGAGAATGGACAGCAGGCTTTCTTTCATTACGTGGTTTCCGGTTTAAAATACCAAGCGGCGCCTAGATATCACCTTAGTCAGGGCCAAACAATTCTTGGGTTCCGTCGCCGTCATTCGGAGAACGATTTCATCACAGCTTGGTCAATCGGTATCGGGAACCGCTGCCCGGGCCAAGCCGGGTTCCGAACGGACGTCTTCCATCCCCTGTGAGCGGAGCAATTCAGCGACGCGACCGTGGTCTTGCCGCTTTTCATAGCGCGCGCCGTACCAGTCAAAGGTGTCGAGCAGCGTCCACGCATACTGCTGATCCTTACTGAGGGAGGGCTCGTGGACAGAGGCGATGGGAATAATATGGTTGAGAATGCGGACTTTTCGGATCGGCGACAGGAACCGGGTGAGGGGGAAAAACACGGTGACGAGAAACTTGGACAGGGCCAAGGTCCAGGGAACCGGCAGGTGAGGCGTCACCAAGCGGAGCGCGTACTTCACGACCTGCAAGCGTCGCCACAGTCCCTCTTCGTAAAAATTATAGGCGAGTTGCCCGGCCGGCTTCAGGAATCGCGGCAGTCCCGTGATCACGGCCTCGGGATCGGGCGTATGCTGAATGACCCCGATGCAATAGACCGCGTCGAAGGACCCTTCACGCAGGGGTAGGTCGAACAGCGACGCCTGAATGCACTCCACCTTGTCGCCGTGAACGGCCGTCACTTCACGGCAGGCATTAACGGCGTCGCTAATGTCACAGGCGACGACCCGGGCGCCGTGCGCAGCGGCGACATCGGCAAACCGCCCGGCGCCACAACCGGCGTCGAGAATGAGTTTTCCTTTGAGCCACGAAGGATCCCAACCGGTGTCGTAGAAGAACCGCCCCGTCGACAGACGGTGACCGGCGAGCCGGTCGATCTGCGTTTCCTTCCATTCCCGCCACTGGAACCCGAAATTCGCACAATAGTCCTCGCCCGCGGCAACGAAACGCGGCACACCGCCGCGGATCGCGAACTCAGCACCGCAATCAGGGCATAAGGAGATACCCATCGATCACATCACCGTCGACCTCCTTTTCCGCCGTATGAACCAAGGGTTCGGCCGAACGGCACTTCGGGCAGGCTAGGATGTCGATCAGTGTGGAACGCATGTCTCAAAAAAACCTGTGACGATGCTTGTGTTTATCTCCGGCCCCGGGTTGAAACAACAAGTGTTTGGCTGGAGAAAGGCAGTCCCTGGAAACCGGTGGCGATTATGTGCATTCTGGCGGCGAACCACCGCAGAGATGTGTCCGTGCCGTTTAATCTTCTCTATCTTGTCAGCCACCCCATCCAATACCAGGCGCCGCTACTGCGGCTGATCGACGGCGACGCTGATATCCGGCTCAAAGTGCTGTTCGAACACATGGAGACGGCAGAGTCCTATTTCGACCCTGGTTTCGGCAAAGCTATCAAATGGGACGTGCCGCTGACCGACGGCTACGACCACGAACTGGTTGGCGGAACCGCCAACATCGAGAAGCACCTCGCGGGTTGCGATGCGTTGTGGGTGCACGGCTGGGACAGTTCCGTGAGGCGGAAGGCCCTGTCCCTCGTGGCCAAAACCGGTGTCCCGGTTCTCATGCGAGGCGAAAACACGCTCGCCGCGATGCCGGACGGCCCGGGTATAAGGGGGGTGGCCAAGCGCTGGTATCTGGACGGTATCTTCAAGAAATGCAGCGGCTTTCTCTGCATCGGGAGTGATAACCGACGCTACTATGAGGCCCATGGAATCGAGAGCGAACGGCTCCACTCCATGCCCTACGCCGTCGACAACGATTTCTTTCGGAATGAATGCGAACGGGCCGCGCCCGAGCGGGAAACCTTGCGCCGCGAGCTCGGTATCGACGCCGACGCCCCGGTCATTCTGTTCGCCGGCAAGCTGCAGCGCCGCAAACACCCGGCAACGCTGTTAAAAGCCTTCCTGAACCTCGATCACGCCGCCTTGGGCAATCCTGTCCTGCTGTTCGCCGGCGACGGTGAGGAGCGCCCGCGCCTGGAAGCACAGGCACTGCATTCACATGCCAACATGAAAATTCTCGGTTTCCAAAACCAAACGGAACTGCCGGCTGACCTGGCGGATATCTTCGTCTTGTCCGCGGAGCGCGAACCTTGGGGGCTCGCCGTCAACGAAGCCATGAATGCCGGCTGCGTTCCGATCGTGTCGCCGGAATGCGGATGTGCCGCCGATCTCATCGACGAGACCTGCGGACGGATCGTTTCATCCGGCAACGCGGCCGCGTTGACCAGCGTGATCGATGACGTTCTGTGTGACCGTGAGGAACTGAACGCCATGGCGCGTTCGGCCCGCGATAAGATCTCGAATTGGGGGTTGGCGGAAAGCCTTGCCGGTCTCAAACAGGCGATAGCGGCACTGCCGAACCGGTCCTGAATTCTATTCCGAAAGCCGGTTCAGAAGCTCCGCCAGGTCGATACCTTCGATTTATCCTCGATTTCGCAGGCGCAGTTGGGCACATCCTTGCGGAAGGCCAAGACCAAGAGGACAACCCCAAACAAGCCGAGCCAGCGCAGCCCGCCGTCGAGCACGAAGATCAGTGACAACATGACCAATCCCGGGGCCAATCGTTTGGTCCACTCGACGATCGTCTTCAGGTCTAGCGCCATTATCCGTCTCCAAAGGTTCTGACCAGAGAATATTCCGATCCCGGGCCTGTCTCAAGGGCATGGATCAATGGGCCAGGGCCCGTTCGATCATCTCGCGCATCCGCTCACGATGGGAATAGCCGCCGTCCAAACAGCGCTGGCGGCCCGATGCGGTGACTTCTTGGCGTTCGTTTTCGTTGGCGAGGTAGTGGCGGATCTTGGTGACGAGGTCGTCCTCGTCATCGAAGAAAACAGCCTCGCGGCCGTCCTCGAACAGGTGTTCGTGTTCGCCCGAACGCTCGGCCAGGAGAAATCCGCCACAGGCGGGAATTTCGATGCTGCGGTCGGTTTGCAGGTCGCGGTTGACCTTTCGCAGGAACCCGAGATTGATCCGGGTCGCGTTGATACCTTTGGTGTAGCGGAGATCTTCGGGGCGGTTGACCAGGGGGCGTCGCTCGATCCGCAAATTCGATGATACGGGCGAGAAGTCCTGCCAGCCGTTTCCCCAGACGCGTATGTCGAATCCTTCACGAGCCAGCCGGTTGAGGCACGCGCCCCGCTCCGGGGCGTAGGTGCCGATAAAGCCGACGTCGGCACCGTATTTCCGCCTTTCCTCCTCGCCCAGGTCGAGAGGTTTGTGCTGGTCCGGATCGAAGGCCTTGTCGATCGCGATACAGGTCTTGGCGCCCAGGGACGGCAGTTCGCCGGCATCGGCATTGTATGTCTTCGTGACGAATACGAAATCGTAGTGGGGCAGAGCGCACGTATAGGCGCGGGTCCGGTTCAGCGGATTGAACATGTCGTCGTCGGAATAGGAGACGATCCTGGTTCCGGGTGAGAGGGTTTTCACCCACAGCAGCGTGCTCGGCGGTACCATGTTGCCCTTGTCGATCCAGAGCAGGTCGGGTTTTTCGAATTCGACGGCGCCGAGGATCTTCGCGTTCACCCGTTCGGTGTCGAGATGAATGCCGAGTTTCCAGGCGATCCGGAACATGAGTGAAAAATCGGGGTGGCCGGCATCTTCGCCACCGATCGCCGTGTGTGATAGGGCCGTCACCGAATGGCCGAGAGATTCCAGCGCGCGAACCCGTGAGGATCCCTTGGCATAATAGTTCAGGTCTCCAACGAAGACGATTTGGCCGCATCGGTCATGGGGCCATCAACGGGCGCGAGGACGGTTTTGTCAACCGTATGGCAGGATGGCCGGTTGCCAGGCCGTGGCGGGGACGGGGCTTCTGTGCTTTATTCTCGGCAACCGGCGGTTTATCCCCGGGAGACAAGGCCGGCGGCGCATGGGGCGCACGGGGAGCAGCCGAATACGATGTGTGGGATCGCAGGAATCGTTGCGAAAAGACCGGTCAACGTCACCGCCGTCGAACGTATGACGTCCGAGATCCGTCACCGCGGCCCGGACGGCGAGGGTATATGGGCCGACGGCACAGGAAAAACCGTCTTCGGACATCGGCGCCTGGCCGTCATCGACCCGACACCGGATGGCACCCAGCCCATGGTCGACGGCAGCGGACGGTTCGTCCTCAATTTCAATGGCGAGATATACAACTACAAGGAACTGGCGAGCGATTTGAGAAGCGAAGGCGTCGAGTTCCGCTCGCGTTCCGACTCGGAAGTGCTGCTCGAAGCCTATAAGAAATGGGGTGAAGCCTGCCTTCAACGGCTCAATGGCATGTTCGCCTTCGCCATATACGATATGGAAAAACGGACGGTGTTTTGTGCCCGTGACCGGTTTGGCGAAAAGCCGTTCCTGTTCTCGGAGCAGCCGGAATACCTAGCATTCGCTTCCGAGTACAAGGCGTTGCTGACCCTTCAAGGTGTCGGCGCCGAAGTCGACCACGTCAGGCTTGTCCGCTTCCTGCATGAACCGAGGCAGGGGCTCGATGATGGTCGTGAGACGGTGTTTTCGGGCGTTAAGCAACTGTTGCCGGGCGAATGGCTGCGCCTCGATATCGACACGCTCGGATATGAGATCGGACGGTACCGGGACGTTGAACCTGATGAAGCGACCGCGGCTCTGAAGCCGCAGGACGCAGCTTACCGTTTCCGGGAGCTGTTGATTGATTCCGTGCGAATACGCATGCGCAGCGACGTGGCGGTGGGTTCATGCTTATCCGGCGGTTTGGATTCGAGCTCGATCGTCGCCATCAATCGCCAGCTCATCGGTGCGGCGGCGCCTTATCACGTGTTCACCGGACGATTTCCCGGCACCTCGGCGGATGAGGGAGAATTCGCCGAAGCGGTCATCTCGAAGACTAGCGTCGAGGCCCATGAGACGCAACCGTCGCCGGTACGGTTTCTGGGCGAGCTCGCTGAATTCGTCTGGTTCAACGAGCTGCCCGTGGGCAGCACCAGCCAGTATGCGCAATGGTGCGTCTTTCGCCTGGCCGTGGAAAACGGTGTCACGGTGCTCCTGGACGGACAGGGCGCCGACGAACTTCTGGCCGGCTGCGAGCAATTCTTCGGGCACTACCTGGAGGCACGGGCCGGGCAAGGCGACGGAGCTGCTCTGAGCGAGGAGCGCCAGGCCATCGAAAAACGGTATCCCCTGGCGCTGGCGGGCGGCGCCACGTCATGGAAAACGCGGATTCCGAAAGGCTTGCGCTGGGCCTTGGCCGATTTGACCGGGAAGGGCAGTGATCTCTTGTTCGGTGTCGAAAAAGGACTGGCCCGGCGTGCCTCGGAAGCCAACCAACGGAGCCTCGATCGGCGCTTTCACGCGCTCGCGGCGGCCCTCAAGGACGAGGCCCTGCATGCCCATCTCCCGACCCTGCTCAGGTACGGGGATCGCAATTCAATGGCCCATTCCCGCGAGGTCCGACTGCCATTTTGCGATCATCGTTTGGCCGAGTTCTCGCTTTCCTTGGCCCCGCAGGTGCTGATGGGTCATGCGGAAACGAAACACTTACTGCGCAGCGCGATGGCCGACCTCCTGCCCGAGAGGATCGCCACCCGTTGGAACAAACAAGGGTTTCTGCCGCCGCAGGCAGACTGGTTCCACGGTCCGCTCGGCGATCGGATGGCGGACGTGCTGGCGGGATCAGCGTTCCGGTCGCGCGGCATTTGGAACGTATCTTGGTGGGAGAGAGCGCTGCACCGGTTTCAGGACGGCGCTGACCACCTTTCCTGGGTCTTGTGGCGGCCTTTGATGACGGAAGCCTGGTTCGAGCATTTCGTCGACCGATCGGCGGCGCGCGAACGTACCGATCCTCTGCAGGGGACCTCCCAGTGAGGGCGGTTTTCGTCAACCACTGCCATCCGGCGATGGAGCACGTCTGTGCCCTTCGTGCGCGCTGTTTCGCCGAAGCGATGTCCGGCCGTGGTCATCAGGTCATACTCCTGACCGAGACCCTTCCCGGCGGCGGTGCGACGGAATTGGAGACCTTGCCGTCCGCCCTGGCGGGCCACGATTGGTCGCGGCCCTTTGGTGTCGCCGTCGAGCCTATGCACGATCGGATCCTCGATGCGATCCGTGACGGGCGTTTGCCTTGGGGTGTCCGCCAGGCGGCGATTGCCTACAGATATTTCAAAGACGCTGGCCTTTTCAGCGACTGGCGCAAGGCGGCCCAGCCTTATGTCGAAACGATCGCGCAGGCGTTTGAGCCCGACGTCATATGGGCCACGTTCGGCAACACGGATACATGGAACATCGCCCAGGATCTCGCCTGGGCGGCGGCCTGTCCTTGGGTCGGCGATATCAAGGACAATTGGCAGAATTTCATCCCGAGGGGGTTCCGCCGCCGTCTGGCCGCCCGCTATCGCGACGCTACTCACCTGACGGCATTTTCCGAGGGACAATTGCGGGAAGCGGACCTGTGGTTCGGTCGGGAAAAGACCGTGCTTTACAGCGGGTTCGATGAAGTCCTGTTGCAAGGTTCGGAACCAACGCCGGAAGCGGGTTTTCGGATCGTTCTCACCGGATCGATCTATCATGAGGAAAACCTGGCGGTCTTGGTCCGCGCCATCGCTGCGTGGGTCGGGACCGCCGATCGGGTCGGTGTCGGCGAGGTCACGTTCGTTTATGCCGGGAACGAGAAGGAGAGGGTGGAGCGTTTGACGCGGCCGCTAGAGGGGGTTTGCCGCCGTGAGATTCACGGTTTTCTCCAGCTTGAGGCGCTCTATGCACAACAAAGGAGCGCTTCGATAAACCTTTATGTCCGTATGCCGGGAAAGTTCATTTTTCATCATAAGTTGTTCGAACTGCTGGCCGCCGGGCAACCCGCCGCCTGTTTTCCGGAGGAGACGGATGAAGCCTTGCGGCTGGTGGCGGACGCGCGGGGCACCTTCCATTCGTGCCGGGACGAGGCCGCCCTGTGCCAAGCCCTGGATGCCGCATTCTCGGCAGCGGGCGACCGGCCCGATCTGGATCGTCTTCGGCGGTATTCCTGGGCCGGCCAAGCGTTTATACTCGAGCGGGTATTGGGATCGGCGAGGGCCGCCAAGTGAAAATAACCGTGTCCGTCCACGGGCGTTACCATGCGTTCGAGTTGGCTTGCGGCCTTCACAAACGGGGCGCTCTCCACCGCTTGATCACCACCTATCCGGAATTCGCCGTACGCCGGGTCATGGAAACTCGATTGCCGGTCGTTTCGGCGCCGATTCTCGAACTGCGCCGCCGGATCTATGATCGTACCGGCTGGGGTGGCAAGCCGGATCTGACGATCGCCCGATCCTTCGGAGAATTCGCCGCCCGCAACATCCCCGACGGTACCGACCTGCTGGTCGGCTGGAGTTCGGCGACGTTGGAGGCTATCGCGCCGGCACGCGACGCTGGATGCAAGGTGGTCATCGAACGGGGCTCGACCCATATCGGCCACCAAACGGACGTCATGAAGACAGCCTATGCGGAGTTCGGGCAAGCCTTCGACGCAACGGATCCTGAGATCATCGAACGCGAGCTCAAGGAGTACGAGCTGGCGGATGCCATATCCGTCCCCTCAGAAGTGGCGCGCAAGACCTTCATCGAGCGGGGCGTTGCACCGGACAAGGTCTACGCCAATCCGTTGGGGGTCGATCTGTCCATCTTCAAGGCAGCAGCGACACCGCGGAAAGCGAACAGGCCGCGCATCGTATTTGCCGGCGGTGTCGGTATCCGAAAGGACGTGCCTTGGTTATTGCGGGCATTCGCCAAACGTGAAAGCCGGGCCGAACTCCACATCTTTGGTCCCATCGAACCCGGTTTCGAGGCGATATTGGCGAAGGAACCGACGGACGGCGTTGAGTTCCGCGGGCCCGTCGATTGGGATACCCTCGCGCACGCCTACGCGGCCGCGGACATCTTCTGCCTGCCATCGCTCGAGGAGGGGTTCGGTCTTTCCACTCTGCAGGCCATGTCCTGCGGATTGCCCGTGGTGTTGAGCGATTCTGTCGGCGCAACGGATCTGGCCATTCACGGGATCGACGGTCTCGTCGTGCCGCCGGCTGACGAAGAGGCGCTGGCCGACGCCTTGAACCGAATGATCGAGGATGTCGACCTCAGGAAGAGCATGGGGGCATCCGCCACCCTGCGGGTCAAACGGGCTGGCAGCTGGAACGACTATGCTGAACGGGCCGTCGATACCTATGACGCCATCCTCAAGGGCGACGCCGGGCGATCGGCTTAACCTGTGATCCAATGGTCGTGCCAGGCGGCCAGATTGAACAGCGACCACAGATGCAACGCATGGTCGGCCCGCTGATCCCGGTGCTGACGAAACATCTCGGCGATGTGAGTCTTGTTGAACCCGGCCGTTTCGAACAGGTTTGAGCCGAGGATCGTCTCTTGTGCCTCGCGGCCGAAATCGGCGCGCAGCCACTCGGCGACGGGTGCGGCGAACCCCATTTTCGGCCGCTGGATGATGTTGTCCGGAAGGAGGTCGCCGACTGCTTTCTTGAGCAGGTACTTTTTGGTCCCGTCGCGCACCTTCCAGGATTGCGGGATATCCTGGGTGAACTCGACCAGTTCGTGGTCGAGGAACGGCACGCGGCCCTCGATCGATGTCGACATTCCGATCTTGTCGACGCGCATCAGCAACAACTCCGGCAGGCGAAGGCGGAACTCGCCGTATGCCATTTCGGTCAATCGATCGACGTCCGGAGCGTGTCGAAATACCCGGCGGTGACGGCGCCGCTGTCGCTCTCGGCGAGGCCCGTCAGGTCGAGCCCGGCATCGGCCAGGGCCTGCCAGCGCGAAGAAGAAAGGCGCGGCGCCGCTTCCAAATAGCGGGACTTGTGGACGTTCCAAAAGGCGTTGGCACCGCTCATGAACAGGGGCGTTCCCGTGCCCGCTCGGTTCAACGCTTCGGCCAGTTGGGCGCCGCCGGCCCGTTTGTCGGGTGCCCAGTCCGCCGCTAACCGGCCGGCCAAGCGCCTGATGCCCGATGGCACCAGACGCTGGTAGGGGTCCCAGAACGACCGGAAGAATCGCAGGTAGGTCATCCAGCTGTCATATCCGCAGAACTGCTCATCCGATCCCTCGCCGACCTGGACGACCGTGACGCCGGAATCGCGGGCCAGCTTCGATGCGAAGTAGAGGGGAACGCAGACCCAGTCGGCAATCGGTTCGTCCTGGGAATGGACCAGCCCTTCCAGGTAACCGAGCATGTCGGTCTCGCCGATCATCACCTCTTGGTGGTTGGTCTTGAACGCGGCGGCGATCTGGTTGGCGTATTCCAGCTCGTTGAGGCGGTCGTTGTCCTTGAAGCCGACCGTGAAGGTCTCGCCCGGCCGGTCGGTGAGGCGGCTCATCAAGGCGACGTTGGCCGACGAATCGATGCCGCCAGAGAGGAACACGCCGAACGGCACATCGGACATCATGCGCTTGTCGATGGCCGCTTCGAGGCGCCGGCGGATGCCGTCGACGTAAAAGGCCTCACGGTCTCGGTCGTTCATGCCCGCCGTTTCATTGGCGGCAATTCCGTTTCCGGGCAATGCGTCCCAATAGCGCCGGGCTTCGACCCGGCCATCCTGACCGATCTCCATGATATGGGCGGAGGGTAGTTTGAAGATGTTCTCGAACATGGTCAGGGGCGCCGGGGCGACCATGAAACTGAGGTAATGGTTGAGTGCGTCGGGATCGACCTTGCGTTCGATCGCGGGATCGCTGAGCAAAGCTTTGATCTCGGAGGCGAAACGGAAAACGCCGGATGCGGTCGTAAAATAGACCGGTTTGATGCCGATGCGGTCCCTTGCCAAAGACAGCTTTTGCAAGTTTTCGTCCCAGATCGCGAAAGCGAACATGCCCTGCAGGCGTCCGACGAGCCCCGCGAGGCCCCATTCCTTGTAGCCATGGACCAGGACTTCCGTATCGGAATGATCGGTGAAAAACCGGTGTCCTGCGCCCTGCAGTTCACGCCTCAAGTCCAGGTGATTGTATATTTCACCGTTGAACGTGACGCGGACGGCGCCGGTATCGTCGGCCATGGGTTGTGCGGCATCGTCGGAAAGATCGACGATCGCAAGCCTTCGATGGGCGAGGCCGACCGAGCCGCGTTCGTGCACCCAAACGCCTTCCCCGTCCGGCCCCCGATGGGCCATGGCGACGTTCATGGCTTCGAGCCGGTTTTGCATCTCGGCGGCCGAATGATCCGCCGCATCCGCGAGACGCAGTATTCCCCCTATGCCACACACGGGAATACCAACGATATTCGGTCAGGTCTGGACATCGATACCACTGTCGTTTCGAGAAGGCTTCAACGTTTGTCGGAAATCGCCCTGTCTGTCCAGGGGCCGCGTCAAGATACAAAAAAAGCCCGCGCAACAGGCGGGCTTTTTCGGATCGAAGGAAGGCGGATTATCGTTTGGTGAATGGAGCCGTCAAAAACGTGCCCGGGACCATGACCAGAGATACGTGAGGTGCCGTTATCGGATGGGTCCGGCTCGTCGCGCGCTTTATGATCCGGGCCACAAGCCGTACCGGCGTGACGACGAAAAACCGGATGATGTCTATGGCGACGGGTGTCATGACATCGCTGATGCCGACGACGGCATGGGCGAAGGGCGGAAGGGACGGCGACTGTTTCATATTTAGCCAGGCCGGCGGTTTGGTTCCTGCGCAACAGATAATCGAACATTCGCCAGAATGGGTACGCAATTTTCGCGGCCGAGCATTGCGCTGTTCGCATGGGTCGATCGGCCGGGGAAATCGCGATGGTAGTTGTCGCATTTGGAAAAGTCGATGTGACAGCGACGGACTTAACGTCTGATTTCGTTGCTTTTACGGGTTTGCCTCGCGACGAGGCGCCGTGCTAACGTTCCGTTGCCGGGCTCAATGAAGCGCGGTGAACCGCCGAAGAAGGTGGGACGAACATAACAAAGAAGGGGCTGTCCTAGCTAAGCGAGATGCTTGGGCTAGGATTGCAGGATGTATGCGAGAAGAAGCCGGCTCAGTGGTTGGAAGCGTGATCGTTTGATGGAGCACTTTGTGGCGGCGACGA
>Ga0056114_1001017_pt1 | contig 11751 bp, 4 predicted proteins | sample WorMetHERISLAND1_FD_77005 | JGI IMG/M metagenome (GOLD analysis project Ga0056114, IMG submission 77005) | Marine gutless worms symbiont microbial communities from Max Planck institute for Marine Microbiology, Germany - Olavius loisae HERON... ...
CTCAAAATTCCCCCCTCCCGCCCGTCATCTCATTGTTGGCAGCATGATTAGGGCCACGCAGCAGTGTGGAATACGCATCGATCTCGGAAGACTTCAAGAGAGCAACAACGTACTAACGTAGTGACAACTAGCTGCGATCCGTAAATGGAGATTCCTGGAACGACGCGGCTGTATTTATCCCTCTGACGCCCACTGTTGCCATATGGGTACAACTAAAGCATCCTGTGCCAGACCGGTTTAAGCCGTCATTTGTAATTTTGACATCCGGGCACTCTGACGCTCAGGGCTGAGCGTCAGAGTGCCCATATGTCAAGAATTACAAATGCCAGCTTACCCGGCCTGGCACAGGATGCTTTATAGCTGACAGTTAACGTACCCCACATGGCAACAGTGCGCGTCAGAGGGTTAAGGACCGGAGCTTAAAGATGCATCTGCCACGCCCCGAGACTTACTTCGCCATACTGCGCGACACGTGTCAGTGCTGAGGAATGTATCATGTCCAATGTGTTTCCTCTCCTTCAAATGTTCACCTCCAAAATTTACAAAACCTTCAGCACAACCTGCTGCTTGTCAAATTGTAAACACTAGGCCTATAACAAAGTATTTGTGTTCATGATAACGTCACACCATGTCAATATTTGTCGAAGATACGGACAAAATTGTGCTGCTTACTTATTTTTGGCTCACCCTGTTGAAAGGGGTAAAGTCCAAAAAGACAGTAATAATGAGCAAACTATGAAAATCAATAACAAAGGTGTCCTTTCTTCTTAGGCAACGTTTGATCATGACATCGTTTCCCGGACGCAGCGGGGGGTCAGCCCCTAGGGGCTGCTACTTTAACAGCTCCTCCCCAGCTCATGTAATTTTCCTCTCCCTCCCGAGGGGGGGCTGAGGCTGACATTGCACTTTTGGTCGCAATGAATTGTATCTATGATATTTAAAAAGACAACAAGACGATACCATGCACTTTCACGCTTCCTTCTCGCTGTGGGGGAGGTATACACCACACGGGTGCCATCACTGGCCGCCGCAAGTGACAGTCACCGACAGCTGCCAAGTAAGATGGCCGACATATGCCGTGATTGGCTGACTGACCAAAACACGGACTGCGGCTTTGTTGTGATTGGTAGTCCAAAGACATCCAACAGTCCTTTGCTCTACACCTAAAAATAGGTCCAGGTGGATTCAGTTGGTCCTCCATCTTCGTTGGTACGGTGTTCACCGATTTACATCCGTGGACAGTACGGTATCCATATTTAATGCATCCGTGGTATACCTCACCCCTTCTGGCCTCCAGCGAGGCTGACCCCTCAACCCCCTGCCCATCCGGCTATTTACTGACAACTCCTCACATTCGGGATAGACGTCAAACAGCAACGCCGTACCGTACCGTTATTTTTCGGCCTACGAGTCGCGCACCGATGCGTCGTACCGCAATATCGTTCACTCATCAGAACGGTCGCAACAAATTTGTACATCGCCGCGCGAGCGCGCGTCCAGTATGGTCAAAGTGCGGCGGCGGCGGAGGAAGGATTAATACGACGAGAGCGAAAATGACGGCAAAGAATCGAATGTTGCGGCTCATCACTGTGCAACAGAGGGACAGACAGACGCCGAGCTGCTCCGGCGCCACACAATAACATTATCACTGTCGCCTGCATATCTGTCTTTCGATGATTGCTTGCCGAATGGCTAGAGATAGCGCAATGGTCACTATAAACAGCCTATAGGAAACCACCATCGTTGATTGCTTGCCAACGGAAAAGGAACCAACACTTATGATTTTTTTGCGTCTCGAAACGAGACAGTTGTTACAATGGCTGCGTGTCACGCCGCGAAGCAGCGTACCAGACGGCGTGCAATCGAATAGTAAGGAAGTAATAAGTAAAGCGTAGATTTATATAGCGCATATCGATTGACAACTTCTAATGCGCTGGTCACACCAGTAACGGCTGGAAAGCATTGTTTTCAAGAATCGTTTAAAGCCGTCAAAATTGTCTGAATTTCTATAAGTTCATCTGGCAACGAGTTCCAGACTGTCGGGCCAGCGTGATAAAAGAAAGCCCGACAGTCGTATTGACGTGCTGAGTCGGCAGCGAGGAACAGTGAGACGATTTAATTTATCTGATCGTAGACGAAGACGGCGAGGCGCGAGCAGCATCAGAGGCTGGGATGAGGTGATCAGCGAGGTACCGAGGCGCCCGGTCATGCAGACACCGGCACACCAAATACGCTATGGAATCGGGGAAAGTAAAGACGTTAAATACAGTCAGCGTATAAACAAGGGCCAAAGTAATTTGGCAAAAGGCGACATCGTGGGACCCACATTTTGGGGAAGGCAGGTCGTAGGGGGTCAACGATGGTACCATTCGACAGAGCGGCGGAGGTTTCCTATAGGCTGTCTATTATGACCATTGCGCTATCTCTAACCATCCGGCCACAATTTCCCATCGAATGTCGCCGACACTCAAATCAACAGGGGAGGGTCACTTTGGGGCACAATTTGGGGAGGAAAGGGTTGACCATGTTATTGTTATACTTAGGGACCTGCGAAGCTTCGTGATTCGATTTGATTTCGAATCGTACGTCCGATTCGAGATTCGATTCGTATTGATGGTCCGATTCGAAATTTTCGAATCGTCCGCGCTGTCGATCGTCATTCGCAAAGAAACGATTGGTGGTGGTTAAATTTGCGTTTAAAGTCGACTTTGGGAGTAAAATAAGCGCACAACAGCATTGTTTGACGCGTTTTATGACTGAATTGAAATAAACAAGTACTCAGTTCAGAGTTCCGTAGTCCGTACATCACTCTCGTTCGTCACAAATACAAAATGCCGTTGGATTAAATATTCGCTGTAAGCTGTGTTACGGCTTGTGTGGTATTTGGCCGATTCGATTCGAGATGCGATTCGAACGAAACAAAAACGATTCGCAGGTCCCTAGTTATACTAGGAACGCGCATACTTTCCGTCTCGGCGACATCGCGGCCCTCCCGGATAATAACAGACAAATAACACACAAACGAAACATTTCCGCCGGTGAAATGTATTCGACGATGTTTGTAGAATTAGTCGGTGAACATTGTGGTTTTCGTCTAAAGTAAATCGATCCATTTTTGAAGAAAATACGAGCAGAAAACGATTTTTCACATTTTCGTTACCAGTGACCTTGACCCTTGACCTTTAGACCTCAAGGTTACCTCCCTAGTTACTCTAGTCCAGTGTTGTGTTTCCACTAAATTAGAAGTTTCGATTGCTTTCCTACTTCGAGAAAATCGGATGCACGGGACGGACGAACAGACGGATGGGTGCAACACCTAATGCGGCCCATATGGAGGCCGCATAATACTAAAGTGAGAGTGCGTCTGTCGTAACTAATCGAATGTCTCACGTCCAAATATAGCAAACCATAGCTTCCAACACGTTCTGTTCATTCAATCATTCATTCATTCATCACTCCTTTCCTTTTTCATCACCGAAGTTTCAAAACTCACTTTAACAAATCCTTTCCAGCATGTAATTTTATCGCGCATCGAAATGCGAAATGAGCAGACTACGATACTACCACATAGTAAATCCATCGGTCCGTCCGTATGTCTGTCTGTCGCATTCGGTATTATGCCAAAACGGCGAAATATATCAGTGAAATTTCTCATCGCCTGACTGCCACATCGGTTTAGTTTTCTCAACACAAAACCCGCTACGAAATTGCGGCGTTTAACCCTTTGACGCCCACTGTTGTCATATGGGCACAGCTATAAAACATCCTGTGCCAGACCGGGTTAAGCCGTCACTTGTAATTTTTGACATCTGGGCACTCTGACGCTCAGCCCTGAGCTCGATAAAATATTTGTATTTAATAACATTGCATCCGAAATCCGAATAGAAGAACTATCGAAGGTTAGCCTATACAGTCTATCGCGCCAAACGCCAAAGAGCTTTTTCGTAATACATCACTTTACGAATGGATTCAAGGTTAAGTGTCAAGGCCAAGACAAAAGCCAAGGACTTGCCCTGAAGGCCGGTGACTTGATCTTCGACAGGACGGCCAAGGACACAAAAACCCGAGAGTTGGTAAGTAAGTAGCTACGAACAACCTCAAAACAAATTGTTACCTAACTTAGGGACTTGAGTCATCATTCATAGTGACTTTACTGAAATTCTTTACAGCATTGGTACGCCCTTTACTGATGCACGCTCTTGAAAATTTGGAGGACCTTTCAGCGCAAGGCCACGGCCAAGGACTTCATAATAATGCAGAACGTCACGTACATGGCATATCGGATCGCATCATGTGTTTACAGTCGTCGCTAAGCTACGATCGTTCCGTTCTATACGGCTTCTCAGCATCCGACATCTTTGTATTTGCCGCCGAAGCCACTGAACTGTAGTGACTTATGTAAATATTATCGCAAAAACTAAGCTCCGAGAGTGAAAACCACATGACAGTAACAACTGATGCGTGATATACTGCAATGTTTATTCGATACTGTGAAAACATGTTTTGTTTTTGTCGACAATAAGTTGTTTTATCGTATTTTAAGCTATTTCTGCTGCATATCACGAAGTTATCTCTGTTCCAAAGTTTTATATTTCTCAGCTACGTTATATTCATGAAATGAACAAGACTAAGAGTCAAAAATTACAAATGACGGCTTAACCCGGTCGGGCACATACAGGATGCTTTATAGCTGTATCCGTATGTCAACAGTGGACTTCAAAGGGTTGAACTTATTCCACCGCCAGAACTGAACTGATATTATTTTCAGGAGTAAAATATCGCAGGCGTATGGTGTGTTATATAATTCTGGTTGATGGCTTTGTTGGTAGGGCACAGCAGACTGCAGGAACAATGGATAAAGCGGGTTCTGCAATACGCCATGTCTTAATCTTAATCGTCCATTAAAGTGATAACGTGCAAGGACACTCGATCACCGTCATATCCGCCCGTCAGCGTGCATTCTATATTCGTTATCTGATAAATTTATTCTCGAGAAAATAATAGATCGCCGGTGGAACCAATGTATACATTAGAATGCTATAACGTCGGGACGCATGCAGCGTTTAACAAAACTGCATGCACTGGGGACTCAATTCGACGAGGGGAGACTTGGGTAGTTGTTGGCCCCCATATTATTATGGTCTACTTTCAGTTGAAAACTGATGGTATTTTTTTCGCCCAGTCGCCATATCAGACACCAAATGTAAGGGTTGGTGTACTACTTGCCGTTATACTGTTCGGTAATAGTGCCCGGCTGCCAGAAAAATATCCCTATTACAGCAGTATAACATCAAAGTTTCAAAAACCTCAGAACCGCACATCGCACCATTTTTATAACTAAATATTGAAAAACCACAACAAAATTCCCGAACACCGACAGTGCCTGTTCCAGAACTTACTGGGAACAGCGCCTCCCACACTTGTACGGGGTTTACGCCCATCATTGTTGGACCCGTTGTCTACCGCGGGGTTGCGGCGGGACTTACATTACAAGGGGAATCGTTGCCTCGAGAGCTGCTGGTGGTAAATGGTTGGCGGATTTAGCCGCCCGTCCGTCGGTCGGTCGGTCGGCGTGTTTAACGAATGATCGCGGAAATCGGTGCCACGACCTGCATAACATAACGCGCTTGTTGCAACTAAACCGGCTCTTCGTACGGTACGGTCCGTGGGCGTTCATCGTGGTACGGCATCCGTGTCCGTGATTTCGTGTTCCAATCTGTCGGAAGCCGTTCGTCCGATGTAGCCTAAAACGATCCGACAGTTCTGTCACACGACCGGACACTGCTGTGTCGCCGACAATGTGCTTCGCGATTAATAATACATTACCACAAGCATCGTCCGACCCACAGATGTGGTCCGATCTATAGCTACGCGACATGTAACTTTATAATTCGGATGTTGTAACTTGTATACAAAGACAGCCGCTACTAATTTCATCCTTTATCACTAGCTTTTACTGTATCATTAACTTCTTGGTTTACTCTCAGATTCACTTTACTTATACATGACGTACACATCCTTGCGTTTTTTGACGTCCTGCGGGCGATATTCTCGACATTTTTACACATAACGATAGATTATGTGCCCTTGTGCATGGTTCTCTTGGGTGCCCCTAAAATAAACAACCGACAAAAATGTTCCCAATTTTCGTCACTTTTTGTTGCCAACTCGGCCAAAAAGACGCTGCCATTCCACGTTACGAAGGTATAGCGCTAATCCGAGACAACCGTTTTCATCTACAATAATTCAACCATACTCCTGAAGCAAAATGCTTGGTGTGAAAAATTTGCGTTTTATGACCAGTAAGTGACTCACTTAATCTTGGAAACTATGCAATGCAGCACAAAGTTACCACAGAGTGCTATCAGAAATTGTACATTGTACATTGCCCATCCATCAATGTGATCTCTATCTTCCAAAGACCTTGCATGACTTTGAAGGTCATTTCGGTGAGCTATTTTATTATAGCATTCATGTATAGCCTACAGAAAACATTAAAAGGTTCAAGTTTTTCTCATCTAACAGTTCTAGACGTTTTTTTGTATATTTCTTGCGCTTTTCCTCTTAACTATTTTAAAAACAGATTTTCACTAGAGGAATTCATTAAAAAGTAGTCAATCGACGTTGTCCTTGTGATTTAAGAAAATGCTCTGTAAAAGAATCACCATGAATGTCTTGTTGTAGCACAATCACTAAATTCGTTTTAAAACAAGCCTGATAAACACCTCAGGAATTTGGCAAGCAGAAATCACCGGAACTGGAAGTACGTAAAAAGTAATGTAGGCCTAGTTGAGTTTTTAAAGAGTTTTTTTATTAGTATTACTTCTTAGCCGACCGTACTAACGGTCGCGCTATTGGTACAGTGTTGCGTCTGTCCGTCGTCTGTCGTCGTCGTCTGTACGGAATGTATTGTGGCTAAACGGTGAGTCCTAGAGCAAAAGTTACTATTGAGAACCTATAGGGTATATGAGAAATCGATTGGTATCAAAATGAATGACCTTGACCTTCGTTTAGAGGTCGTATCAAGGTCATGCAACCATTGCGTGGCATTCGACGTTGAATATCTCGGAAACCGTTAGAGATAGAGTCTTGGTTACAAAGGACCACCAACAGGAAATGGCATATGGACTATCAAATGGTCACGTGACCGATGACGTCACGTGACCCCCAAAGGTGCTGTGAGGCAGTACGGTCGGCTATCCTAGCGACAGCTTGGCTTCTTGTTACTAAATATGCTGGCAAGTCACATGGCTTTGCACACACATTTCTGATATGTTATGTTCTGTTAACAGCGAGAACAATCACATAATATTGCGTGAGAAAGCAGTCAGCTGTTACTGTAAAATTGAAGTTTTCGCCGGGGACGTTTTACAATCACGTGACGGGTAAATAAATCAGTAAGTAAGTAAGTAATTACGTAAATAGTAAAGGCAGCATCAAATACGACGAACAAGAAATCGAAACGCTGCCTCTGACGTGTCTTCATTCACTGTCCACTCAGTTGCCATTTCTATTGACCATCTCCTATCTGTCCGTCCGTCTGTCTGTTTGTTTGTCCGCCTGTTACTCGCTGTCTCGGTTAAGTCCGTCTAAGCCGTATCAACGCGTCGTATTTGCTAACGCGCGGGCGGCAGGCGACGATGTAAAAGCTTTCGTCGTAACATTAGTCACTTGATAAGCACACCGTCCGCCGCTATCGGCCGTGTTGCCCTTCTGCTGCAACGTGGGAGACTAGCAACTTATCGGTAATGCGACGTAACGGGAGTGATAAGTATTATAATACTGCATTTGATAGCGATCACATCGGGGAGTTATACGATACGATACAACAGTTTAACGTGCGCCAAAAAAGAGAAGAGACGGTGTTCGAAACCCAGTTCCGTAAAGGCCGCAACCCACTAGGCGAACTAGTCCGGGTTTCCAACTAGTTTCCAACTAGTTCGCCTAGTGGGTTGCGACCTTAACGTAACGTAACTGTCGGGCCCTATAGCAAACAACCCGTGGATGGACCCGTGCCGGCATATACTTCCATCGGTGAAACAGACTGACATCAGTATGGCACTAAGTGATCGAGGTCTTATAGTCTAATAAAACGGCTAATTGAAAGTCCGCCATTAGGCCGCGGGAACAGGCTATCGTTTTCACCACACACGCATTATCGGAAGGTCTGCAGCCTGTTAGCGATCCATTAGCAGACCGAAACCAATGCATAATAATGCCAGTCCTCACCAAACAGGGTGTTATATATAGGGTGGCTCAAAGTGAAATATCCCACCATGACAATGTGCAATTTCCCCGCAACCTGTTGTCGGATTTTACAATTTTCTGAAGCTGCTTAATTCTGACAAATTTCTAAATCTTACAGTAAGTAAGTAAGTAAGTAAGCATTTTCATCATAGTTTGTTGTGCAACCCTCGTCAGAATCACGTTATATCCGAGCACTCTGACGCTCATGGCTGAGCGAGTGCCCGGATGTCAAAAATCACAAATGACGGCTTAACCCGTTCTGGCACAAGATGCTTTATAGCTGTATCCATTACCCGTGTGGCAACAGCGGGCGTCAAAGAGTTAAAAAAACATCAATAATAAATTAATGAATAGAGGGCAGTAATTGCTGAAACGTGTTTTCGTAGTAAAATAGAGAAAGTAGAAGCGTGCAAAACGAACACTAACAGACGATTATTATGAACCAGTTCTTAGTGAAGAGTGGGACTGTTATAATGTGTAACTTGAGGACTCGTAATGACTACTATGTCGGTGTCATTATTTAGGTAAAAACCCTGACGTAATGACGTATGTATCGAGGTACTAGAAAATGAACTATAGATTTATAACGGCTGTACAGAACACGAATGATGACAACAATAGGATGCGACATTTCAGATGCTTTGATCCACTCATCGGCTTTGCATGTAGCAAACCCAACAAAATATGCGATCGGACCCCTTTTCTTGCGCTTTCCCTGCGCGATCCTGGTTTCCAGAATGTCTTTGCTGGCAAAACGTGGTTCATTACAAAGAAAAATCTACCCAAAACTATCCACAGCTAAAGCCGTAGCCTCATAGGCTTTATTTCAATTCATTCTCAATCTAACGACCGCATCTAGTCCAAAGCATTCAACCGTCGAATGTATTCGAATTGCTCAGAATCCGAAATTACTCAATACGTTCTTATTTGCCCCATCTGTCAGTGGCACTACGTGTTTGTTAATGGTAGGCCTACATATGTAAGTCGGTAAGTACGCAAGCAAGTCGCTTTGTTGCTCATCACCGTAAATTTCTTAATGCGCTACAATTAGTGTGTTCAGCTGCTGATTGCAAAGTTTAACAAATTATCCGGACCAAGCCTCACTGCAGTATACGGCTGATGACGTCGGGCTTTCCAGCGGCAAGATGGCGTCCACTTCCGGTCAGGCCGGACATGCATGACATAACGTATCGGCGTTCACGGTCGTCGAACGACTATCTATTTGCATACGATATTAGAAACACGAGCCGGCCCGTGAAAACCGCGATTAATCAGCAAAAAACAGTGGAACGAGCTTGGCGGACCCGACATTGCATAGGACCTGTGCTATTTATGTCGGAGTCATAGCGCCTCGTTTACGACCGTTCATCGGCCCGTTGAATTTACAACCACAGCACTGCAAAATGGCCTGCGTTAATTGATATATTGCGACAATAATAATCAAATTTCATATTCAGAAAGAAAAACAGCTATAAACATTTTTTATTGGCAACGTTTTTGCTAGTATTTTATCGGAATGTACTGAAGCAACTGCTTCCCTGATGAGACTATCCACCTGTATAACCTGATACACTGTCGTCATAAGCTGTCGCCGTCGCTCAAAACTGATGGTATAGCTAGGAACTTCGTAAATCGACAGTTGTTTAAAAACGTTTACTATACCATACTGCGGTTTGTGAATCATCTTGTAGGCTACAGTTTTGATGAATGAATCCTCTAAGTTATCACACCTATCCTCAGATCTCTGCAGCGGCTGAAGATCAACGAACGCATTGAATCTAATTCCTTTCACTTACCTACAAAGTTCTCACAACCAGCCAACCTGACTACCTACACAATCTTATCTGTTCAGTCTTCAGGTAGAACCCGCTCCTCATCTGTTGTCACCCTATAGCTCGACCATCCGTATCTTCGTCATTACAAATCACCAACCGCTCTTTCAGATATGCATCACCTTACCTGTGGAATCAGCTCCCTTCTTCATTCCGTCAACCTCATTCTGTCCATTGTCCTCCTGGTTCACCTCATCCCGCGCATATCACCTCATCACAGTCATCTCCTTCGTTCTCACCATCTATCACTCCCTCGACCTTTCAATCCAGACTAAAAACTCATCTCTTTCACAAATCCTTTCCTCAATAGTCACACTTATTCCTCCCGTACAGCCTTCACGGATCTTAACATAAACTGTATTAAAGGGGCACTGGCGTTTGTTTGTTTTAGTTTCTTTTTTTCTGGCTACGTGTGCTAGATAAAGCTGAATTCTCAGCTATGGAGTCCACGTTAAACAGCACTTCTACCCATCTGTTTTTTTTAAATTGCTTGTCCGTTGCACTGCATTGTATATTTTAGCCTTTCGGCTACAGCTATTAAATAAACTTGAGTTGAGTTGAGAGTTGAGTTCTATCGTATCGTATCGTAATGACTAAGTACCGTACATAAGAATTATCGGCGTATATTGTAACTGAAGGAATATTGATCGCATCTGAAAATACTTTGTATAATATGGTTATGGGCAGCATTAAACGTTACACCCTGTCCGTCCGTGTCCGTCTCTCCCTCCGTCCCCTTTCACCAATTTTCGCGAAACAGGAAAGTACGTAGAAACTTGTAATTTAGTGGAAACGCAGCGTTGGACAAGAGTAACTAGTGGAGCAACTTTCAGATCTAAAGGTCAAAGGTCAAGGTCACTGATAACGAAAACCTAAAAATCTTTTTTCGCACATATTCTCCTCAGAAGTGGGTCGATTTACGTCAAACGAAGACCAAAATGATCAGCGGCCTATTCTATACATAACTTTGAATGCATTTCACTGGCGGAAATGCTTTGTTTATGTGATATTTGTCTATCCAGGAAGGTTGCATATCACAGCGGCCATCTGGCCGTGCATCTTCTTGTTAACTGTAAAACGGTACGAGACCCAGTCACAATGGACCACTAATAGAAAACCATATTTAAAATATAAACTGCTTCATTACCAGTGAGGAGGTTTGCTAAAGTTCGAGTCTCGAGTTTCGAGTATTAAAAATGGGCATATTCGATGTTTCCTGCTTATTCGGTTAAAGCTCGAAACTCGAGTTTTAATACTCGAAACTCGATGCTCGACTGAACATAACACTCACCAGTGACATTGATTGACCTTCACAGGTTACCCCAGCAAACCAGCTATTGAAAGCCCTCCTGTGCACGGACAACATTGCGATTCTGCAATATGCAAATACGGCATGTCGCCAATTACATCTCTTTATTACCCGCGCGACGCTATGCTAGCGCGGGGTATAGCGATCGCAACGTGTCTGTCCGTCTGTCTGTCCGTCACGCGCCGGTATTGTGTCAAAACGAAGAAAGCTAGCGTCATGATTTCTTCACCATCTGGTAGTTCCAAGACTCTAGTTTTCTGACGCCAAATTTGATCACCAAATTCTAAGGGGTTCCCCCCGAACGGGAGCCTCAAACAAGGGTCGGTCGGAAAAATTCAGCGATTTTCTAGCTGTAAGCGTCAG
>Ga0056114_1001018_pt1 | contig 11750 bp, 9 predicted proteins | sample WorMetHERISLAND1_FD_77005 | JGI IMG/M metagenome (GOLD analysis project Ga0056114, IMG submission 77005) | Marine gutless worms symbiont microbial communities from Max Planck institute for Marine Microbiology, Germany - Olavius loisae HERON... ...
ATGGCATATGGGCTATCGAATGGTCACGTGACCGATGACCTCACGTGACCTTGAAAGGTCAAACTCGTGACCCCAATGCACTTAGAGCGCAATATCTCGAAAACTACTTGAGCTAGAGACTTCGAATTCGGTAGGTGGCTTTGTATTGGGAATGCCGAGCAGGGGCACAAATAATTTCCCTGAAAGTGGGCGTGGCCTAGGTCACGTGCCCCCTACAATTTTTGGCAGTACGGTCGGCTATCCTAGCGACAGCTTGGCTTCTTGTTTATTAATGCGGCCATCCCCGATAACAGACAAATATCACCAAAACCAAGCATTTTCACTGGTAACATGAATTTGACGATGTGTGTAAAATTGGTCGGTGATCATTTTTGTCTTGGTTTGACGTAAATTGGTCCACTTTTGACAAAGATAAGAGTTTCACATTTTCGTTCCCAGTGGCCTTTAACTTTTACCTCAAATTTGTACCTCTAGTTACTCTTGTCCAGCACTATATTTCCACTAAATTAGAAGTTTCTACGGCTTTCCTGTTTCGAGAAAATCGGAGGCACGGGACAGACGGGGCACAACGCCTAATGCGGCTCCCTAGAGAGGGCTGCATAAAAAGCCGTTACAGAACACGACAGAGAAGACAGCTGATTTACGATTCTCAATTAGGTTCTCAATTAGGTTTCTCGATTCTCAATATTCTTAATTCTCAAGCTAGGGTATACTGCTCACCTTAATCACTCAAACAGACATGACTGGTTGTTGCCATAGCGTAAATATCACGTATCAACCGACTGACCAGGGCATCTCACCGCGCCAGCGGCAGTGAGTGGCACACAAAATAAACACGCTGAGCCGGGCGGCGCCGGGCCGGACGTCGTCCAAATCTCTGCCAATATTGTATGACGTCAGTGGCTGGACACCATTAATCATCTGTGACCGGCCGACCAGACGCGCTCGGTCCCACCAAATTGTCGCCCGGTATTTTATTATGTCGCAATACACGCCTACAGCAGCAGCAGTTCAGAACTCTCCATATACGTATCATGGAGTCGTGCCTCTCAGCTCCAGAAAACGTCCATTTAACTCTTTGACGCCCACTGTTGCCATATGGGTACAGCTATGAAGCATCCTGTGCCGGACCTGGTTAAGCCGTCATTTGTAATTTTTGACGCCCGGATGTCAAAAATTACAAAGACGGCTTAACCCGGTCTGGCACTAGCTGTACCCATATGGCAACAGTGGGCGTCAAAGGGTTAACTCGACCCGAAGAGAACCGAAACATTATCGGCTACTGAATAGGTAATTTCGTGTCAGTCGACGATCTTCACATAACTAGTTTGTGTTTAGCATTCTGTTAACTGATGCGCGTAATGACTGGACGAGAAATAGCTATCAGCACAATTAGTGACAGACAGAGGAATGACCGTGGATTAAACAAGGCAGGATCGGAACATGGTAACTACTCGAGTTGCCTGGAATGTGTATTTGCAAGCCGCTTGTGAACCGCTACATTGCTTATGCTAGGGTACTTGTTACGCAATGCCGTCTCCATGTATGTTGGTCATCTCTGCCAACTGCTTTTCGATGTACTAGTGAAATCCCGTGAATATACCATCTTTAACAAGTTTCTTTCGGATTCGAAAGTGGCAAAGAAAATTGTGATTTTTTTGCCCTCACTTAATTTTTAGGGCCCAAAATAATACGCTATTGACAGCAGAGGTACACCATGTGATAAAATTTCGAAAATGCCCATTAAAAGACGTCAGAAAGTCTGTGTCTAAAAAGAAATAGAGAAACATATGCAAAAACGCAGTGGACAATAATGACACCTGTCGCGACAGTCAACTGATACAGGCATGTTCTAGTTATACTCAGCAGCTGCTAAACTTTGTAATGAGCATACACCATGTAGATGATTGGCAGTCAATATCGCTTCGTGGGTGGTCTGATAGTGGTGAGGGAACTCGATGATATATATTCGATATGACACCGTGATTATTAGCAGCAAAACTAGAATCAGCTCGTTCAGTAAAGAACGATGAAATTCGTTTTAGCCGACTAATTTTCCAACGGATTACTAATGTACAACGTCATAAGCGCACTGTACAGTCTGCAGCAGCGTGCAAATATGAATCGAATCCGAATATACAGAAACTAACCGAATACAATCGCGCAGCACTAATTACAAACGCATAAGCAGTAAGCAAACCTGGCAGTTTTATGGGGCACGGCAAGATTCAGCATTTATGTGAACGGCCGTCAACTTAAATAAACAGTGACCTATACTGTCTACGTTGTCTGCCTTGACTGCGTCTACAGCTGGCCGATAAAAAACAGTAATTCATTGTCTACTTTTGTCGTCTATCTCTCCACAGTCTACAGAGAGTTAACCACCCATAATCTCACTCATGCAGTCAAGCGTGACGTGAACAGCGTCGAAAAAAAATCGATTGGTCACGTTGATCACGGCCATGAATTAAGATTCTGTTGTAACATTCTAACAATACTTTTCTGGAGTGAGTTATATCGTCACGAGTTCAGTACAGACAGTGTTGTAACTGTATCACGTTCGCGACAGACCCGCAGTCGGCTGCAACCGTCCTCTAACCCTTTGACGCCCACTGTAGCCATATGGATACAGGTATAAAGCATCCTGTGCCAGACCGAGTTAAGCTGTCATTTGTAATTTTTGACATCCGGGCACTCTGGCGCTCAGCCGTGAGCATCAGAGTGCCCGGATGTCAAAAATTACAAATGACAGCTTAACCCGGTATGGCACAGGATGCTTTATACTACCTGTACCCCTATGGCTACAGTGAGCGTCAAACGTTAAGGGAGCGTTTTGGGAGCACAATTGTTTACTGCGCAACGATGGATGTCTCAACACGCGTGACCGAAACTTACCATGAAAACTGTTTTAGCCAATCAAGGACTTGCACGGAGCTCGTAGCCTGTGACGTTAGCTTATGGCTGCAACCCACTAGGCGAACTAGTTGGAAACTAGTTTCCAACTAGTTCGCCTAGTGGGTTGCGGCATTTACGGGGCAAAATGACGAGAGTTACAACGACAGTGACGTTACTCTACTAATGGCACAATTTGCGATGCCTCGGCAACCACTTTACAGACTTAGCGTAGATACGATTTTTATTACAGATCCGCCCGTGACAATAAGTAATCCATAATTTTAAACCAGAACAGCGAAATAACAGCCTCAGTGTTCTGATTATCCACTTATACTAAATTACATAATATTTCGAACAATGACCTGCATAAGTGTATTTAGTTACTTTCAACTGCAATCTCTCCAAAATATAGCTTTGGCATCAAACGAATTATATCACCCTGTTGCACGCATGGAGATGGTATATGTTGTTGCAACGTCACCCTGGGTCGAATTTCTAACTGAAAATTTTGCCTCTCTGCGATACCTTTCCAGGGGCGGAATGGCTCAGAGCTCAGTTATTATTTCTGGGCCAAGTTTCATCAAATCCAACTGGAACTTTTGTCATATCATGCGCACAAATAGGCCTACAAACCCAACAACATAACATCCGAAGTTGTCGGAGTAATTATGGGTCAGCACGGCGTGGGTTGGCGCAATAGATCAGTGTAAACTGCTATAAACAAACACCGTGAGGCCGGCCGGCCGGCCGGCTACTGTGGTTAGTTGGTTACGGCAAACAAACGAGTCTCGTAGATCAAGCCAGAGCAGCGAGACACCGAGTAAACAGACCTCGATCCACACACGTCCATCCGCTGACGTATTTGCTGGTGTTTATATCGCTTAGTAGGTCAAGATCACTAGGATCATGGACCTGACCTTAAAACTTAAGAGAAAATCGCATCGTCTGCAGCTGAACTATTATGTGGCCCCTCACCATCGCACTCGCTGTCTGTCTGTCTGTCAGTCCACGATCGTCTCAATTTCGAACACCATGCAGTATAGCTGACTAGCTACGCGAAGAGATAAAGTTTTATTTAGTGTGTAAAATTGGTCGGTGATCATTTTGGTCTTGGTTTGAAGAAGAAGATATGAAGATAACTTGCAGGCACAGCAACATTACACAAAAATCTGCAATGTTCACTTTCACTATGCACTGCAGTTTTGTGACGCCAATGGACCACAGCTATTACCACACGTCAGCTTTGCTACACGCAGATGGCCCTGTCTATCTGTATGTCCGTCCGTCCGTCTGTCTGTCTGTCACGTTGTGGTGAAATTTCAACAAATGATGTGATTTTCACTAAAGACTCTAGTTTTCGGCGATGTAAATATGTTGGGGGCAATTCGAAGGGTATCACCACAACGAAACAATTTTCTACAGGTAGCCTCGTTTTGGAGTTCTTCTGCTGCTGTCGTAGCAGCAAGCTATTATTAGAAAGATGACGTCATGACGACCGCCTCACTGAGCCAGCCGACAGTCAGCCTCCCGAGTCCGCCCATGCATCCGCCTGTCCGCTCGCCAATCAGACGCAAGATAAACAGGTCATTAATATTTGTACAATAGCGTCACGGTTACCAAATAGATTTAGTGACCTGGAGTCAAATCCGGCATAAATTAAGGCCAAACGGGCTCAAAAAGACCAAATTTAAATACGATTTATAGAGCAGTGTTATTACTAATGACCTTGAATGTCCCTAACCCGAATTTCAAGCTCAAGGTACTTTTTTCAAAGATGAACATCTCAAAACGGTGCATTTTACATTGTCCAACAGCAACTGCAGATAATTTATTTACTTAATCTCCAGTGTAATGTGCCGCTGATACGTGGTCCCTCTGCGATAGCTCAGCCTCTTAGTAATTTATTGAAAGCAGTGATGTTAAGTCCTCGAAGCCAAAGTGGCCTCGAGGCCAAAATTTTGGCCTCGGCCTCGGCCTCAAGCATTTGCCCTCGGCCTGGCCTCGATCTGTCTCATTATGTAATCGGGAATTATTCGGACAAAAATCGTGTAAAATTCTGGAATTTTGTTAATTTTTCCGGTAATAATCTTAAATCGTAAACTGTTAATCATTATTATCATCATGATTATTTCTTTTTATTTTCTGTTTGCTGTCATTCGACGAATAAAGTTGCATATTATTTGGTACTTTTTTCGTAAATTATTTTTGGCCTCAGCCTTGGCCTCTACCTCCAGAAATTGGCCTTGACCTCGGCCTCGAGGTTTTGGCCCCAATTAATATCATCGATTGAAAGCAGAAGAGTAGGCCTAAGTGCGGTAACAGAAAGTAGCGCAGGTAGCGCATATCGTTTCTCGGCATTTGTTGGGGACGACACTGTTTTAATGTATTCAGCTGTGCAATTGATGGTAGGTTCAGTGGTGCATGATCGACTGCATGTATTGACTGCATAATGTATTGATGTTGGACATACCGCACGCCATGCGCCGCCACGCAATTACCCTAAGTAATGTCACGATTCACCATCTACCAACCAACGAAACGAGCGCTCGTTGGTCGGCTAATTTCTTTTTACCATATTTTTCAGCGTCTGCTACATCAAGAATTCCGATCATGCGCCAGACACGGCTGAGCGGCTAATGCGTATTATGCTGTTCTAAACTCGTGTAGATGTGAAATGATTAAACCAAAATAACGGACCTTGCAGAGCTATACCTATGCCAAGAGAGAATACGGATCGAGTGGCCGGAATGCATCATATTTTGGATCATATTTTAGAAATTGGCAATAGCATAAAAAGTGAAATAAATACTCAAAGATGGAGATCAGATCATTGGGTCAAATGAGTTCGTCTGTACAACAGAAGGTGGCTATATGAATCACACGGTATGATGCACACACAACTTGTATGGTATCTGTTTTAACCCTTTGACGCCATATGGCTACATCTACAACGCATCTTGTGCCAGACCAGACCGGGTGAAGCCAGCCGGCATTTGTAATTTTGACATCCGGGCACTCTGACGCAGAGGGCTAAGCGTGCTTAACCCGGTCTGGCACAAGATGCCTTATAGCTGTACCCACATGGCGACAGTGGGCGTCCAAAGGGTTACAGATGCGCAAATATCGCGGCACGTTTTGTAGGAAATGCGGCGGCGAGTACCTTGATGGAGTCGAAGCAGCACATGACACGGCCGTTCTGCACTTCGACGTTCGGCGGCGGGTGAGCGAAGCGACACTCGTCGTCCGACCGAGTGCACTTGTTGCGGGTGAACTCCCGGCAGACGTCCAGTGTCAGCCAGCGAGAGTCCTTGACGCCCGCTCCGCCGCTCAGACCCGCTCCGCCGGCCCCGACCGCAGCCGCCGCCGCCGCCGTCGTAGCGGCCGGCGACGCCGCGTAGACGATCGTGGCCGGGCTCAGCATCGGATTGACAACGGCCATAACGCCGGACGGCCGAATGAACACAGGGATGTCTGTCAACGACTCTTCACCGGTCTAATATCTGCCGATCAACAACACACGCCGTACTCGTTAGCCACAGAGTTGTCTACAGTTCAATCAATCAATCAATCATTTATTAGCCATAATAACATGAGGTAAAAAGCAAAGAATACAATCAGTACTCGTCAAGACAGTACTATGAACGGTACAGCAACAGTTTCTAACCTTTGACGCCCACTGTTGCCACATGGGTACAGCTGTAAAGCATTTCCTGTGCCAGACCGGGTTAAACCTTCATTTGTAATTTTTGACATCCGGGCACTCTGGCGCTCAGGGCTGAGCGTTTACAAAATTACAAATGACGGATTAACCCGGTCTTGCGCAGGATGCGTTCTGGCTGCTGTACCCATATGGCAACAGTGAGCGTCAAAGGGTTAATTTACATTTCAGTAATATATATCGGTGAATTTCAGCTGCGCATGTGCATCCCACTATAAGCCTAGCAGTAAACGACGACCTGTAAGAAATATTCAGACAAACAAACACGTAACGGCTGTGACTCCAACCATTCATCGGTGCCCGCAACTCTAGAAGAGTTATCACATTTGGCATCTATCAGCAATCATGGCAAACATTTGAACTTTCTGAAAATGACAGTTCACCAAGTGGACAGGCATCAGGCTCATTTCATTAACAGACGATCGTTGGTCGTCAAACAATTACTGATTGTCGGTGATCGTCACAGTCCGGCCATAAAACCGCTTGAGCGGCGGTTGACCGGCGGGGTTATAGTCTGGCTTGGGGGCGCGTCACGGGATTCATTCGCCAGGGCGGCGCCACCAGCAGATTACGCTAACGACCGTATCATCGTCGCACGTAAGAATTATGAACGGTTGTCACGCGAGACAAAACCAGGCATCGCCGCCGTGTGTGATGATGTAGCTCGCAATCAACACAAATCACGTACGGGCAATTTCAGCAGCCGTACCGTACGCCGTACGGTCTGTATCGGTCGTCATCGCAAAGTGCCGCCTGCAGACTCCGTATCCGCTATACGGTGTCCGGCAGATTTGCAATATTCCGCCCGCTTTACTCCGCAATTCCATCAAATCCACCGCCATAATACGAGTTTTCGTCTCAGTCAGTCAAGTCAGTCCAAGATCGCCTAAATTCTACATACGTACATCAAACCTTATGATGCGTCTACACCGATATGCCTCTACGACGTGTAAACGCGGCATACAGTATCTCACAGTGAACACAGTTTATGATCAAATAACATCGTTATCCACAGTGACATCCAACAACCCCCCCCCCCGCACAATATGTTGTCAAGCAAATTGCTAAAAGGGTCCGAATTAATTAAAGACTCAGTCACTACTGACTATATTACATCTTTTGATATTTTTGCATTTCCGGGAAAGTATTTTTCAATTTTTTGTGGCAAAAACATGACTACGCCCCCTACACGAGACTACACAATGAATAATATTAAATTAAATTCAGAACAGAATGCATAACGTATCGAAAGCTAACGGAAATTATGAACCCGCAAACGGGTTCAGCAGTTTTTCGTCAGTCCACAGGCACCAGAAATATGCCGAAATTGCCACAGGTAGAAACTCAGAAGCGGCTTTGAGTCCGTCATCCGTAGCCCATCAACCTTGTCTGTATACTGGCGGGCGGGCGGGCGGAATCCCGGGAATTCGGTAATGATAGATCAATACGCATCCGGATCTCCGCGCGGACGGACGGACGGGCCTATACCGTACGTGGAATCGGAGTGAATTGGCAGCATGCAGACGAGTAGGACTCGGTCAAAACAATATGTATATACCACAGACGAGGCACCGGGATGGCAACGCAGCACGGTAAACGGCAATACACTGGACGCCGTGCACACACACATGCTCAGGCTCCGTGCCTGTGTTGGCTTTTCCGCTTTCCTATATAATCACCAAGTGTGGCTTTCAATATACACGGGTTATAGAAAAATCGTACTCAGTCACCAACGCATGTGTAGCCTTACCTCCCTCCTCATCGTAACCATCACAAAGGATGCATGTGCGCTACAGATATCGTGACGATAGTACACAGGAAATGGCACAATTGACGAAGTGTGCTGTGAAGTAAGGCAGACGCCTGTCCCTCCGCGATAAATTTATCTTCCGTGAATATATTTAACAATATTCTGGACATATGATATGATCTGCATCCAGTTTATCGCTGTATCGAGGCGGATGGCCGTGTGTGTACATAAAACGATGTGCAAAACAACAGACGGTTGAAATACTCCAGGTACGGCGCAGTCGTCAATGTCAGTGTAAATCAAATATTTATATAGCGCCAACAGTCGAAGGTTAAATCTGAGGCGCAGGCTACGAGTGACTACACGTGATAGGCAGAAGAGAAAAGCTGAGATTTTAAGACAGGATTTAAAAGTAGCAAGACTGTCAGATGAGCAGATATGCAGAAGGAGAGAATTCCAATTATTTGGTGAAGATACAGGAAAAGCTCCAGAGGCAAAAGAAGCTTTAGCACAGCGAGGAACAGCAAGATGGTGACAATTTGTAGATCGCAAACGGTTCGGGTTACGCGAAAGGTCATGCAGGATCCGTATATGGGTTAGCAACCAACAAAATCGCTCAAGTACAGTTCGAGTTATCGTCGTGTGAAAATCTTCACGGAAAATAATGTAACGTTGCTATAACTTGCCGCGAATAGAGCGAATATAGCACCTTGCGTCTCTCCGTCAGTCTTTAACTCGTCTTCATGCTTTCTGCCTTCATTAATATATCGCTTTCCACATCATCAGTGCATTCTACTTCCAAACAATAATCTCTATATTTTTCCATCAACTACTGCCACCTGATAGAGTGTTTGCTTAGTTAACGGCCGGTGCGGTCAGTCCACGTGTATATACAGCTGGACAGCATCAACTGCCGTGTGTCACGCGACCTATGACCACTAGGCCTAGGTTCAACGGCCACGTACAGCGCACCTGCTGTGGGCTGCTGATGCTATACACGCCGGGCCGTGACAATGATCCATGCTACAAACACTATCTTCACCCGTCTGATCACACTGTATACACGGACGGCCGTCATATGTTGTCCGACATCAGCGATTATCGTTATTGTTATCTCCACACATCGCTGACGCATCACAGTCGATATATCTATCACACGACACTACCGACCCGTAAACAACCGTCGACCAAATACGGTCATGGTTACGACATGATTTCGGAGACATATTTCACTATTGCACTGTCGTATCGTTGTTGTGTTTGTCGGACAATTTACCTTTTACGTTTTCTATCTAACGCTGCAGTGCAAAACTGCATCCGATCTCTAGAAGAAACCCGTTCATCAACGGTAAACAAAGGTTTCTTATGTCTGTTTGCTTACCTTCACTCACTGACATATTCATTATTCATCCGCTGTTGTCGCTATAGCAATATTCCGCCAGAAAGTAGTCTCTGATACATGCAGACAGCAGCATTGCAACGATGTCGTCTTTTTGTTAACGTTATTTTGACTACAGCCTACACGTCGAGCTCGGCCATTACTAGGATGGGTTTCCTTGCCACGTCGTTGTCGGCGTCAGCGGTTCTGTAAGTAAATGTCGATTTCCAGAGCGCGATAAAGTAACTCCCTTCTTCATTCCGTCAACCTCAGCCTGTTCACTCTCCTCCTGGTTCACTTCATCCTGCACATATCACCTCATCACAGTCACCGCACGCTCTCACGATCTATCTTCTTCTCCAGACTTAAACTCATCTGTTTCACAAATCTTTTCCTCCATAGTCTTTCTGATTACATTTTGACTGCCTTCACGGATCTTGTACTTGGAACGGACTTACTTAGCACTGGCGTTCATTTATTTTTCTTTTTGTGATTTGTTTTTGGTTACGCGCGCTAACATACTGAAGCTTTTCTGCTCACATTAACCCCTCTAAACGTATCGTATCTATAGTGCACTAACGCTCCGCAACATCCGGTGAATTGATGTGTTAGTGTTTTCAAGTCCTTTCTAGAATGTTCAAAGCCAACAAGGGCGCGGCGTGCCTGCACAATTTGGATTTAGTCAAAGTAGTGGAAATGTATACATTTAGTGCCGTCTTGAACGAGCTAACTGTCTCCCGTGACCTTAATGTCCAACTGCACGTGTGCATATACGAGCACGGGAGACAAGTTAGCTCATTCAAGACGGCACTAACTAATGACACATTTCCACTCCGTTGAAATTGTGCAGGCACGCCGCGAACTTGTAACGACTGTATCATGTTACGGCGCGTTAGAAACTGTCGGCGTTATATATTATCAACAGATGATAGTTGGATCCTGCTTGACAATCCTCCATGCAGTGTTATCTACGAACAGACAGAATGCACAACTGTTCACCTGTACAAGCGACTGATCGACGGTAGACTAGATCATCACGTAAGTCACTCGCCGTGAGTCTACCGCTAGTCCTGCTGCTGCTGCTGCTGGCGAGCGACTAGACAAGTGGACCAAAGATGACAGGATGGGCGAGTCGAGTCAGCGCCAGTGAATGAGCCGGATCAACGTAGCAGCCGACCGGCCAGTAAACAGGCGATGCTACGGGCCATGAATCACGATAGCCTGGGCTGGGCGCTTAGCGCGGCCGAGCCTATACCACAGCTGGCCGTACAACGGGCACGGCGGGCGCGGGCCGGCCGGCCGAAACCACCTGGTCCATAGATGAATAATTGGCGAGATAGTTTGGCGATGCGGGATGCCAAAGGCTGCCGTACACGATGCCGCTGCCGGCGTCGAGATAACGCAGTCGGCAGCGTCTGACATCGCCGAGTCAAGTCCACCACCCACCGCCACCAAGTCCAAGTACAGAACTCCGGTCTACGCGTATAAATGAGCTGTAAGATCGATGTCGGAGTCGGCCGGTGACCGGACGAACGCAGTGTGGCGTCGTATTGCCCCGTTATGAGCCGGCGTTGCGTTACCGTACGTCCGGAGTATAACAGCTGATTAATGGCATGGAATGCAGTGTCGCTAAGATTAGCGCTAACCAATCCCGCCAGAGGTCGCCTCGGCCACTGATCACGTGACCTTTGCTCTCTCTCGCTCCGCCGCGCTCAGCGGCGAGCGGCTCTGACTCTTCGGCAGTAAACAGGCACACCACGACATGGGCGATGATTGTCTGCCAGTCCACGAGCTGCCAATATAGTCGTGTGACGGACTGGATGGAACCAGCAAGGGCGGATATGGGAGAGATTGTATAGACCTGTATTTGAGTGACCACTGTTAGGGTGACTGTCAGAAATTTTCCTTCCGCAGCTGTTTCGGCGGCGACTTTTGGCGAGCGGCCAAGACAGGCAGCAGACGCTGCACACCTGTTACTTTTGGCAGGCAGCCAGCGCAGGTGTTCACTC
>Ga0056114_1001019_pt1 | contig 11749 bp, 14 predicted proteins | sample WorMetHERISLAND1_FD_77005 | JGI IMG/M metagenome (GOLD analysis project Ga0056114, IMG submission 77005) | Marine gutless worms symbiont microbial communities from Max Planck institute for Marine Microbiology, Germany - Olavius loisae HERON... ...
CTGTGATCTGCCACAGCACTGTCGGTCAGTCTCTGACATTACTTCACGACATCATCTGTGATCTGCCACAGCACTGTCGGTCAGTCTCTGACATTACTTCACGACATCATCTGTGATCTGCCAGACTTCTCGTCATACCACGGTATATCGGCTGAGTATGTTTGGCCGACGGGCCTTCTCTGTGGCTAGTCCGTCAATCTGGAACTCGTTACAGGCTGACATTTTGCGTGACTCGGACATTAGCAGACACTGCTTTAAACGTCTTTTAAGCCATATCTGTTTCTTAAGTACTGAAGCATCCAGTGCATTAGAGGTTCTACGATGAGGCACTGTATAAATCTACGTGTTACTTATCGGTAATTATTTACTTACTTTCTCTGTCAATAGCCAATGACATGCATGGTTTTATCTATTTGATTAGTTTTCCACGCCAATGACGTGCTTAATCATTGTTTGGTAAATGATCAGCAATACCGATTCATATGTCTACATAACTTTGTCATATTTCAGCATAAATTCGCGATAATTGTGTATTAGCAGTGGAAATGTGATTGGATAATGCACAGTGTATTATATATTTTTTTCATCAGTTCTGATCTCGCCACCTATCAAACATCTTTCGGCTTCGTTTGATAACTGACAGTGAATATTCATGCTGAAAAGACTGTGAGTTCATCATCAATAGCAAAGTAACACTGCCACCACATGGGTGCAGTACCAGTACCTGGGTATAGTGATTGTGTATTTATTGCTTATATTGTGCTGGTGTTTGCAGAAGCTCAACGACCGTTTAATTTCACTCTGAGCTCCACTGCTAAGAAGGTTCTCTGATTGTATGCACTGCCACATATTGCGTAGAGTGATCGGTGCTCTAATATATCTGTTTCGTTCAACGCCGTCACTACAGATCTGTGGATATTCGCTCTATTTGCTACGCTCTCTGCTTGCTTTTATGTCCACTGCTGTTTTCTCCACCGATATGTTATGGTCAGCTGCAGCCAGTAATGGACTTGTTATCACCGGGTGGCTACAGTCAGTGGCAGGTCATTGTCTAGATTGTTGCTGTTTCATTGCCCCATCAAGTCCTCTCTCCTCGCTGATGGAAAGACGACCTGTTTTCAGTTGTTTTTTTTGTATCGCTTCAGTTATTTTCGCAGTGTTCTTTGCCTTGATTTCATTGGTGATTACTGATTCTGTTTGACGACATTTTTCAATGACAGTTTATTTGCTAGCACAGTCAAGCCTCTTGTGCTGCTTGTGCTACATGCTGCATCGTTGTCAGTGAGCTAAGTGGTTTGTCGGTTGTTGTTACATGGTATCTGCTACAGGTGACACTCTTGATATCATAACTGTTGTTGTGTGTTTTTCCACTATTGATTGTGTCTGAGCTGCATCACTCAGCCAGCTGTAGATGGCTGTTTGAAGGCATGTGGTGCAAGATGAGTTATGTACACATACTGTACACTGGTATGAGAGATGAACTGTAGTCGTGTGTGGAGTGAGTACTTTGTTCACTTTAACTTTTTACTTAACCTTTCGCTGAGCCAAAGTTCGGTCTAAGTACAGACTTAAGTCAAAAATTAAGTTCAACTTTGTGAAGTTTGGACTTAGCGATTCACTCAGCGAAAGTCTTAGACAGGGGCTAAGCCCTAGGACTTAACTTTCGCTGAGACTAAAGTCACTTCCACTGTTATCGCTGAGCGAAATGACATTTTGTAAACAAACATGGCGACGCGATGTTTTTCGGATCTGCTGCAATATCGGATGGTGCACAGCAAGTAGTGAGGTGCACAAATCACAATTTGTTGAGAACCTTGTGCAGATCAATGGAAGACGTCTATGTCGGAACAGCAAATTCAAACCCCGGCACGTGAATTCACGTGAATGGCATGGCCAGCGTTCAGCTAAAGGTTTCGCTCAGTGAAAGGCTAAGTCAAAAGTTAAAGTGACCCATTGTACTGGTATGAGACACGGACTGTGGTCGTTGGTGGTAGATGTCAGTTGAGAGTCTGCCGTCCATCGTCACTGTCACCTCAACTCAGACGAAGAAGAAAGCTGCGACGCCGCTGACACAGAGCCGACACTTTGCCATGCTGTCAGCGTCGGCGCAGAGACTGACGCCAAAGATTCTCACGAGAGAGGTATCAGTGTCGTGTTACACACACCGTATCAGCTGTATGTGTTTGACTCATTTGTCCCAATCAATGTCTACAAGTGTCCGTTGTCAGAGACCATCAGACATTGCTTCATCTGGGTATTTCAGAGGCCAACTGGTGGTGATGAACAGCGCTGTCAGTGTACAGTGTAACTGAGTAAGTGTACTTATACACGGCGCACAAGTTGCAATGCTTTGAATCTCAGCGAAACAAAAATGTCTTAAGTAGTTACGTAAACTCACTCAGGCACGTGTCTTGCTGTCGACGTTCGACTGGCAGACAGTTCTGTGTCTGTATGCTAGACTGTAGTGTCTGGGGAGACGGTTTTTACAGGTCAAAAGACCCAACCAACAGTATCAAAGTACTGAAGGAACAAACAATACACAGACACATCAAACATACAGTAACCAGACATGAACACAAAACACAGCAAGTCCCCTAGTCTACAATAATATGGGGTGACTAGGGGACGGCTCCCACAGAGGGCAGGGTCGACAGGCCTGAACGGCGGTGGGGCTGCCACCACGGTACCCCCGCCAGTCACTGAAGAGACTGGCTGCGAGGCAGCTTGACATGATCTGCAGGATGAGTGGTGCGTAGCCCCATTGTAGAATAAGCCCACCTCGTTACCCGGCCGAATGTCGTAAGAGGCGACTAAACCAGGCTAGTTTTGTTTTGCTGTATTTTGTGTTGTTTGCTTTTTCAGTGTCGTGTATAGCCTAACTGTGCTGTTAAGAATCTGCTCACTCATGAGTGGTGGATGTGACCGACCGAGCCTGTTGTATGTCGCTGTGAAGGAATTAATGGAGAAGAAACGTCGAGAACTGGAGGCGAAACAGAAGAAGCTCGAAGAGGTCGCTCAGAAGAGAGCCGAGATGTTGCAGCGCAAACGCGAACAACAGCGACGGTAATGCGCCATCTCCACTTGTCACTTGCATGTGTATAGTGTGAACAGGCTTTCATATCACCGGGCACCCTGTCACGACGACTGGTGTAGCTACCCCTTTGTGATGGACTCATTCACCAGTTCACTGAGTGACTGGTTGAGTGGTTGGATGCGTGTTGGTGGGTGTTACTGTCTCTCACAGCGAGACAGACACACAGATGATTGGTGGATAATTCTCATGTTGCTGAATGACCGTGTGATTTGTACGTTAGCACATTGATTGCCCGGGTTTATGTCCACTGCTCAGTGGCGTGCCATGTCGCCCGCCGGCCTCGTGGTTTTTGTGTCTTGTGTTTTCTTGACTGTTTGATTTTGTCCGGCAGAGTTTGATCTGCTTTGTGATGAATGGTATTTACTCGTAATATTAGGCGCTGAGTCTGATACCCTGTAAATAAGTAAGTAGGGTTTTTTGTAAACGGTACAATTTATGTCCACTGTTGCCATATGAGTACAGCTATGAAGCATCCTGTGCCAGACCAGGTTAAGCCGTCATTTGTAATTTTTGACACCCGGGCACTGTCCGGATGTCAAAGATTACACATGACTGCTTAACCCGGTCTGGCACAGAATGCTTTATACCTGTACCCATATGGCAACGGTGAGCGTTAAAAGTACACTTTGGCCCAAGTATCAAAACAAAAATGGCTAGCGACCAACAGAATCCTGTGTACGATAAGTCCGCCTCTTTCGGGTGTGATGGAAGACTGTGTATCACTGTATGTGTCTGTCTGTCTGTGTGTCTCTACATGTCTGTCTATGTGTCTGTCAGGCTGCGTGAAGAGCAGCACCAGCAGGTGATGCGTCGTCGTCAGGAGATGGAGCGTGAGGCCGCCGTCTCGCTCCAGTCAAAGAAAACTGTCGACGCTGTCGGCTCGTCGGCGTCGATACAGAAGCTGGATGAACCGGCGTCGTCGACAGGACGAATGACAACAAGGCAGAACGTCGCCGCCGACGACCGCAGCAGGACCGAGCTCGCTGAGAAACTCAAACTACGGTGCGTCGGCTCTGCCGCTGCTGATGACAGCTTGGTAATACGTGGTGCAGTGGCATTGGGTTACGGTAATCAGGGTACATTTGAAGTGCTGACACGGTTAAAAAGAAGTGTATAGCTCTTTGTGGGAAATTACCTCAGAGCAACAGGACGTCGCCTGATGCAATGGGTCACTTTAACTTTTGACTTAGCCTTTTGCTCGGCGATTCGATGAGCGAAACCTTAAGTTAAACGCTAAAGTCCAGACTTAGACCAAAGTTCAACTTAACTTCGGACTTAGACTTTCACTGAGCGAAAGTCGAAAAGTAAAATGCAAATTCGACCGACTTAAGTCAGTTAGTTCAGCTTAACTTCGGTGTAAAGTAGTGTACTTAGACCGAATTTGGGCCTATGACTTTCGCTCAGCGAAATCACTTTACTTTTTGACTTAAGTCTGTACTTAGACTGAACTTTAGCTCAGCGAAAGGTTTAGCGAAAGGCTAAGTCAAAAGTTAAAGTGACCCAATGGCTCACAGAATGTTGCCTGCCAACTGATGTAAGTGAATGTGCCAGGCCTTAACCCCAGCCAGGCAGGTTGGTATCTACCCCAGCTGATGGTAGTTGACCTAGGTGGCTGGCTACATTGAGATGGCTTACCCACCCACAGACGGTCATCCATCCAAGTATTAACCGGGCCCAGTGTAGAGCAACTACCTTGATCAAGACCAACACTTTACCACTAAGCCTGGCCACCACTGTTAAGGGCCAACTCATGCAGCAGGTTGTGTGTACAACAGCAGTGTGAATTGTGCCTCAGTCAGACCAGTTGTGTGTGTGTGGTTGACAGTGAGAAAAGGATGCAGGAAGCTGAGCAACGTCGTAAACAGGACGAGGAGACCAAGAGACAACAGCTGCTTCAGGCGGTCAGTCTCCCCTCTGTCTGTCTGTCTGTCTGTCTGTCTGTCTGTCTGTCACTCGGGTCTCTGCTATACTGTACACTGTTGCTATGTCCTTCACTCTGTCAGTGTATAATATCTGCATCTGTTATATGTTGGCACTATGCGGCTTCACTCACCTCAGGGCCATCCCGTGGACTGATCCTTGATTGGGCAGGCAAAGACAGTGTGTAAAAGATCGCCAGTGACTGAACGATAAGAAAGATAAATGAATTATAAGATTGACTGCTGTGTAACAGCTGTCATGATGTATGTGGTTTGTTCCGTTTCAGTGGATACTGTAGACTGATGCCGACTTGTGGCTCTGTCACAGTCCTGGGCATTGACCTACGCAAAAAGTAGGCGTACTATGGACAAAATATAAACAGAATGCCAATTTGGGGAATTTGTACTGTAGTTACAAAATCGTCCATCGAGCAAATACCGCGGTCAGTTAGTATTTAAATACATACGAACTTTTACTTCAAACACTGATTGGGACATAACACATAACCAGACTAAAAGTTCACACATGTAGAGTCTAGTATCAGCGGCAAAATCGTGGAAAATTTTGGGGGGAAACGTTTACAAAATACAGAACTTTTTACTTCACAAAACTGCACAAAGTGCATCATCACTTCAAGAAGTGGGGGACATGTCCTCCTGTCCACCCTGTGATAGACGCCCGTGGTCACAGCCTAGTGTGATGTGGGTGACAGGAGAGAGAGAAGCTTCTGGCGGAGGAACAAGCACAACAGAGACGCGAGCGAGAAGAGGCCGAGAGGAAGCAGAGAATTGCCGATCAGCGGAGAGCAGAGGAGGAACGACGAGCTCGAGTGGAGCGTGAACGACAGCTGGAGCAAGAGAGGCAGAGACAGGTGGAAGAACAGAGACGACGAGACGAGCTGGAGAAACAACGTCTCAAGGACGAACAGTATGTCATCATCATCATTATCGTTAACAAAAAATTCAGTTTTGTTAACGCTATGCCACGGACTTGGCTTCAACGGATGGAAGAAAATATGGGTCAACCCTTAAGTGCCTGTCAATTCGCAACACTGGACCGCTGGTTGTGGAGATCGCTACGACCCTCAGCCAGTCAAGTGCAGCAGTGAGTGAGTGAGTGAATATGCCTTGTGATGTTTTTGTGACCTCGCCACAGCTCTCCAATGTGTCAGGTGGTAGAACCTTCAGTGTGTTTTTGTGGTGGACAGAGAACGTAAAGAGCGAGCTGAGAAGGAACGTCAAGAGGTGGAGAGGCAGCGAGAGCGCGAACGTCTCAAACTGCAGGAGATCGAGCGTGCCAAAGAACTGGTAACAGCCACAGAGATCATTACAGTACAAAATCTGAGTGTAATAATGTACAAAAAATATGCTTTAACGCCTGAAGCTTTTCATAAGTACTTGTGCCTTGGTCGCCGGTAACCAGGTCGGTTTGTTGCAGTTGGAATGTTTACTGGTAACCAAGACAACAGTACTTGCTGAAAGATTCAGGTTTTGTAGCTTGTTTTTTGCAATTAAAAGTCGTGATACGGAGCTCTACCTGGAGAGATGACTCAGTTGACATTATATGAAGATCTTTGTTTGCATACTGATACCAAACACCACTGATCTGAACTAAACAGTATTTTGCGTAGTTTTCTTTTTTCTGGCACTTGATAAAGCGCCCCAAGTAGACATGGCCACCACAGAGGCGCTCGGGTACATGGCGCGCACCAAGCAGCGTCGCACGTACCTGCCTTATACCTTCCCAGCTATAGCCATTACTATGTGTATTACATAGCATTTTTTTGTATAGGATTATTCAACCCATTGTCATGGTTTGCGTTTGTCAGTCTTGAATAAAGGAACTCGTTACTTACTAAAATAATCTTGTCTTATCACAGGTGTTACAAACCGTGCGTTAGGTTGTATTGTATGTTGCTGAACGCGGTGAGTTTGTGTGAACAAGGAACGGCAGAAGGTTGCGGAGGAGAAACAGCGGCGTGAAGATGAGAGAAGAATCCGTGAGGTGCAGCTGATGACGCAGAAAGCCATCGACAAGCACAATCAGTCGTGTCACAAGCCGACGTCAGCTGTCGCCGCCTCACAGGTGAAGTCCATTACTGTACTGCTGTTGGTGTGAATTGAGCACGCAGTCAGTCAGTCAGTCAGTCACAGGTTTGTTGTCAACCAGATTGAAAAGTGAATTTGAATACAACCTCCCAGTTGTTTTATAGCCACGCTGATGATTTACTCAAACTGAGACACTGAGTTTTATTCCACACTTGCGGCGAAGTTGCCGAATAGCTGAATGACAATTAAACACAATAGTGCAAATAAAGATATTGATAACAATAACAATAGCACAGTGGATAATAACAATAATTAAAAAAGTGTCACCAAACGACAATCTATCGCCATTTTACCTATAGTTGCCGCAGCTCTCTGCAGAACGTCGACTGTATCGTCGCGGTAACTGTAACAAGTGTGTCGTCCCAATAGTCGAAACGATAAGTCACCGTCGCCAACAAAAAACTTAAGTTTTTGTGTTACAGAGGTGATTGGTAATTATTCAGAGCAAAATTTAGTAATGGTTCGAACTTTTTGGTTCGTGAGATTGGGCGTGTGAGAGGTGTGGAAAACGTGGCCTGGAAATGATGAAGTGTTGCGGGGAGGTGGAAGAAGGTGGTGGAGACAGGAATCCGGTTTGCAGATATTTTGGAAAAAAGTTCGCGAAAGTTTATCTCTCGACTTTATTGTGTCAGCAGTACACAACAGTTGGGAATGTGACAAGGCTTAGAGACTGTCTATGGTACAGAGATCTGTTGATCATATCATGTCTGTTATGATTCTCAGCTGATTAGCTGACACTTAGTATCATGCAGTGCACTGTTTTGTGTGGGATAGATGTCAAGTCAGTTGATGAAGACGCCGACAGTGTCACTGACAAACTGTTCCTCTGCTACGACCAGTACGGCCAGTAAATCTGTCACTGCCGCAGTGCCCAACCAGGCCGCCGTAGTCTCCGCCCACGGCGCTGTGGGCTCCGCCCTCGTCACTGTAGGCTCCGCCCACACTGCTGTGGTCTCCGCCCAGTCCGGCGCAGTGAAACAGAAGCCGGCCGAGGTGCTGAACAAAACATTTGAGAAAGAACCGACGTCTGACTCGTGAGTGATTCACTGCTGTGCTTTGTTAGGTATTGAGTCAGCAGCTGAGCTAGTTGACATGTTTAGACAGTTTGACATTATAGCGATGTTGGGAGTGATCTGGTACCATCTTCCATCTGCCAGCTACCTTTCCTTTCATAGATAACTAAAGTCGTTCGTGTTGTGTCTTACATAGAGACTCAAGACATTCAGTTACATCACATGCCATCAGCGTAGCATCCGACGCAGCTGACTTTAGGAATAACGGCGAGATATAATATTGCGTGGGGTTATTGTTATTGTTGATGTATTGCAACGATTGCAGTTTGTCGTGGGCAAACAGTGTGTTGGTCAGCAGAACTTTGGAAGAAGTGACTTCATCATTTTTGACCGAGCTGGGTCACAGGATATCGGCATTATCTAGAGACAATTGTCAAATCAGCTTGTTGTTCCAGCGTGTTTCGGTTGTTGTACAGCGATTCAACTCGTGTTTTGTTGCGGGAAAGTTTTTCTGCAGACAGCCGTACGGAGGATGACCTGTTTTGCATTTTGCCTAGCTTAGTTTTTTTCCTCCCTCGGGAATTGCTCCCGGGGGTTAAAAAAACTTTGTTGATATTACGTCAGTTGTTTGTGATTGACATTCACTCAGTCTCAATGTTTCTCCTTCCATTCATTAGCTGACTTGTCAGAGCGAAATATCAGCGCTTTACACGTAAAATACTTCAGTCTAATATCACTCATTCTGATTATCCTCAACAAGGCAATTGTGTCCCTTTTTTGCTTTGTCTGTCTTTGTGTGCGGGCATATCTCAAAACGTTCCAGTTGAATTATGGTAAAACGTGGCATGTTTGCAGCTGTTGTCCTCTCTGAACTGTTGAGTTTTTAGCCCACCCCTGGGAAACATTCCAGGAGTCAGAGCTTTAAATTTAAAATCAAGCTGGGTCGTCCTTGCATATTTTGCTGAGTGACGAGTTATTGTAAGTCACACTTAGTCGTACGTAGGCGGCCCATAATGCAGTGCTTTGATGTAGTTGTGATGGCGGCCAGGTATGAGATGACGCCAAGTAGAGTCAAGGTGTACAAGCCGGCTACGGAGGACAATTATGACATCACTGATCTACACTCGGAGGACGACACTGACGATGAAGACAGGCCACGCAAGAAGATACCTGCCTGGGCCTCAGGTAAGCTATCACTCACATACCTGCTGATTTACTGGCAGTTGTGACAGGTGATCATTCATAACATTCTCACTACCTGAGCACGGAGATATCGTTAGTTAACCCTTTAACACTCACTGTTGCCATGTGTGTATAAAGCATCCTGTGCCAGACCGGGTTAAGCCGTCATTTGTAATTTTTGACATCCGGGCACTCTGACGCTCAGTCCTTGCCCAGATGTCAAAAATGACAAATGACGGCTTAACCCGGTCTGGCACAGGATGCTTTATAGCTGTGCTGTGCCCATATGGCAACAGTGGGTGTCGAAGGGTTAACAGCATGATGGTGCTTTGCTTTGTATGACTGATTTGTGACTTAGCTCAGCTTTACTACATCTTTGTCATTAATAAGAATAAATACTGTTGATCAGTGTCGAAGGATGTCGTGTTGCTGGTAGTCATTCTGTTCTGTTAGCGTAATAACTGAAAGTTGTGGAAGGATTTTTAGACGTCGGCCTCACCTCACACTGGATGTAACAGTTGGTTAAGTTTGTTGTGATACTAATCTGGAATTGTGGACTCAGTTCACTGGGTGGATCTCGTATTTACGCAGTTTAAACTCAGCTGTTTGCTAGTAATTTCACGTGTGCAGTGTTATCAAGCCGTTGACGACGTGGTATATTTGCTGCTAGAATTCTCTCTCAGTGGCTCTACAGAGACCGGTGCCGGTGCAGCATCAGTAGCGAGACTGGTGCATTCTGTTGTGTCTGTCCAGGTCGTGCTCTGCAGGCATCTCTGATCTCGCAGGCCTATCATCCACCAAACCTCACCGACCTGTTTGGAACGTTCATCAACATGCCAGACCTCGACGACATGTTCAGGAAGAAGCGGCCGCGGTTCTACAAGCGAACCAGCTCGGCCGTCTGGGACAAATCCATCTTCACCTGCGACTCTCCACTGTAGACTGCTCCTCACACACACAAAGTACTCTTTGACGACCACTATTGCCATATGGATACAGCTATTAACATGTGCTGAGCGTCAGAGTGCCCAGATGTCAAAAATTACAAATGGCCGCTTAACCCGGTCTGGCACAGAATGCTTCATAGCTGTACCCGTATGGCAACAGTGGGCGTCAAAGGGTTAACACATGCTAACCATGAGTGACTCAGTTTTTATTGGAATATTTGACCGTTAGTTGTTAATATATCAGAGGACATATTGCATACTGCAATTAAATGGTCTTTCTTTAGCATCAGTAAGTGAACTGCTTGAAAAACGGCAACGTTTTCCAGCCAAAATGGTGCATTCAGCAAATATCACAGTATTGATGGAAACCATGTGGAGAGGGTCGTGTGCTGTGGACTTCTGACCGCTGAAATGTCTCATATTGAATGGATATTTCAGTATTGCAACAAGAGAAAGGAGTTGGTCAAGTAAAATATTTAGATGGCATTACAGTACTGTCATTCAGTACACTCTACAGTCTGGCTAGTTGCTGTACTATCATTGAGTCCACAGTCTGGCTAGTAGGCATACAATCCATCTTGAGCAGCTGTGTTGACATGCATATGATAGAGTTACCAATTCTGACCACTTAGCAAAGAATGATTTAATTTATTTCACCGGTTGTGATGCCCGTAGTTTGGCGGTGTCAACAACGCCACAGTGCGTTCAGAGCTGTTGTGTGTAAAAATTTGTGCAGTTTTCCCCAATAACATCGCCGGTAAATGTGTCTTATGATTGATGATGTGGTCTGAGTGTAAAATTGTAAACACAGCAACGGCAGACAACAACAGCGCCTGGCCCTGGCAGCGTGCCGTCAGTGTCGCAGAGGTCACGCCGCGGCCAGTAATTAACACACGGCTCGGTGAAGTTATGAATGAGTTTTACAGACACTATCTCACTATCTCTGACAGTCAGTTAAGTGTTTAATTATCAAACGGATTTGCAATATTTGCGTTCACTGGTGGGTAAGCATCATCTGACATTGCTGACTTACAGTGTGTCGAGCGGGACGACGTTAAACCCTTTCCAACTCCACTCAACATCGCGTCCGATCACAGCTTGTCGTAATTACAGCCTCACTGACGTTGAAATGAACAGTCGTCCGGGTTTCACTGATTGAGATTTGTCATTTGGTGTACCATCTTTTCAGAGCTGGTGCCTCGGCTGTTGAATTAGATCTGATGGAAAATACTGTAAAACACTAACTTTTCGCGTGCATCTAATTTTCGTGAATTTCGTGACTAGCATAAAATCGCGAAATTTACTACCCGTGAAAACTTGGATTTACAGTAGCACTTTGTGGTTGCTTTCATTGTAACCTACCAGCAGAGTTCAGTAGAGTTGGCAATACTAGTCCTGGCAGTTGTTAATGTAACTGGTCACCGCCTTGTTACTGCCTTACAAGAAGTTTAGTTCTAGTTACAGGGTAATGCACAATTCTGTTCA
>Ga0056114_1001020_pt1 | contig 11747 bp, 4 predicted proteins | sample WorMetHERISLAND1_FD_77005 | JGI IMG/M metagenome (GOLD analysis project Ga0056114, IMG submission 77005) | Marine gutless worms symbiont microbial communities from Max Planck institute for Marine Microbiology, Germany - Olavius loisae HERON... ...
CAATGTCGATCCTTCGTTTTATAAAACGAAGGATCGACATTGTCACTATCACTACGACTACTGCGTTCCTTGTTTTACGATGTCGTGAACGCTGCATTTTATACTCTATTAGTCTGTTACACATGTCATATGTGTCTTTGCTATCGCTGTGGATGGTCTGTCGTTATTATCGTATGATTGTTCCAAACTCTAGCATGTGCTGCCTCCTGGTGGTAGGAACCCAAACAACGGTGGAAGTTTTCCGAACGTGAAAGCTGGTTACGAAATGAAGACGATATTCTGGCCGCCATTCGACCTAGCGTCCGAGCAGTACCTTCACATCGGTAACAAGAACAACTGTGTGTCTTTTAGCTTGCATTCTTCTAGAGATAAAGTCATCAATCTAATCCGATATACATTTGTATAGCGCATGGACACTGTCTCTAATGCGCTTCAGTATAGTGTCAGTTGCAATCATGGTCGTTTTGAATACTGTTGTCAACGGGGGTCGCATGTTTGAATCTTTTAAAAGTTAGCCTAGTCTCTATGGTCTACGCTAGCTGATGGCAAAGTACATGTAGCACTAATCTACTCCAAGGGGATCATCCAGTAATTTGAGGTTGAATGGGGATGGGGGTTGGGTATCGCGCGCTTTCCTTTCGATAGCACGGCTTTAGCGAAGCTTTTAGTGGATGAAAATTCAGTGTTTAAATGCGTCTGATCAAAGAAATGGATGGTGGCAAAGACATTTTATGTTTGTGAATGTATAGGTGTGAATACGGCATCGCGACAGAGGTACAGGGCCGAGGCAATGGCCTTCTGGCTACATCTGGTCCCAAAACTGCATCGCCGCGACAATTTCAAGCGCGTCTTTCGGGCACTGGATGTTAATTCGACGGAAGATGCGGTTTCCATCACGACGACATCAACAACTGAACTGGGAGACAGATCCCTGTGGATGAGTTCTGGGCCCGATGAACAGTTAACAAGTGATGATGGGTTACTGATGATGGATTCTGCGACTGGTACGGGAAGCAGGTTGCTACTGGCAACGCTGGTTGTTGGCGGGACACTGCTGATAGTCAACTGCGTCGTCTTCATTGCAATGTTGTGTCACAGATTGCGACGCTTCAAACACCTCACCACTACCAAACCAGTACCGTACGTCAAACAGCCACAGTTTGCTCTGTTTTTAGTGTTTATACAGATTGGTCCATTAAAACGCGGCACGATAGTAAACTTATGTAACAAACGTCCGTATAAGATTAAGACTTCGATTTGCCTTAGGATAAATATTTTGCATCTCTAAAAATGATGTTTTTTGCATAGATGTAATAAACGTTTGTAACGTTTACAAAAAATTTACTAAACATGTTTATTGTTTTGTGTAAACGTTTATTATTTTTTAATAAACCTCATGTGAAACGAGCTTCGTCGAATACGGAGCAGACGACAAGCCAAGCATTTTACTTATTGCATCTGAACCTGAGACTGACTGACTCGTACGTAGGCCTATAGATTTACACAACCGTTAACAAAACTTAGGCTTGCTCTTTTGCGGTGACTGTTTGGGAATGAATTTTGCTGACTGCTGCACGAACGAACTGGGATTTCTTAATTGCAAGAACTGCAAAAACATTCAATACAAAATTTACAAACCGTTGGAAAAATGTCAACGTTAATTGTCAACGTTTGCTAACGTTTGTTGTTGTTTATAATAAACGCGTTAATTAATGTTTATTATTATTTTCATACATACATACATACATATTTTATTGAATAAAATGGCAGCACAAGTGCTGGAATGAAGACAACGAACGGAACAGTAACGCAAAAAAAACAATGAAAATGACTTTCTGGACGTTTAGCTCAACCGTGATTTTCTGATAACTCGTAGTCTACATTGAAGCATTATTGGAGACAGGTTATAGTATTCGTTGTTCACTGACTAAGGGATGGGTGTGTTCATGTGTATTTATCAGAGAGAACTCCAAGTCGTCCAAGTCTGTGTCAGGTCAGAGACAGCAGCAACAGCACGGACACGTCAGATCATCGTCACGTGTCCACTTTGTCGGTTTGACCCCGAGCGAGCCGTCATCGCCGGCCACCAACGCCGCGACGCCTGTAGATCACCCGCCAACCGACAACGGACAGCTGGATCATCATCATCATCAGCAGCAGCAGCATCATCAACACTATCATCAAGATGAGGAGGCGTCACGCCCCGTACAGACGACAGACACGGTGTCCAGTAGCACAGTGAGGCGGACTCTATACTCGCCACGATATACCAGCGACGGACGACTCAAACACTATCTGACCACCACCACAGACGCCATTCTGTCCACATAACCACACTGACTCTGTCTACGACTAATGTAGTACACAATGTAGTACAGGGACCACCAATGGACGAATGATTCTAGTTGAGAGGGAACCGATCAGAGTAAGAAGCTGTTTCTCTCTCCTAACCTTGAATGCGGCTCCACGGCTCATTCATTCATTCATTCATTCATTCATGTTCGTTTAATATAAACACAATTTGACAGAACACAACATTTAACAACTGTGAGTAGAGAGCTATATAGGGGTAGTTAAAAATTAATGATAAAATGAGAGAATATTTACTGCATATTAATGGCATTTTAAAATGAGATAGTAGTACTGTTAGTATAGAGCTGCCTTATTAGAAAGTTGCTGTCAGTCAGCAGCTGAGTTTTGGTGCAAGCTCACGATCATCATTAGTTCATGGTCTAAGTTCATGGCACAGTTTGGGTCGACGGTCTGACAGCAGAGCGTGAAGAACACGATTCCGTCAGTGTTAATTTCAAAAGTATCGGTGGTTAGGCCTATAGCCTATATATAATTACAGTTCAAATTTGTTCAAATTTGCTTGTTTTCCCTTCTTCTCTTTTCAGTTTCCCTGTTTTTGCTACCATTTTGATGGTGAATAAAGTTTCTCAAACTGAGTTCGCCGTCTTCTCCCCCGTAAGTCAAGCATTAGAAGGTATGTAGCGTGCGTAGATGCGTTCAACTTGCTAACACAGACCAATAAACCAACCATCTGGTTAACCATCAAATCTGTAGCGCGTTAGACAATCTGCGTCGGGCTATCGTTCAGTGAAATAATACAGTTGACGAGCTGTTTGTAGTCGCACTCGTGGCCTGCCAGTTTATAGCACAACACGAGTTAACGACGTGACCAAAACCTCGTCGACATTGTTTTATATCCGATCAATTTCGGATATTCGCTGTGTCATGTCACTTCCGGTTTGTATTATATTAATCCTACAATCACACAAAAGACTTCAGAACAGGAACAAACCCAGTGTCAGTAAATACGTTCATTTCCAGTACTACACTCTGCCTGATTTGCTACATTAGGTACCGGTAGGCCTGATTACTATTTGGAGGTATTTGGTGTTAATTTTAGAACAGTGTCTCAGTAATTAGCAAGCGGCTTCCAGCTGAGTTTAATTAAGTTATTGATTCTTTTTTCTACAGCTCCACTAAAGCAGTCAACAGTCAACAACCGGCGGCTGTAATTACGCCTTCATCGTCAGCCGTGCGAAACTCGCAGCGTACTTAGTAAGTGCTTGCTTATACTGCCTATAATCGCGACGAACTGAAGCCTTCCTCCAAGCTGAGTGTTAACCGATGCACTCTCGTGTTCAGCCACCTAGCAGACCACCCGCAGTGTTTTCCTCGCTGTCATTGCCTTTCCTTGTCCTTTTGCAAACAGTTTCGTTTTCAGTGTTATCAACGTTGTCTTTTGGCCACTGCGGCTCCTTGCAGTGTGGGACGTGCTATGCTGCCGTGAACACGGACCGATGTTCTGTGATGGGCGCAGCTCCTCTTCATACTGTTCGCTAGCAGATCTGTCGTGACCTCTCGTTGGGTCCTGAGTCCGGCGAATGTGTACAGAGCGGCAGCCATGCTCCGTCATCTAGCTCGCTTATCTTGGGATGGCAAAGCTGGTAACCGACAATACTGGAGGAAAGGCCAAATCGGCGTGGTGGGCATACATTTCTATCACTCACACAACCATCCCAGCCGCGAGCGACTTACAGTCAAGATGCCACCGTACGTTACCTTCCGGAATAACGTACGCGTACGGACGGTACGGTAAAAATACTAGTAAAAGTCTACATTTTGTAGAATTAGCGACATTTCTTCTTCGTAACAGTATAACTAGAACTTGAACTAGTCCCTACTAGTCGTTTTTATTGTTTGCTTTTCGAGAATCAATGACACATTCAGTGCTGACTTTTGTGAACTTTGGTTGTGTTAAGTAACTTACACAGTTTATTTTCGTCATATAATTAGGTCAACGTACGGTTAACGTACGGCAAAATAGCGTATGTATCGTACGTACGGTTGACCTTGCTTAGGCTACAGTTCTGCCTGGTGCCTAAGCTGAATAGCTGATGTTAAACATACTGAAAAATGGCCTGAAGGGTAGTACCGCACAATGCGTAAGTCATACGAAAGAGGAAACAAAAGATAACTAACTGAGAATTCCGATTACATAATCATAAAGTATTTTATTTTAAGATTCGTAGCAGTTTTAGTCTACATTGTTTGCTTCTGTTGTTACCCGCCGATGAGTACTATCGTAAGAAAGATACAATAAATAAAAATAAGTATACTGTAAACTACGTTTAGGCAGGAAAATGTGTTTTTCTACCTACCCTACCCCAAATTTGACAGACATAGTTACCCTGCGAATTTTTGGACGATTTTATAGGATCCCAAATTAGAGTAATGATTACTCTATTAATAATAATCCGTGAGATTACTTTCCGACTATCTCAACGTACATGTATGTGATCACAATCCACCGACGTTACAGACGGGCAGACAGACAAACAAACAGACGATATAGATACACCATAACGCGCTCTGCGTAGCATCGCGCGGTAAAAAGTTACAGTGCCTGTAGTCTATACAAAACAGCGCGACACATGCATTACAAAGTCAATACGGTACTGGAAGCAAGTGATTACGAATTCTCGGAACTACATAGCTTAGCGGCGGAACAGTTCGTGATCTGCTGTCAGTGGACGTCAACGGCCCGCAGCCTATACGTATCGTTTACTCCTACGCCTCATGCCCTTTCGCCGAAGAGACTGTTGCGGACACGTAGGCCTATAAATTCCCATTGAACTGTTTGCAGCGACGAGTTAAAACGCTTCGTTATAATCAGCAACACCTTTACATCTTTCTCTTCAGGTAAGAGTCAGTCTGAAACTGTCGCAAAAGTGTTTCTTCGCTTTTGTTTTAGTTTTTCTTTTTATATTTTATGTTTCGTGTGCTAGATTGAACTGACCACACTCAGCTTTTCAGTCCACGTTAAACTGTCTCGTAGTATCGTATCGAATACATCCGTGAATTCAACGTATCCAAGGCTCTATAAGACCATCACGGTCTCCGTGAAAACCTAATTTTACGGAGTTTCTAACAGAGTACCGGAGTTGTTTATCTAACCGGCAGTCGATACATTCTACAGCTAGCGGTATAACAAAGGCATTTTTGAAATTTTTATTTATTAATAATTATACTCCAAAAACCACTGGTTTAAGCCAGCGGACGTGTAATACGTTTTGCGACAGCTGGCGTTCTTGTTTGTTTTAGTTTTGTCTTGCAAAATTCGTGCAAAGTTAATGTTCGTATGCATTCATTCATTTTCTTTGCGTATTGTTAGGCGATGTCGCTGCAAGCGATTTCGCCTATTGCTATCGATGTTACCGTTGTCTGTCTGTCTGTCTGTCCGTCTGTCACGTTCGTGCATTGTGCTCAAACGGCAGAAGATGTCATGTTATCGACACGATTTCTTCTGTATAGACAGTCCCGACGACGACAAAATGTTGGCCAGAATAGAGGTCACGCTGCATCGCGCGATTTGAGAGACAGCAATAGACTATGAGCCAGTATAGTGGTTTTCCTCCCCAGGGGGAATTTTCGGCACTATTATTTTCTGAAACCCCAATGTCTCCTGAACATTTTTTACTTGTTCTGCCATCTGGCGAGTGGGGCGTTTGATAGTTAATATATAGGTCAAAGGTCATCAGGTGCACTATACTGAACGTGATCAGCCATTACTGCTAATGTGGTTAATTATAGTTTGTTCTTAAGTCCCAAATGATCTCAGTTGGTGTAAAAAAGACTATATTTATTGTTTTTGTTTGTATACATTTTAACAACATTCAAGAATATTGTCCATGTTTTCTATGTATTTTTTAAACATTATGATTGTTTAGCGTAAATCAAAGTATTAAAAGTACTGAAATTTGCCGATTTTGTGCTTCCAGCTTTATTTGTGTGTGTAAAATTCATTTTATTTTAAATTTTTAGCCGACATTACTAACGGTCTACAAGGCTTTTGTTATTTTTCCGTCTGTACACGACAGTCTGGTATGCAGCCACGTTAAGCCCCCCTCTGGAATAAGATTAAAACTAAATAACGATTATCCGACCCAATCCAATCCATGGGTGAATTCAATCCGTGTCAAACTCTTGAACCAATACCCCTTCCGAGGAGCTCTGGATGTCAGAAATTAATATCATCTTCCATAGGCAAATCTTACACACTTTCACGAACCAAATTTAGCACGTTGTGGCCGGGGGTTGCCTTGTCTGGGAAATTCACTGTTACGTATGACATTATGGTAATATTATTATTTCCATCATCATGATCATTTCACTTGATTCTCTTATGCTGTATTATATATTTTAAATGGGTCCTTTTATGTATGTATGTATATTGTATAGGATGTTGCAAAAAACCCTAGCCATTCAATTTCACAATCTGTAACGTGGCGTCGTGGCCTACATGTTACACACAACACAAAACGTTATAATAGTCGACGCTATTTAAGTCTGCGATATTTCAGACTACCACACTATTGAAGCTTAATGTTGAGATCAGCTGCTGGTGCTCTGTCTTGCTAAAACTGCAACTTTTATTCCAAAGTTTTCTGAATATCCGAAGTGAAACAAATATCAGCGATATCTGCATTGTTGTACGCGCTAAATTTCACGGATCTGCAAGATCCGGATTTTTTTGCAACATCCTACATAAGTACTAAATTGGTAACTCAAGTCTACATTGAAAGGAAGAGCAAACAGTATAACACTAATTATGCACGTCACTCTTTTCTTTGATCAGCGTCTGCTACCGAACTTGATTCGCGCTTTCCTCTGAAGCTTTACACCTGCGGTAGTAGTCCATATTATTAATTAAAGCGATAATTATGACAAGCGGCGATGTACGAAGGCCTGTAAATGTGTATGAGCACAAAGACGAAACGAAAAGCTATAAGCTTGTAAGCCTTTGTCATCGCATCTTAATTAAAATATAGCTATAGCAGATTTTAAAGATATAAAAAAACTTTTAAAGTGTACCAAAACGTTCGCTTCCTATTCCTATGCAGTCAAACGGTTCCTCCTCGATAGTCGACATGTATCTATTCCATTTTTATCGCACGATGCTCAGCAGAGTGCGGTTATGCTACGATCGTATATACGTCTGTCTCTGTCTGTGATGTTGGTGCATGTACCTGATCATGTATTGTGAATGTTTTCGGAAATTATTGCAAGAAAATTAATCTAGGTCTACCGGATTGTGTGAGACGGACGGACGGACGGACACTTATTGCGATAGCAAATACTGCGTATAGCATGGCGCGGTGAAAACTGTTTACTGTATCTGAATCGTGAAACTACATGACGGTATTCTTGCTTGCTACAACGTCTGTTATGGAGCGTTAACGGCATGTTGCTTTTGACACATAGGCATTAACATTGTTTGTGTATAGGTTACGCCTTCGGACTCCTCAAGATATCATAGGAGGCTGTTTTTTTTCACTCGTCACCATGAAGACTGTCGTCATTACACTGCTTCTGATTAGCATCACTAGATATGAACTCATCTCCGCATCACTCGGTGGAGTAGTAGTTGCTAGGCAACCGTATCATCAACTGGCCAATGGGAATCTACCGCCAGTTGGCACCGGGAAGCGCTGGGCACCAACCGAAATTCGCCTGAACGAGTTCATTCACAAAATTCGATCTCGGTTCAACGGCCAATCAGCGGACGGCATCGCTCGACGAGCCGTACGACAAAATACTGCCGACCAATCACGGGACGGCGACGGCAAACCATTGAAAAAGTACCGCAGAACCGAGAAGACAAACAGAGCGGCTTCCGCTGTGAAACTGTACAGACTGAGAACCCGCTGGGGCAGAATTCCATCAGCTGTGAACGTTGGCGAAAATTAGTCACACAGTCGACATCATAGCACCTTTGTACGTACGACTAATTATTCGTATCACCTATTGCAGAAACGTGTCTTAACGCAAAGTTACAAGACGCACATCAGATACAATCTTGATCACTGCGTGTTGTATCCTGCATAAAGATGATTATATTAGACCCAATTGCCTCGCTCTGTGGAACCCACACTCACACCGTAATGAATTCCCTCTGTACAATGTTTCACAAAAGTAGGACTTTTCATTTTATCGTTAATGTCGCCAAATGCAGAGCGATTTAAAAAACATTCAGACTTCGGACGTCGCGAATGTTGTTTATCATTATTATGACATTACAGACGAGAATGTAAACTATTGTTAAAATCAATATGTTGGACGCATACTGCTCCGACTAGAGAAAGCCAGTGTCTCTCAGCGTAATAGGCCTATCACCGTTGTCTTTCTGGCAGTGGCACTATGTGCTGAATGATGAATATTTTCACCCTGATATGGCTACAGACAGTAAAATGGTAAATGGTAAATGGCTTCCGATATTATAGAGCGCTGGTTAGCGTCAGCATAGCGTCAGCTTTGTCTACCGCTCTTACCATTTACCCATGGCCAGATCCGAGTCCATCAACGCTGACAGTCTAAACTACAACTTCCTACAGCTCGGAAGTAAAGGTTATTTTCAGTTTTCGACGTGTCTTTGCAGCTCTGAGCTATTCTGGTTAGATTGTTAATTAAGGCGAAACAGTAGTAGGCCTACCGGTAGTGAACGATACAGAAGCCTCAAAAATAATATAGGTCGGCCACCACGCACGTAAACAGACATAAAATGAGTTTTTATGACGTATTTATATTCAGGACCAATTTGCAGATTTAATACAGCAACAGCCTATAGTATTAACTACAGTGTAACGATGAAATCTTCACCTGTTTTTATACCTTAACAGGCAATCTGTTGCTATGTTATTGACTGATGAACAATCTGGAGTGCAGTGATGTTTCTCGGTCATAAACGTCTCGTATATATTGCACAGCATGCAAAGGAAACGCCATGGACATGCCGCGACTCCGCGTGGCCCCCTGCTGTGTATGTATGCATCGCGTTCGCCTCTTGACTACTATAGGCCTAACAGTCGGTGTGTGTATTTAACGCGAAGGTCACGTAGTATAGGCCTACAATATTGAGATCCACTTGTGGAAGAAAATCCAACCAAGAATCATTAATTTGCTCGCTATAGAAGCATCGGACTTAAGTCCTGCAGGCCTTTGCCGTCATGCTGGTTTTATAGCTTGAAGGGTACACAGCAAACTGTTGTCGACGACACATCGAATCGTTCGTGGAATACCGCCGGACACGCGCATATACATGCGTCTTCAGTCCTCTTCCAGAATCCAGAGCCGATTTCGTCCATTTAGTTAGCCAATTAACTCGGTTCAGTTCACCCTACTTTGGTTTAGTAATTGTTAGTCGCCGCCGAGTCCGAGAACGGCTCTGATTGGTCCAAATCATTTGTCGATTTCTTTATTTTCACGAGCTCGCAGGCTGCGTGTGGATGGCGGAGGGACTAAGGACAGCATTTCCCTCACCGTGGAAGCCGACATAACCCACCCTTGGTAACAGTTATCTACGACCATTATTTATATAAGTAACCTCCTACTGCGAGTATTATGGTCACGTGACCGATGACGTAACGTGACCCAACATTTGGTAACATTGGTACCCTTGTTGACCAACAAGGTTTTAAATGTTAAAGAAAGAACGTTTTACTGCAAAATAGAGCACAGCAATGGGACAGATACCTCGTTCCACAGAACGTATTTCTAGTAAAATATAACTAAAATGCCACAACCAGATTCACCCCCCCCCCACATTTTTTGAGAGCTCTCACTATGACTACAGCATGTGGGAGGGCATCAGTTTCCAGCAGGGGGCGGCCGGGGGTCAGGATAAAAACAAATTTCACCAACATAGTGTAAATGAGAACGTACGTTTTGTCCATCAGAGCAGATGACTGTCGCATACTCTTATCGACTAGGCTACAGCAGGTTCTCAAGTGTGGACGAATTGCCTAATGCCTATTCGCTAAGATTTTTTGACAACTTTCTTCAAACAACAAATTCTGTTCTATCACTTCCAGTTACTTTGATACTTGTCTTAGACCAGTGCCATCAAACTGCTGACCCCAGTCTCAAATTTTAGGGGGGGGGGGGCAGTTGACCTCTGCCCCAGTCTTCCCGCACCCTTGGGCTAGAGGTTACTCGGTACCATTGTCCAGCATACTGCAGCATATTTAAGCAGTAATGAATAAAGTAAGCCTGCGAGTAGTCTTGAGTCAATGACTGAACCAACGTCAATACATCAACTATGCAACAGACGTTGTGAGCATGGGATTAGCACAGTCGGCTGACGTACTAGCAACTGTTAATACTGTACCGCAGCAAAGCCTAAATAATGGTCGATGACAATCCTTTGTTGCCAGTCAGTGCGACAAAGGAAGTGGTCAGACGAGCAGTGTGGGGTCGCATACGATGCCAAGATTATACACAGGTCATCGTCCTAGTAGGAGTTTTATCGCCTAGCTCGATCAATGCGGATTTGTGGTATCTTGTCTCATCTAGAGTTCCATGGATGTACTAGCTGCTATCAACAACAGTCTACTACTACTGGTCATTAATTCTGCATGCTGATGCAAAAAATGTCCAGTAACGAAAAATGCCCACACTGATAACCCGTTTATGAGAAGTTAATATTATTTTAATTCGAAAATGACCACGATTAGCCTATACTTGTAGCCTTTATACACTTTGCCACGCACAACAGTGTTGGATGGCAAGAAATACGATACAGCAGGGATTGTAACGTGCGCAAAAGGCTGCGAAGTGGGTCAGCTTAGTCGACTGTAAGAGACCAAAAAACAAAAAAATGAAGAAGACTAAAAACAAATTAAAACTGAAAAACCAAGTCAGCATACGAAACGTGGTCCGATACAGTATTCAACCCAGCCAACATATCACTAACAATATTAACAATTGTAGCTACTAGCTAGTGTATCCACACTACGCGTGTAGCAGATAATAGCAGATGATACGTACACTTCACACAATGGCGTACTAATGATATTGATAAAGCTGATAGGTTCTCAATTCAAACAGAGCGCTAGTCACAACGCATGGCAACATACTGTCCACTAATCGGCTTCGCATTATAGATCGCTTAGTCTCGACAAATCAAATTCTCTACATGAAACAAATCGGGACGTATACGTACTGATACGAAAGCGTCACTGTCACTATATGGCAACAAGCACCTGTTACGTACGGCATGACGTAATATCCTGACGGCAATCGTCACTCTCAAAACACGCCGAGCAGAAGCAACGGTTCAACTACGTCCGTCATTTTTGTTAAACGACTGGGAGATGACTGACAGGTGGTGAATCGATAGTGTGGTATGAAGTAGAGATGTGCATGGGAATGGGAAAGACTGGGATCTCATGGGAATGTGA
>Ga0056114_1001021_pt1 | contig 11736 bp, 5 predicted proteins | sample WorMetHERISLAND1_FD_77005 | JGI IMG/M metagenome (GOLD analysis project Ga0056114, IMG submission 77005) | Marine gutless worms symbiont microbial communities from Max Planck institute for Marine Microbiology, Germany - Olavius loisae HERON... ...
AGCACCCCACCCTTATTCGGGCGAAAATTTCGGGGTGTTCCCCTTGGAGCAGACCCGTCATGTTGGGGTTGCAAAGAGCGAACGTCCCAGGCTAACTAATGGTGGAATTATTTTCGAAGAATTAGAACCTATGTGATCACAATTCACCAACGTTACAGACACAGACAGACAGACAGACAGACGACATGTGATCGCAATACCGCGCTTTGCACTAAAGTGCATCACGCGGTAACAAACATGCTGAGTACGAGTTTGGGGGGGCGTTGATGGGAGGGTGGTAAAGTATAGAGGGGTATATGCACCCTCAACACCAGAAGTGAAGTGTAGAAGTGGCATTATTCAAGATAATTGCGAGCAAAGAAGGTAATGTGAGCCACGCCCTAAGAAAGTAATCAGAGAGTGATCTGAGACAACCACAGAATAATATCGTCGTACGTGCTGCAACTTTCAATATGTAGTCCGGTAGTACGCAAATATATGTACAGGATGCAGCAATAAATACACGTTGCCGCAAAAATTTACACGCCGAGAAAAACCCGATGACGCCGCGAAAAATTTCTCTTACTCTCTTGAAGTGTTGCCATCGACAATGCAGCGAGCGAATTGAGGTCGTTACTTCAGAAATACGTCACAAACACGAAAATTTATGCAGCAAACAAACCATGAAAAAACCCAGAACATTGTCATCATTGGACATATGAGGTTGTTACACACTGAAAAGAAATAAATGCAACGAATACAGGATGCTACCAACGAATTGTATTAGGATCAGAATCAGGACAATTCGACTGAGCAAGTAGCACTGTCTGTGATCAGCTGTTAAACATTGACACCTGAGACCTACTATGTGACAAACGAGGGATCAAATCATCACTGGACTGCGACATTATGACACCTTGCCTGCCCCCACTTTATCAACAATACAGCCAAGAAACGGTGTCAAGTTGGGTAGAGTTTATAGGTCACTTCGTAGACAGTCTACCCAGATAATCTCGACTGGTGCCAAAGACCCAGCCTGCATTCCCAGCGAACCAACTGCATGTTACCGGACGATATTACAGTCAACACAGGACGGAGACAGGTCAGCTAATGGCAATGAAAACATTTCTATCAAGTTATCTAAACTGATATTTAGTTACAAAATAAACATATTCAGCCAGATAAGAAATTAAATTCTAGTCCTTATGTCGACCATCCATACCTAATCGCTGACTAGACTGTAACAAATATTATTTTAAGTTAAGAACTACAGTCTACTTTTCCACACATGAGCGTGCATTACAAAAAAACGTGTGCTAGATAGAAATATAAGAAAAACAAATCTAAGCGTCACTGGTCAAGGTAACCTGCTATAGGCACGACAGAGCTAGATGTCAGCATGGCTGAATTCTATGAAGCATTTTGAATTTATACCACGTACATCACTAAAACGACGGCTATGGGACGCAGAAGAACTACAGCATGTTAGAAAATCAACAAGGCCGTGCATCACTTTTTCCGGAATTTTGTTAGTGACTTGAAAACTATTTAGCACGTGGTTTATGGGAAGAAGCAAGCAAACTGCTTCTCATGAACCACATGCTAAATAGTTCTCAAATCGCCTATTGTAATGCAACGTGATAGTGACGCACGGGCTCGCTAATTTTGTAACACGACTTGTGATGATCAAACAATGAACAAGTACAAAATGCAACAAAATAAACGAAATATTCAGTTAAATATGATATGAGCGATATTAGTTTAAGCCTGTGAGTAGAATCGGTTAACGCCTGGAGTATCATGGGTGTATTCTAACTGGACAACAGGACTGGACCTCTGATATAACAGGATTCATATTATCTCCAACGGCTTAATGCAAAATAGATTAAATCCTGTTAAATCAAGCGTCAAAATGTCACAACTGAACATACAAAAATATATCAACGGCAAACACAACATTAGCTTGTTTTTGGTTACAGATGCCAGAGTTATGCCTACAGCAGGTTAGCCTGTAAATGCCTACAAAAAAACGAAAATGATAACCATGGATAGAAGCCTGCACAAATGGATGGTTAGTTTTACAGCATTTTAGTATGCAGATAGTGGCTATATCACGTCTGAAATAGTTTAGAGTTTATTAGTAAGACCAATGGCGAGTATAAAAGAAATAATAATTTGTTTAGGATGAATATAATGGGAGAGATCTTTGAGATTAGAAGCTGTATTGAGATTTTGGCAAATGATAACCTCAAAATATACACAATTGTTATCAGTGTACGATCAAAGCCTGGAAACGTGGGAGTGAATTGCCACACAATTTCACCAACGGAATATTATAAGCAGACCAAGTCATTAACAGATATCAGTTCAATGGCTGAGTGATAATCAGGGGATCAGAGTACATCGTCACAACCCGGCAAGTAGCAGAACGTTGACAATGCTTCAGATATAAACAAAAAATATGAAGAAATAAAACCGTTCGACAAATACCTAGCGGCAACAATAATAGACAGACGATATCGACGTTCAAACAGTGAGAATATCAATGTTATATGACGGCAGAGATGTGTCAAGAATTGATGTGACTTGGAGAATATATAGCGTGCTGAAAGTACAGACGGATGGACGGATGGTTGGGGTTTTTACAACATTTTAAGCACGCAAGTAGCGGTAATATCATCGTGAAATAGTTTAATGTTCATTAGTACGACCACACGTTGAAATTTCACGCGCACATCGAATCAAAAAGGTGCAGTAATCGATATAAATACATACATGAATGGCAAGAAATTGTGTAAATAACGCTACAAAATATGCCATACGATGTGGCAATGTTATCCGGCAAGGTTGGGTTTCAAATGAACAGTTCTGTTTTGATGTCTTGTGGAAGTATAATTTCATGACCACTGAAAACAGATAACTGAAAAGGCCAGCAACAATTAGAAAAGAAACCGGAAACTGCAATATATAACATGCATATACAATACAGACATGTAGACAAGGATCTTACACAGAATGTCAACAATATCACCAACAGCACAACACTAATCGTTATTATATCAAACAGCCGAGATGGCTCGTCACCAATGCCATAAACGTCGTCCGTCGGCAGAAATACTAGTTGTTGCAAACGTCGCAGATAAAGAACAATTTCATACGAGCCACGAAGTGCTGATCTACAACGCAAAACACTCTGCAAATAAGTTTGACTTTGAAGACAATATGGTAGCACCAAGATCATTTAACCCTTTGACGCTCTATGTTGTCATATGGGTACAGCTATAAAGCACCCTGTGCCAGACTGGGTTAAGGTGTCATTTGTAATTTTTGACATCTGGGCACTCTGATGCTCACGGCTGAGCGTCAGAGTGCCGTGATTTTTGCACCAATCGAAAGCGCGTATGTGACTTCCTATTCGACCTCAATAGTAATCATGGTCCTAATTTGTCGCGTTTCAGATATATGAGAGCTTTTGTACGCTGAAAGCCGCTTTTTTGATACCCTCCCTATTCCGGGCCAAATTTCAGGGTGTCCCCTTGGAGTAGACCCGTGATGTTGGGGTCTGCGAAGAGTGAACATAACAAGCTAACTAACCGTGAAATTATTTTGGAAAAATTTCAACCTATGTGATAACGATACCTCAACGTCACGGACAGACGGACAGACAGACGACTTTGCCATAGCAATACAGCGCTCTGCATAGCATCGAGCGGTTAAAACTGACCTAAATTATCCGGTGTCGAACCGAGGCCATCCCCAGTAACTGACTAATAACCACAAATACTACGGCCTACTGTTATGTTACTGAGGCTGACGACACAGCAGCAAGTAATATGACACTGAAAACAGTCGGATCAAACTACAGTAAACGTGACCAAAATCAGAACTCAGCAGAGATCTGTGATTTACCTGGTCAAGAGGACGTCAGTCAAAGGCGATCAACGGAGCGGACTTTGTCGACGAGCTGTCTGCGAACGCACTACCATCACCGAGAGACGGCCTCGCTCCGACGGAGTCAGCCAGATCAATGATCTGATCAAAGAGGACTTGGTCCCCGGAGCCTTGGTCCACCGCGAGATCTTCGTTTGATGTCACCGCCTTCGCGTCACTGTGCGTTTAACAGAATCATTCATCCTAATAGCTGCCCTGTTATTACATGTACGATACAAGTCAAATAATATCTCTCTGTTTCAATGGTTTATGCACATCCAACTGTAAGATGAAACGTTTTCATTGAGCACGGAAAAAGTTTCTGCAAGATATCCTGCAATGTGCCATCAAAGAATTAATTCAAACTAGAAGTCGTCGTCGATAAAAGGCTAGCAGAATCACCACAGAGCAACTGCTGCTTATGGAGCCAAACTTACTATTAATGATCACAATTTTCCGCGGCAGCGTTTTGCATTTTCCGCAGCTTGCCTATTCTGAGTTATGAGTGTGCTGTTCAATGGTATATTTCACCTAAAACTAATGTCAATGTCAATCGTTTATATAGCACCAGTTGCCACAGGTCGAATCTGAGACGCTGGCACATGAGTGACTAGACGTGATCAACAGAAGAGAAAAGGTGAGATTTAAGACAGGATTTAACAGTGGCAAGACTGTCAGATGAGCAGATATGCAGAGGGAGAGAACTAGAACTATAGGTGCAGCTATAAAGCATCCTCAGGACTGAGCGTCAGAGTGCCCAGATGTCAAAAATTACAAATGACCGGCTTAACCCAGTCTGGCACAAGATGCATTATAGCTGTACTCATATGGCAACAGTGGGCGTCAAAGAGTTAAACAATGATGCAGTTGTATGTCTTGTATTACGGCTAGGATGGTGTCCCAGTAATTTAATATAGATATCCCTGGAGTAGAGGAGAAAATATGGCTGAATGTCCATCCCAATGCAATTAATGATGCCCATATAGGAGATGAAATAAGGTCTCTTAAACATTAAACATGCGAAAAACATCTACAGATTACACTACAATGACTGGGAATAATAATTGAAGCACAAAACTCACAGCGGCAAGCTGTCGTCTGGATAACCATTCAGCAGAGCCGACGGCGAGTCCTCGACACTCGACTTCTCCACACTGTTCCACTCGGCTCTGTCTACCGGAAGATCGGCCTTCGCTTCTGATCCCGACGTTTCAGTCGTGTCGATGTCGCGGTCTTCGTCCACCATCGAGGCACACTCTTCCGGTTTGCCGGATATGACAATCTCCACCTCGAGACGTGGCGAAGGTTCCAGAGGAACATCCTCGACACTGGGCTCGTCCCTCTCGGCAAATCCGCCATGATCCAATCTGCTCGAGGACTGATCTGGTCCGGAGTCCGAGGTGCCGACATCGGACACTTCCAGATATGGTGAAGGCTTTGAAGTCTCGTCCTCGGCAGACAGTTCATCCACATCATCAAGTCCTCGGTGATCGCTGTAAAGCTGGTCGGAGGTAGACTCCATCGCAGTCTCCTCGGTCCAGACTTCAATGGGAATCCGTCTCTGTGCGGTCGAAGTTTCGTCCGTGACCAGGTCGGTGTATGATGGCGGCGGTGGTATTCGCGGTGAAGGTTCAAGTGGTTCGTCGCCGACGGCAACCTCATCCACATCATGGACGGCTTCGGTGTCGACTGACGGTGCCGCTTTCTCCGACGTTTCCACCAGCTCAGCATCGTCGCTGGACAATGACGCGGCACTGGTGCTCGACACCGATGTGCCAACATCCGGCCGATAGCCAGTCGCCAGCTTACCGCCCATCATCTGCCTCAGCAGCGGAGATCGGAACCGAGTCGACGTGTCAGTGTCAACAGCCGGACCTGAAGATGTGAGGCTGGCGAGAGTGGATTCTGACGGAGAATCTTTGTTGAGACCTTCCACCACTGAGCCGACCGGACTTGATGTCTTGTCAGACTACGCAGTAACCAAATACGACATTCACAACAATGCCGTACACTTGTCTAGTAAGCACGTGTACGGAGATGACAGCCTCAACTGTTCTTCCCAGTGTGCTTAATTTATACACCCGAGAAATTGTTTTATTAACAGAAATTTATCTATAACACTCACAATCTATGACACTGATCCGCCAATGTAGCAATGTTTCTGAAAATAGGTTTGACGTAGATAGCACAATCGGACAAACATTCGGACATGCCGGTGATGCTAATAGACTATAGCGAACATAAGCGGGTGCAATACTGTGGGTGACTTTAATTTTAACACCATTAAATTTTAAAAAGTACTTGGTAAATTTGTGCGAACATAGGCACAGTGCGTTAGCGTAACGTTTGGACAATATTCATCTAATGGCCAAAATTATGCTATTGTTTGTCCGGGTTTAACCCATTTATGACGTCATTTGCGAGCAGCGCTACTGTAGCAAAATCGGAAAGAAATTTCTGCTGTTAACTGTTGACATATGACGAAAACAATGGGAGTACAATGCAGATTAACTTTATTAACTTTAGGTCATATAGCACAATCTGTTGTATGGTCATAACCATGTCTGGATCCAAGATGGTGAACCGGAAATGAAAAAAATCCACTCGGTGGCTGACGATGACTGTGAGTGCTGGTTATAGCAAAAAAGGAGCACATAGCTCTTCATGTACACACCTCAGAGCTACGGGTCATCACCTGCCGTAAACGACCACACAGTGTTACCTGCCACCTGATACAAGTGAACGTGCCCCGCCTGACTCCAGCCAGAAATGCTGGTACTCAATTAACCTACCCCGGAGGGATGGAAGGCTGAGTTGACTTAGGTGGCTGGTTACACATCGAACATCGAGATGGTTTACCAGCTCATAGACAGTCACCCATCCAAGTACTAACCGGGCCCGACGTAGAGTAACTATGTCGAGGACAACACATAACCGCTACAAAAGAGTAGATTTCATTCCGCCAAGTTTTTATTGGTGGAAAATAAGTTCCATGCAGTCACGGTTGCAAGATAAAAACGCTGTCGTCTAAGTCTGTGTGAGAAACAGATAGAAGAGCTAACCTTCTGCGAGTTGCCGTCATCGGTCTTGACACGTTTCATTATCATCTCCAGTTTCTGCACACACAGCGACGTGTAAACTCTATGGTTTAACAACTGCCAACAGCGATTAGTGTAAAGTAAACACCACATACACATACACACCACACAAGCAGCTTGAGCTAAAGAGACGTCTTCAGTAGTCTTTGTAACACTGCTGATACTCCACTATTAACTGGCATTTTACACTATCCATGTCATGTCCTACAAACGCTACTTACTCAACAAGCAGATCACAATTATAATTTAACAAGTTTAAGCTATTGTTTGTCCGAGTGGGTAGCACACAAGTTTGCTGCCAAGCCAATTTTTCCCTGGGTGCCACCCCTGGGTAGGACTTTTGCCGAGGTGCCAGCTGGTTATCTGCTGTGGTGCCGGTGTACGGCTGAGTTACATGTACTGAATGACGAGTATACTCGTCAGTGGCACTTACCGATGCACATTAATTGACGATATAACTCGGCAGTGGCAGCGAACGTGTTAACAGAGAGATTACATAACAGGCAGCTTCCCGACCACATGTCACATCTCAGAAATTATAATTTTACTATTCGTTCGCTGCAGTCTTGTGATAGTTATTCATTGTTGTTCACTCTACTTTGCATCAGTGTACAACTGCGTTCAGACAAATGTTCTGCTAAAGAAACATTTGATTTCAGACAGTATGAACAAACGACACAATTACTCAGAGCACACCAGACGTTCCTAGTGATCAGTCATTTAACATGGGCTGTTCATACTCTACACCTCTTTAACCCTTTGACGCCCACTGTTGCCATATGGGTACAAGCATCCTATGTCAGACCGGGTTAAGCCGTCATTTGTAATTTTTGACATCCGGGCACTCTGACGCTCAGGGCTGAGCGTCAGAGTAACCGGATGTCAAAAATTACAAATTACGGTGTAACCCGGTCTGGCACAGGATGCTTTGTAGCTGTACCCATATGGCAACAGTGGGCATCAAAGGGTTAAAGAAGCTAGACATCAAGGGATGATAGAGAAAGGTGGTAAACGGGAAATGAATGAGAAGCATGTCAGAAATGACAGCTGATGTGGACCAAGGCTTTGACCTCAGCCACTTAAATATTAATGTCTATGTCTACAGCTGGTCATAACACTCCTAGTTGAAATCATTCAAGTATCATCATTATAATCACCATCATCATCGAGACTTTTAATGTGGTCTGAATAACATAGTTACTGCTGAGTTCACAGCAGAATGTAAGCTAGGAGTGTCAGATGATTAAGTCGGGGTAGGAGCGCCGGGAGAGAAAATTCTCAAGACGCTGCCGGATGTACACAGACAAGTGTGTGAGTCAAACCTTCTTTCTCTCGAGCCTCTCTTGTTCCTCTCTCTGAACTCTTTCCTGACGTTCCTTCTCGCGTCTCTCGGCCTCGTCCTGGGCCTGTTGCTCCGACGCTTCTTTCTAATCACCACCATCAAACAAAATGCTCGTTTAATACGAGGAACAGCAGTTTGTTTGTCGTAGAAAACTTTTAAAATCAAAAAGTTCCGGAGTTTTTTTGGCAGTTTTCATTGCAATTAACTGTGAAAATAACTCAGACACACTCAGGCACTACCAAAGAAAAACAAACTATACGAAAAGCGGCACTTTTTGCGTGTATTTGGCCAAAATCAACATTTTATGTGTGTCTTAACAAAAAAATGCAAATGCCGACCATTTTATTTGGTTTTATTCTTAACTGATTCGCTACAGTTAAGCCTTTGGACTACAACAAAACTGCACTGTTTTTCACACTAAAAAACGCTCACAAACTGATGTCTTTGCACAATTTTCAAAAAACAAAACCGATGCCAAAAATGTGTTTTCTGCACACAATACCGACTAGAAACAAACATTCACACTTCACAGTTAAATTCATCAATTACGACCAAAAAGTTTTTAATACCACGATCCGAAGAATGAAAACGTCACTTCTTCGTCCAGTTCTTGGCACAGTAAGCAGTAGATGTAATTGGTTGTAACTGATGAAGTTAACTGTGAAAGTACTTTCGACCAAAATGAACTTATTCGTTGTAAAAACGAACAGTTTTAAAAACAGGAAACAGGCACTGCATGATATATTTCCTCCAGTGTTTAACACAATGTCGACATTACAGCAGCGCACGTCGCTCACCTCTCGCCGCTCAAGTTCCAGACGCTCTTCCTCTTCTTGGCGCTTTCGTTCCTGCTCCTCGACAGCTCGCAGGTAACGCTCCTGTTCCTGCCTTCGAGCCTCCTCAGCAAGACGGAGTTCTTCCTCCTCACGTCTCTGCTGTTCCAGTTCCTCCGCACGTCTCCGTTCCTCCTCCAGTCGCCTGCCACAACACAACGTGTCGATCTCGTCAATCGTTCTAGTTCACAGCTTCATATTATCCTTAGTTTGTATACACTTAGTACTTGGATGGGTGACCGTGTGCGAGCGGGTAAACCATCTCGGTATGTAGCCAGCCAACTAGGTCGACTCAGCCTTCTACCCTCCGTGGGATGGTAAAACGAGTATCAGCTTTCGGGCTGAGTAATAATAAAATGGCGATGGTAAGTGTAGTTAACTGGCAGCCTACAGGCGGGCTTATGGTTCAAGCCGATTGGCTTGATCCAAAGGTCGGCGGCCACCTGGCGCCGTGCTGCGCTCACCGCGTGAACCAGGGTGAACTCTCGCAATGCTTTAAGCATGATGACAGCACCATAAACATTGTCCTGGCATTATTATTATTATTATTATTACACACTGGGCCTTTACACATTGAACATTCTCAGCACTGATGGTGGAAAGTCGCCACCCTAAAGGAAAGGCTCCTGATGTACACAGTGACGATTATGTAAACATGGCATCATCGTACCTTTGCTCTTCAATACGTGCTTGTTCTTCGGCTGATTCTCGCTCGGCCTTCTCGCGAGCGAGCCGCCGGTTCTCGGCCAGTTTGGCCTTGTAGTCGTCTTCTTCCGTCGTCGATGATTTTCTGGTGGCGGCCTCTTTCTCCACCTCCGCAGCACTGACGATGTGCGTCTTCTCCGACGAAGATTTGACACCCACTTCCACCTCAAACACACACACCCACCCCTACTTCTGTTTCCTGCGACCCATCACTAAACTCATACTAACCCTTTGATGCTCACTGTTGTCATATGCCAGACCGGGTTAAGCCGTCCGTCGTTTGTAATTTTTGACATCCGGGCACTCTGACGATCGACCACCTTAACTTACCTTACCTTCAAGGTGGATGTCGCCTATAGAAACATCCAGCACTCAAACCACCTGGTTGGCCCATTGCTCATGCCCGTTAAGCCAAAGAATAAATTAATTTAAATCTAGTTTGACCACAAATAATGTACAAATAAAATCACTGGTTTGCATACTGAACCAGTTGAGAATGGAAATTAAAAAAAACATCAACATCCGCATGCTTCGCTCTCATTTAGCCTCATATTGTGCTTCACTTTTAGCAATACACATATGTGACACAGTGTTAATTCACATGTTTGGAAATGCAACGAATCCTATTGGTTCTTGTTCAAAGGCTGCCCACGATGGCCACTCCTTCAAACCATGTCATATATATTTGGAATCTGTGGTTTTTCGTGGAATTTATCTACCACTGTTTGCCACTTGTAGTCTTTCCGTCGTGGTGTTAGGCACAAACTCTGAACTGTTGTCGACTCTCTTTGTCGTTTTCATCCACAAGAACCCACCAACTCGTCTCCACTAGTCCGTACCATGTACTGTTATGAGCTCACTTATCACACAATCAGAGATTGGCAAATTAACACAGAAGGTTGTTGGATCTTTCGTCAATCAACATTCTAAGAAGTTTACAAAAATCCACAAAGAGCTAACTATTGCCAGTGATAAGTCAAGTTACCGGCTTGGCACGTGCAGTGTGTGTACTGTCGGCCTTTGAAGGTGTCTTCGCAATCACCTGAAGTTGATACAGCACAAACGATGCTCAAACCAGAACAAACAGTAACCCTTTGACGCCCACTGTTTACGTACAGGTACAGCTATGAAGCATCCTGGACCAGACCAGGTTAAGCCATTGTTTGTAATTTTTGACATCAGGGCACTCTGACACTCAGGGCTGAGCGCCAGAGTGCCCAGATGTCAAAAATTACAAACGACAGCTTAACCTGGTCTGGCACAAGATGCTCTACAGCTGTACCCTTACGGCAACAGTGGGCGTCAAATGGTAAAAATAAAATATTTTAGAAAGCACACCGCCTTCCTGTCCAGTTGATTACTTAGTATGTTTATTTTTCATGTTGTTTTTATGTGACTTGTGTTCTGTGAAATAAAATGAAGGAATGACTGATTATCTGTTTTTACACCAAACTTTTGTAATGCATTCCCGGTCCGGTGCCGAGTAGTGAGGGCATAACAACCTCCACTTACTTACATACTAGGCAGTACCAAATTGGATTGAGCAGTGTTTTAATCCCCTCCAACACATTATAGGTTATATGGGAGACGGTTTTTACAGGTCAAAAGACCCAACCAACAGTATCAAAGTACTGAAGGAAAATCTACAAAAGACAAATCAAACAACGGAAACAACACAAAACACACATGCATGGACAATAATGAAGACGAAAAACGATATACATACATAAAGCACAGCAAGTCCCATAGTCTACAATAATATGGGGTGACTAGGGGACAGCTCCCACAGAGGGCAGGGTCGCTAGGCCTGAACGGCGGTGGGACTGCCGCCGCGGTACCCCCAGTCAAC
>Ga0056114_1001022_pt1 | contig 11732 bp, 6 predicted proteins | sample WorMetHERISLAND1_FD_77005 | JGI IMG/M metagenome (GOLD analysis project Ga0056114, IMG submission 77005) | Marine gutless worms symbiont microbial communities from Max Planck institute for Marine Microbiology, Germany - Olavius loisae HERON... ...
CTATAATGCAGATAGAATGTACTCATGTTTGTAGCGCCCTCTGGCGAATAAGAGTTGACATAATGACATAAACTTAACATCATCTCATTTTCTGCATTATGTAGTTTATATGTGCCAAAAATCATAAAATTTAGTGGATGCATTCATGTGTTAGAAACAAAAATGTAAAGTGGTGTCACTTAATTTGGCCCACCCTGTATATGCGAATGTAATAGTGGGCTATTTTGCCTGTTTGGATTAGTCAAAGGATTTGGTTGTTTTGGGCACCCAACCAACCTTACGTTGGGATTCTGCAAAAAGGAGGGTGCCAGATAAACCCTGTCTGAATCTGACTGTGATGTTTAGTCACAAATAAGCCAGTGGGTTGTGTTGTATTTTGTGAACAGAATCATCAATCACTTCCCCAATCACTATGAACTCACGCGAAAAGACTTGATGGTCAAAAATATCAAGCGATATCGTAAAGATCTTGAGAAGGAAGGTAGCCCTTTAGCAGAAAAAGACGACACCGGCCGATTTATCCATTTTGGTAAGTCTACAGTCATTATTCTTCTCCCTTGTCCCTTCCTTGGGGTACTTATTCGGCAGTTCCACCGCCGTTCAGGCCTAGCGACCCTGCCCTCTGTCGGAGCCGTCCCCTAGTCACACTATATTAGTGTAAACTAGGGACTTGTTGTGCTTTATATGTGTATCCTTTTAATGTGTATTGGTGTGTATGTATATGCGTATTATGTTGTTTGCGTTTTCTGGGTTCTCCTTTGTAGCTTTTTCCCTCAGTACTTTGATACTGTTGGTTGGGTCTTTTGACCTGTAAAAACCGTCTCTCATATAACCTATACTGTGTTGGTGGGGACGTAAAACACTACTCTGTGCTTTTTTATTTTGCTTCCTCCTTTTATATGTGTCCACGAAAAAACTATAACACTGTATACGTTGCCATAACTCTGGCAAACAATGTCGGATTTCAACGAAATTCTAAAGCAACACTGTGAGGTTAAATTGCAAACAAGTCACCAAATTTCAGGAAAATCGGCCAACATCTGCAACAGCTACAGCAAGTTTAGTAAGGCCACTCAAAAGCATAAGTGTTCACTATAGGCACAGGCGTGATTGACAGTCAAGTGAGCGTCCGTGCGAATGGCAAGACTTCAGCACACCTAAAGTTTGTGATCAAAATGTCCACCGTGTGCTCAAAGTCGAACGCAAGCTCGAAGACGTCGGTTCCACTGCCTGACCGCTTTATCGATGACCACCTGGTGGAAATGTTCCCACTCTGATCTGGCGCGACTTCAGCTGGTCGACGTCACGTGGCTGCGGTACACACGCTCCTGCAGCTTCCCCCAAATCTGTTAGTCGACTGGATAAAGGTCAGGACTGTTGCCTGGCCACAGAGCTTTAGTGATGAAGTCTGGTCTTTCATGAGTTAACAGATGCACTGTCTCACGTGCTCTGTAGGCTGGACGCCTGAGTGTCTGACTGCAGTATGTAACGCTATATTGGAAACTGAAATATTTTGTCGTCAGTATTTTGACTATTAATAACTCGTTAAATAATATTTTCTTATGAAATTTGGCAATTCTGTCGCAGATATATTCGTAGTCAAGCACACACAATTTGTTTAGGATGCATTCAGATTTGACATTTCTATCTTACATTTTCTAGGGCTATAGTTTTCTCGTGGACACAGTGTATATTTAATATGTACAATGTATTGTATATGGAATGATATGTATCCCAAATTTTGGAAACATAAATGCAATAAATTACATCATTGAAGAACTATGTTGCCACTTTTACACTTTCTCCTCCCGCCTCCTAGTGCCTCCCAATACAATCTTCGTCACAGACCACACAACAGGCTACTTTGTCAACGTGCTTCCCGATTGACTGACTGTAATTTTATCATTAGAATGTTATATAGCGATATGTATTGACTGACTTTACGTACATTTTACTGCTCTGTGTTTGTTTCACATGTTGAACTGCGTTTTGACATTTCTCTAATATAAAGAATTGATTGATTGAATTGATTGCCAGTGAAACTTCATTGCTATTCACAAGACACAAGGTGCTATTCATTGTATACTAACAACTCTGTGTGAGATTGTTACTCAATTGAACAAACAAATTGGTTGACAGATAGAATATTCAGCTGTTACGAAATAAAAAGTTCTGTAGGAAGTAAGTAAAGTCCAGTCCTTTCCCGAGCCTTAAGGCCCATGGGGCGGCGCTGATCTCCGTTTCATTAGCCCTCAGCCGGACACCAGCCGAAGCCGCAAAACCACGGATACGGGGCTAGTGCATCACGTGGTATGCCCGTTTACTCCCCAGCTTTCACTGGTACTCATTAACCGACCCCGGAGGGATGGCACACTGAGTTGGCGTTGGTACACAGCAGTGGTTGGTGGGATTCGAACCCGCGACCTCGCGATTGCAAGTCCGGCACCGTACCACTTGGCTACCGTGCACCTAAAAAAAGTTCTGTAAGTCTCTTTAATTTGAAAGTGCATTAATCGGTATGATCTTTGCAGACTGTATTCCTGTGACGTTTATGCTGCCTGCTGACTACAATCTATTTGTCGAGGAGTTTCGTAAAAATCCATCAACAACCTGGATTATGAAACCAGCTGGAAAAGGTAAACCAGTGTTTTATTTAAATATTAACTGACTTTTTAGCTGTGTTCAAATAAGTTGCCAATCCTATGGATAGTTTCCTTAATTGTGCACGCACCAGAACGTACACTAGTTGCGTGCTTGCATTGCATGCATTGCGTAAATTAAGGCAACCATCCCAACGCATCAAGATGTGAGGAGTGAGTACCATCCTCGAGGCGATATTTTGCGTGATAGTTGAAAGTAATTTTAATTTTTTGTAATATTATTTTCTTAAATTTCAAACTGGGGAGGGGCTTCGCATTTCCCAAGACCCCACCCTAGCCGTCGCACAACTAGCAGCTAAACTCACAATGAAATTTACCAGTTACATCTGCATATTGAAAACCGCAGTGTCCATGATACTACAGTACAGCCAGCCATATTATATAGTCTTAATTATCAGTATTAAAAACATCGTCGTAAAGTTTGCCATGGCGTAGCCTACGTTTCTAAGGTGAGTAACAATATATCTTACAAACGGTGCATTTCATATTGTTCAACTGCAGATAATTCATTTACTTAACCTTTAGTTTATGTATCGCTAACGCATGGTCCTCAGCGACAGCTGAGCCTCTTGTTAATTACTCATTTGTAGATCTAATATGGACCCACTTCTACTTTGCTAGGGCAGAATAGTGTACGATGTTGTCGTGACTTGTCAGATCTTGCAATTTGTTGAACAGTTTGCAAAGGTTTTCGAAATAAATATTCAGTATTTGCACTTACAATTTGCAATTTGTTGAACAGTTTGCATTGCAAAGGTTTTCTAACTAAATGTTTATCGATATTTGATACATTTTAGCACGTGGCATTGGAATATTTCTGATAAACCGTCTGTCACAGCTGAAGAAATGGTCTCGCGACAGTAAGACCAACACGTAAGTCTTCGACATTCTGCACACTTGTTCTTCACATGTCTAATGTCATCATGTCATGTCATCAATTGGTGTACATCCGTATGTTTGAGGCACATTAGAGGTTTTTCTAACGAGATGTGCTATGTAAATCTACGTTTTACTTACTTTTTACTTTCTCACTTAACTGAAAGGTTGTTAAGCCGGCGTTGTTTGATCACTTGCTAAAACCTCTTCCATCTGAAATGAAACCACCCTGCGATCCCGCTGTGATGGCAGTGTTGTCGGACTGACAGATGTCATGTCATGAAAGAAACTGTGTTTTTCGTTGAATGTATTGATGTTGTCGGGTGGATGACAGGCGATGCAGTCGACTTGTAAAAAGCTTATCGAGAGAGTAGTTAAGTAGTAGTAGTGGGAGTAGTTGTAGCAGCAGTGTTGTTGTTGCTGCAGTTGTATCATTACCATGTGGGCTTATGCATTAGGTGATACAACTTAGTTTATGAATTTATTTACACATGAATGTATAATGTATCACATGTTGTGTGTATCACTTTCTGCATCACGTATTAATGTTTAATTATTATGTTCACTGCATAATTATTTCTGCGATTAACGTGTGTAGATTTACGACGTTTTCTGGCAAAGACACGTACGTGATATCGCGATATATCGACAACCCTCTGTTAATTGGCGGCAAGAAGTTCGATCTGCGTCTCTATGTTCTGGTCACGTCCTTCCGGCCTCTCAAATGCTATCTGTAAGTTTGGCTTCTGTATTGTGTTTGGACTTCTTTTTTTATTTTCCATCGCATTATTGCTTAATAGTTTATACGTACATACATGTAAATACACAATATAAAGAGGAAGGCTGTCTATGATAACTCACAGCTGTTAATATTGAAATGTGAACACTGATACAGCAATTGCTGATACTGTTAAAGTTTCAGTCATCAGTATCGCCAGTATTTTTAACTAAGCTTAGCCAAGAACTTTTTGTAAGTAAGTTAGTAAGTAAGTAGCCTTTAATGAACCAATGTCAATCGCACAGGTTTTACAACGTAATAATGTCAAATCGTAGAGTAAAATAAGAATAACATACAAGCACACTATGCGCTACGCTACAGACAAAAAATGTAAATGTCAAATGTCAATTCGTAATAAATGACTAGTGTATAATAAACAGTCTGTTGCCAATAGTCTGGAAAATAAGTTTTAGTTTTTGTTAATTGATAGTGTTTCTATAGTAGTTGTGAACTTGTGGTGCAAATGTTGAGAGAGAGTCGTATGTATGCTGTATTTACAAGTATTCACTGCCAGGCAATTCAGACAGCAGACTACACTGACTGACGTGCATCTAGCCTCCCAGAACTTCTACAAATCCCGATGTGCACTGGATATGTAAATAGCTACTCACTATCCTGTCCAGAAGTATTGGTACAAGCCGGTAGGCGAATTGGCTCACGTGCTGCTAAGCTTTAAGCGATCCACTGGTTCCCATCAAAGTGCAATACAAGCGATTATTCTCAATTTTCACTTGGGGTAGGGTTACGCCAAATGCTTCTTCTCCCACGAGTTCGAAGCCGAATGAGCTGATTTTTTAAAACACATTGTTGTACAATAGTGATTAAAGGGTCCACACAGATAGTTGATCCGGGTCCTAGTTTCCGAATGTGACGTCATAGTCACGTGACGTCATTGATGACGTCACCAATCGACGCACCATAGGCATTTTCCTGTTGGGTCCCTGTTGGACATGAACACCTAAATCGCTTAGTTTCCAAGATATTTAGCATCAAAGTTACAGACAGACAGACAGAGAGACAGACAGGCAGGTCGACTGGCAATAGGGGTTCCCTAACACTTGCAACGCACAAGCCAAAAAATGTTGGTGTTGGTGTCTGTATCACTATTGCTAATACCTTTCAAAAGTATAGTTAACTGCCGCGTGATGAATAGTGTGGTTTGTATAGTGAATGGAAGTGTAATATGTGTGTGTATGTCTACACAACCTAACTCCTCACAAAACACAAAACTGAGACCGTGTATGTCGCTAGCTATCGTCTCGGCTTCTGTCGATTCTGCACAGTCAAGTACAACGCTAGCGTTACTGAGCTTGACAACATGTTTGTTCATCTCACGAACGTTTCCATACAGAAAGACGGCGTGAGTGTTAACAAATGCCATGTTGATTGATCTTGTTCAGTGGTGCTGTCAATATCGGCTGATATAGAGTAAAATTGTAATTAATGTAATATGTCAATTTCTGCTGTAGCACATTGTCTTCAAAACTCACAATACTTTGTGTACCTTCAGAACATGATCCTGTTTGCTGAATGCCATAATTAACTTAATAACATTAGTCAGGACCAACAATCAACCAATGATTGGAAGGTTGCGGGTTCGGGGCCTACTAAAGAAGTGTGTGTCACAGTGTTGACAGGTAACCGCATGGGGTGAACTGTCCGCTGTGGCCGGCCGCCACTCCTTCTTCCGAGCTGTAGGAAGTTTAGACTGTCAGCGTTGATGGACTTGGATCTGACATGGGTAAATGGTAAACAGCGGTAGACAAAGCTGACGCTATGCTGACGCTTTCCAGCGCTCCATAATATTGGAAGCCATTTTCCATTCATTTACCATTTTTACTAATCACAAGAAAAGCTGTTAATAAGTTGCTTGAGAGATACTCCTGTTGCTGCTGTCAGTTCTTTTATACTCATCATAGCTGACAGTTTTGGCAGGTCCTCCAAAGTAGAAACAGTCAGTAGGACTCTTCTGACAATGTGTAATGTGAAGTTGAAGACATAATTATAAGAAGAATGTTTGTTTGTGCCTTTTTGAATATCTAATGCCAGTGTTACCGTTACACAGTGTATGTAAACCGAGCAGTTTTTTTTACATAAATGCAAGATAGCAGTCGGTACACATAAGGCCAGAACCACTAGCACTCCTCCTAACCTCTCTCAGCTGATTCAGGACTATCAACCAGAATGGACACTACAATCTACGATCTGCCGACAAACTGTTACTGTCTGTACTGTGGATGGCACTTTCGTTGTCAGCTAAACCTTTCGGCGTCGATGCTCCTTCAGTCTGGAATCTACTGTCATATAACTGTCGTTCTGCTGAACGGTTCAGTACTTTCAGTCATAATTTAAAAAGCTGAGCTCCTGTCTCGCTGCCTACAGCGACTGTAAACACTTAGCCTAGTTTCTGTCATCATGCTTCTCTGATTCACTTGTGACATATGTTTGATTGTTTAAAGACAGGTTTATCACAAACTATTCGTCACACAATCAGCAATATTAGTTAGTTAGTTAGTATAACTGGAAATATTAGACTGATGCTGTCCACAACAACTTATTGTACAGGATTATGCTTTTAGTCTGTATATATGTTTGTATATCTGTGCACAGTATATCTCAGAAAGTTTTGGTTGTATTTCGATTAGACTTGGCTTGCCACTAACTATTGTTCTTTACTAGCAGTGGTTAACGTTAAAGCACCCTGGTCCCTAAAGTCCCAAAAGGTGCACAAATTTCATTGGAAATTTGACTTTGGACCCCACAGGTCAAATATGGGCAACGTTTTAGCAGATATACCAAATTCAACACATATGAGAGCAAAGGGAGTCAAATTGTACAACCTAAAAAGTGAGACCCAAAGGCCCCAAATTTTTCAGACCTGTGATCTCTCCAGCATCATTTGAGCTATAGTTGCCAAATCTGGAAGGATGACCGAATGCAGTCAGGTGAAGAATTTTATGAATTGACCATACCCGACCCAAGTGGTGGCTCGGTGGTGTAGTGGTAGGGTGCCGGACTCGTGATCGAGAGGTCGCAAGTTCGACTCCGGCCGCGACATTATTCGGGCAACAACCCTGGGCAAGTTGTTCACACCTAATGTGCCTCTGTTCACCAACGTGCTTAAGTACTTTCGAGTTTCGACCAAATGAATCTTTTCGTTGTTAGTATAACTTGGTACCTTGCGAGGGCCTTCATACTAAAAGCACCGTATTGTGGCAGCGGCATAGGGTCCAATAAACAAGGGGAGTATTGTAGAGCGGTTCTGAGGTGATGTAATTGCTTGAACCGCGATATAAGTGATCTACTTTACTTTTTTTAAGTGTTTGGGGCTGCAGACCACAAATATTTGTAGCACCCTTTATTTCTACGTTCAAAGGGTTGCAATTAGACTGTGATACAGCAACCTGTCAGGGACGAGTGAGGATGAATTCTGTGGACTGTTATCACTCATCATTATCCAAGGTCGGGTTGAGGGGCTGTCGTGTTGGATGTGCACTCTATCGAGGGCCTTTTTTAGCTTGGAGATGTTCTATTGAGATATTAGTATATTTTACTTCAAACAGTTTTCCTATACAGGATGATTACAATGCAATACATGGCGGCAAATGGACAGTGGAGAATCTACGAATATTTATCAGTGGAACTCGTGGTAAAGAGGTACTGTGCTGTTGTTTCACATCTTGCTTCTGTTTTCTTGCATCCCTCGTATGACTTTCTCTGTCTAGATACACTAAGTACCAGCAGACCTCAGTCACCTCTCCCTCGTCCACATACGAGAAAGAGGTGACTGAGATGTGCTCCCTCTTCCAACCTCACGCTGTAAAAAGTTAGAATCAAAACATACCAATCACTCGTCTCTGTAACTGATTTTAGGCCCTGTTGGCAATGGTGCTGCACTATGATCACTGTTTCTGATTGTGCACTTGCATTTCCATTTGTATATTGTTTTAACGTTGCTATTCAGCTATTCGGTTATGCAGTCGCGAGTGTGAAATAAAAGGCAGTGGGCGAGTTTAACTTTTGACTTAGCCTTTGACTTCAGCCTCTCGCTGAACGAAACCTTAAGCTGAACGCTAAAGTCCGGACTTAGACCGAAGTTCAACTTAACGTCGGTCTAAATCTGTACTTAGACCGTAAATTTGGTCTAAGTCTTTCGCTCAGCGAAATCACTTTACTTTTTGACTTATGTCTAGACATAGACCGAACTTTAGCTCAGCGAAAGGCTAAGTCCAAAGTTAAAGTCACCCAGTGTCTGTTGTGTCTAGTTACGTGCAGTCTTCTCATATTAATTGTGTTTGTGTTAACAATGTTTGTGCTGTTTACCCGTTAATATTAAGCAATTGTTTTTTGATTGTTAGAATAACATTTTCTTTGTTTCATTGTCTTTGAATTGATTGTAATTTTAGTCTGTTCTAACAGTTGAAAAGACAGAATTATATCATCAGCAAAATTTAATCGATAACAGTCGACATAAACACGTCTGAAGATTATGTTTTTTCCTGAAAATATTTTGTAGCAGGCCTAATCAGCTGTACCCACTTGACTGTTTGTTCTAATAACATTACAGGATGCGTTTAAATTCAGCTGCAACTGCCAAACTTCATTGTCATTAAGTGATGACGTCATTTAATTTCTGTCTTAAGATTTCAGGTATTAATTAAAATGTACCCGTCTGAAGCCAGGGTGATATATACATTGGCGTTGATTGTAGGTTGCTGACAAGCTGATGGATGACATCCGATGGCTTATTGTTCACAGCCTCAAAGCTGTCTCGGTACAGTATATTATACACTGTGTCTCAAAAAACACACCGACTTTCAGACAGTATAGCTCCAAATTATTGATATCGAGTTTGATGACATTTGGCAGAAATATTCAAAATACTCTAGAATAGAGTTTGTATGCTTCAGTTTTCCTGTAGGTTTGCTTGTTATCATGATGTCATCTCTCAAACTGCATACCATGCATATTTCTTCTGTTGACAGGCAGTGTGGCCCTTAATAATTTTATCCAGTGATGCAATTTACTGAATGTAGGATAAATATGAAATAAGTAAATCTGCATTAGCACTTAGCAGTAATTTATTAATGAATGTATTATGTTTAAATGTTTGCAGATCATGTGTTCCTTGGGTATATGTTTTAATAATTGCACCTCGTCAAAGTTGACAAGTTTGCTTGATGCAGTGTCATAATCCGCATTATTTTCATTGTCTGATTTGAAAGACGAAAAGACGATAAAAACTTAAAAAGCAAACCTACATGTTTTGTCGGATCAAATCATACCAAGCCATCATACTGACAAACTTTTTGAACATCATATAGGTTACGTGTGACATAGACTGTTTCAGTTTAAATTCCGGACCATATATTCTAATGATTCGGCTGCTGATTAGATTTTGAAAATAGACTAGTTGATTTTCCTTTGATGTCACATATAAATGGATATGTGACGCGTATGTATGACGTGTGATTTTGCTGATGTGTATGCATACAGGGTGTGATCGCCAACGACCGCCACTGCTTTGAGACATACGGGCAAGTTGATTTTACCAGTTTTTAATTTTATTATAGTTATTAGGCGACATCACCGAAAAGCAATTTTGCCTATTGCGACCAATGTTACTGTTTTATGGTCTGTCTGGCTGTCACGTTTGTGCTCTGTGCCCAAACTGCAGAAGATATTGTCACGATTTCTTCGCGTACTTTAAAGCCCCTTGTGTCTCCCAGATCGCGTTAAAATTTGGCTTACATTGGTCAACCCTTCCTCCCCAAATTTTGTCCCAAAGCTACTCACCCCGTGAGCATCGGTCTGAAAGATGAAAAGTTGATAAAAAAAGCAAATCTACATAAAAACTGAAACATGCAAACTCTATTCTAGAGTCTTTTGAATATTTCTGCCAAATTTCATCAAAATTTATCCTTACAATTTTGGGCTATACCGTTTCAAAGTTGGTGCGTTTTTGAGACACAGTATAGAAGACACCCAGTAAGCCCATACGTCCTATGAAGCCTAAACTTTGAAGCAGTTCCAGCACAATACGATTTACGATGTTTTACCGAAACATCGTATGATATCAAGACATTAAATGCTTTTGTTGCTGTGTTTATATGTGCAGATATGACATAATTATTGACGACAATCTGAAGCCATGGCTGATTGAGGTAAAGCATACTGCGATTTGATAGTAGGAATGTGGCTCAAAAAATCACTGTGTCATGTAGTGCGTACAGTTTCTTGGTGGCACAGCGGTTAGGGCGTTGGACTTCCGACCTAGTGGTCGCGGGTTCGACCTAGGTCAACTCAGCCTTCTATCCCTCCGGGGTAGGTAAATCGAGTACCAGCCTTCACTGGCTGGGGTTAAGGCGGGGTGAGTTCGCTTGTGTCGGGTGGCAGGTAAAACTGTGTGACCCCTTATGGCAAGCGACACCCTGTAGTTCTGTCATTTTCCATTAAGAACTTATCGTGGCTTTGACTTTTTTAACGGTTTATGTTCATCCCCTACCTGCGGATCACGTGATAGGGCGCCTGCGTCATCAGTGACATCTTCACTGACGAAAAATCAACATCTCGAAGTAAAAGTAAAATGGAAAAGTAAACAAGAAGCGATTTCAAAAAATTGTATAAGCAAACTCCCAGTTGAACCTCCTTAGTAATATATGTAGCAAATATTGTTTAAAATGACTGCGATTTGTCCGTGCTGTTAACGAATAATCTTGGTATGTTTTTTGAAACACCGTGTAGTTAAACCTCTGTAAAGCGTTTTCTGTGTATCGATCAGCAATTCAGCATAATCAGCTGTTGAGTCTCACGACTACAATCTGCATCTCTGATGTTTCAGTTTTTGTCGCTTCTTAGTATGTTTTTTACGCGCGACAGCATATATGCTATAGCGCGTATATTGTATCGCCCGTCCGTCCGTCTGTCCCTCCGTCTGTCTGTCAGACTGGTGGATCATAGAAAAACGGTTGAAGTTAGGAGTATGAAATTTTCACCATACGATAGCCCCGTCCATGTAGTTTTTGCGGGGTAAGTTTCAGCCAGAAATTCTAAGGGCTTCCCCCAGAGCGGGGGCGTTAAATGAGGGAGGGGTAGGTGAAAATGGCGATTTTCGAACTTTAAGCCACCATATCTCCGAAACGGTGCAAGATAGGACTAAAGTTGCTATTGATCACTAATAGGAATGTGTACACGAGCTTTCCATTGGTACCAAAATCAATGACCTTGAGTGACCCCTGACCCGGGTTTCAAGGTCACGGTAGGCAAAATTGTCGATTTTTGGCCTTTAAGCTGCCAATATCTCAAAAATGGCTGAAGATAGGATTATGAAATTTTTACCGTAAGGTAGCCCCATCCCCCTAGTTTTTGCAGGCTAAGTTTGATCCAGAAATTCTAAGGGGTTCTCCGAGCGGAGTGTC
>Ga0056114_1001023_pt1 | contig 11730 bp, 5 predicted proteins | sample WorMetHERISLAND1_FD_77005 | JGI IMG/M metagenome (GOLD analysis project Ga0056114, IMG submission 77005) | Marine gutless worms symbiont microbial communities from Max Planck institute for Marine Microbiology, Germany - Olavius loisae HERON... ...
ACGCAAACGTCTGAACGCGCGCGTTTTGGCGCGTTTTGGACATTTTGCGCATATTATGTGAACTAGGTAGTCGCGCTTAATATGGCATAACTTCGTCAAAGTTGGAGATAATTGAATAAAAATTTATAACCTAGCGTACATAGGAACGCATAATAGGTGCGCAAAAAAATCGATTAAAAATTCTTAACCGTTTGTGAAAAAATGAAAAAAAAATCAGATAACGTCAGGGGGGATTTTTTTGACTCACTGTATAGACCGCTACACTCAAACAGAATCTCACTTTGTACGTACATACATGTCAATCAATGCCCCAGTGATCAATATCGGCTCGCCTGATTGGAGCGTAAGACTGGCTGATGTGGGCGGTGCATAATATGCTAATCACATCTAGGCCTAGTTGCTAAATGTCACTACAAAGCAGCCTACTGCCTTCCTGTAATCGACGTTTTTTGTTGTTGTATGCAATATAAAATAGCCAGAACGAGGCAATGTACAGCCGCTGTAATCAGGCTTATTCTCCTCATCAGCTGATTTCAGTTGATGATCAACAGTGTATCGTCCTTTCACTTATTCTCCGCTGAATGTTCACCGGCCTTTGCGTCACATTTCTCTCAATCGAGCCTATATCCCGCATCGTCATGCACTATCTAAACACCAGTCTCACCGCCGGCGAATACCGAATGATCAACTGACCGCGTTCGGGTCGCCGAAAAACTTGCCATAACGGAGACCGAAACCGAACAGAGATGACCGAACGATTTGAGGCGGGTCCGGTAAATAGAAAGACCAGTTGCTGATCCCACTAATTCTATTCCGCCGTACGAGTTGTATGGCCTCCCGGAAGATCAACTTTGCCAAGGCAATGACAAGAATACAAGATGTTATCATTGCCTTTAACTACTGGACAGCATGTCACAATGCACTGTTGTTGTCGCGTTCGCCGTAACAATGACAAACAAGTGTAAGGCTTCGATGGATCGAAACGACAGGCCGCCGCTTCCAGCACTTGGGGTTAGGCGATGCCGCGCTGTACAAATCTACACTTTACTTTCTTACTTACTTACTTACTTACGTCGGAAATATTGAGCTTTGCGGGAACTTGACTTCTTTCCTGCTGACGCATTTGACGGTGTTTAGAAGCAGTCGCGGGTCGGTTGTGGTCACTGGTTCGTATGGGGTCATCAGCTATGGTTCCGGTTAGTGTTAATTAACCACCGAAATCTGTGACGAGTCCCTGAAAGCTCATTATTGTCCTTCTATTCGCTACTAGAAACTCGACAGATATCAGTGTCTTTCGTGTACATCGTCGCCTTTGTGCCAGCGGCTTTAACCCTTCGACGCCCACTGTTGCCATATGGATACAGCTATAATAAAGCATCCTGTGCCAGACCGGGTTAAGCCACCATTTGCAATTTTTGACATCCGGGCACTCTGACGCTCAGGGTGAGTGTTAGAGTGCCCGGATGTCAAAATTTTTAAATGACGGCTTAACCCGGTCTGGCACAGGATGCTTTATAGCTGTGCCCTTATGGCAACAGTGGGCGTGAAAGGGAGGGTTAAAGCAGTAATATGTGTATAGCCGGCGTACGTGCTTATGTGTGCTTGTGAATACGATCATAAACAAGGCAGCCGTGAATAACCGTCTTAGGTAACTCGGAGGCTCAGCTCAGCTCAGCTCGGATGTAGGTTGGGACCTGTGGACGACTTGATCTTTACGGTCTTTGAGGGCGTGGCAAGACTGATATATGTGCCGTGGGATCGCCGTGGTGTCGCCGTCGCCGATATATGCGGCGACGATTGAGCCGTAAGACGCGTCATCCATACGGAAAATGTCTACCATGCCGCCCAAGGTGACGTCAGGACTCATTACCGTTTCGATCCGCTCCCCGGCCGCAATTCCTTTACACGTACGTGCGGATCGATCTGGAAATATTTGCCTGACTGCTAGTGCTAGAACGTGACGCTCTTATGCAAATGTTGTGCGGAACACGACACATATTACTTACACGACTCTTAAAGACACACTTCTCGAGCTATTGACATGTTTAGCTCATTAGAACAGTCATCACGTCCTCCATCGTCTACTACCTGCCAAATCAACACAGCCTTACAATCTTTGTCTTCGCCGTCACAGTTTTTCCCTTACTCAAAAACAATCCAGTTACGATGACTGTAATTTCATCACCCGCATGCTATTTTACGATATCTACTGACTGAACTGTTTGTTAGCGTGATCGCGTATATCATTGTTCCACTGTGCGGCGTGTCATACGTGATTATTAAACGAATATATAATACAGAAGTGTAGATGTAATGCGATGTATAAATTGACATTACTTACTTACTTAGGCTACTTACTTAAAGCGCATGAAAATGGAAGTGGCAAAGTGTCGGCCTGAGGATGGTCTATGGCACACTGTAGCCTACGAACTGTTTGTCGCACGAACATTGATCAGTTGAAAGTCAAGGTCAGCGAATTGTTAAACGTACACTCCGAAAAATAGTCATATATGACAGTTAAACGTCTGATACTTATGTGTGCGTACTGCGTGGCATGTCGTAGTTCGGCGTGTGCGAAAGCAACAAGATGTAACTACTGTATCTGTATTGTTAGCAGGCAGACCCTAACGTGTAGCAGTGAATAAGTAAGTAAGTAAGTCCTCTAATGACAAACGCACATGCAACAATGAGTTACCACTCAGATTAGGCTATAATTAATAAATGCTTATGAGTTGAATGTGTAACATGAATAGCAATGAACGTTCGGTAAATCTGTAGATGTCTATTCATAATATTCTGTAAACAAAGTTTTGTTTAATAACAGCATTGATTTCCATAGGCAAACTAAGATTGTGAGTGCGTTGGCGAGATTGTAATTAGTATTTTTAGATTTCGATTGTTCGTAGTATAGGACTTAAGTCAGAGATTTTTGTTGTTTTTTTACAAGGTAACGGTGACTCAGGACATTTATAATCTGTAGTTGCTTTAGTGTTTTTATTCCATTAGCTTAGTTGGTTCTGAACGTTTGCAACCCAGGCCTGCCATCTGATCATTGTCTATCAGATTTCTAACGGCAACATTGGATCCACCTTCAGTTCACGCCTGCAGCTTTTCATCCTATTTTGTCACACACATACACACAATCCACTGCGGATCTTCAGATTGCTGTGGATCTGAGTCCGCAAGCTGATCGATCCGTAGACTGCACACGTCTGTCGTCTGGTCAATCTGTTGATGGTCAGCTGTAGTCAGTCGGTGACACCCCACGTCGCGTGTTCAAACTCCCCGAGCAGACAGCCAACGTGCTGTCAGTCACCGGCAACAGCGCCAAAAGACAATTTTTTTAGCTTCGCGAACCGTTCATTTTCGGTGGACGTAGCAGCTACGTCACCGTTTGACTTTTTTTGCTGATAGCCTACACTTTGCGCGGAACTATCGCCGGATAATTCCAGTTCAGTACCTTACCAGTCCAGTGCTCGTAAGAATGACAAAATCGTGACAGTAATTTTGGAGGAAGGGGAATCGTTGAACGAAAAACGGGATTAGATTGCAGAATGCACACTATAGTTATGTAGAACCAGAGAACGAGGCCTCAATTTCCGGCATTGAAGTGTTGTAGTACTTGAGTTACGCTGTACTATGGTTAGTCAGTGGGTCGGGCTGTGTCGGTTTTTAGGCAGCCCCGACTTAAGTGCGCGACTATATTTGCCTTCATGTGTTCCGCCTGAAAGTCACTCGTATGAGAATGCTCTCGTCTCACATTCAAGCGACATTTAAAGCCCTTTCTGCATCTTTTTCTGTCTACTGCTGCATCTGCGGACCACATGACGCTATAGGCCTACAAAGTTCAAACTGGCTGTCACTAGTCACTACACGGTGTACTACTTGCAGCGATTTCAGTTAGCATGTGAAATGTGAACGTTGGCGTACACCGACAGGAGCTTTGGCGCTGTCGGCCGACGAATTTGGAACAGTCTGCCGCGCGGCCTATACGGACACTTGACATCAGCTACAAACAGTTTAAGGCGCTGCTGAAGACATTATTCTAAGTAAGCTTACTTACTTACACACTTAGCCACAGAATAGGCCTATTCTGTGTCGTCGACGGACGTTGGATGATAATGCTAACTTAGCAAGCGCCGTACTGCCTGGACGGTGACAGTGAGTTTTATGACGCGCGTGACGATAACGGGTTTATAGTGCTACGTGGTCAGCTGCTGTAAACTCTGTAGCCAGTGAACTGTACCGAATGCACAGATTGACTTGGTGTTGCTGACTTATGGCGCCCAGTCATTGATTGAAGCAATAAACTCGACAGCGTTTATGACACGACTCCACTGCAGCGTGTGACAGAAGTCGCCTGCAGTTCACTGATAGTAAAAAATAATGGCAAAACTAACTAGAAAGCTCTCGGGAGATGGCACATCCCCTGCACGACAACGACATTCATGTATACTGATGAATTGAATAGCGTTGTATTATTATACAAGTTCGTCGAAAGCAGCAACGAATGTATAGTAACACCGTGTTTGAGGCATTTCAGAGTGGTGATGATGACACAAGTAGTCAGATGAACGATCAACAAGTTGGAAGATTGCTACACGCTTATTCATTTTTCTCTATTCCATAGCTATAGCGGTAGCGCCTTTTTATATGGTGCAGATCGACGCGCATTCCCTCACGAATTAGAAATGAAATGGAAACTGAACCCGTGGAGTTACTTGCAGCTTTGAAAACACACGTTCAATCACGCTTGGACACTGCTACGAATGTTGCTTTAACCCTTTGACGCCCACTGTTGCCATATGGGTACTGCGATAGGCCTATAAAACAGCCTGTGCCAGACCGGATTAAGCGGTCATTTGTAATTTTTGACATCCGCACACTCTGACGCTCAGCCCTGGGGCGTCAGAGTGCCCGGATGTCAAAAATTTCAAATGACGGCTTAACCCGGTCTGGCACAGGATGGTTTATAGCTATACCCATATGGCAACGGTGGGCGTCAAAGGGTTAACCGACGAATGCAATTTCCACTGTACAATATTGGCAACTGTAGGCTATACGTTCAATAGTTGATAAGTATAGATCAGCTGACGACGTTGCTATAATAAGTCGTTGATCAACATCTATCGACTAAAGTGGCGGCGAGTTGTTGGTGTTGTGAAGTTAATCGGTTGTCAACTCGTAATGAACGGTCGTAGTAGCACCGACAGTGCTGTAATGTTACGGCAGCAGCAGCACCAGCTTCCGACACGTATAGCCGGCAAACAGCTTTGATGTGTCGTCTCTGCTGACGCGAGTCGACGGCATCGGGGATGAGCGGTTTTCTGAGCCGCAACGATCTGGTATCAGCCTATGATCGCTGCACGATAACGACTTGGTGTATACGTGTTCCCCTTTGACGCTCACGGTTGTCATATGCATCCGGGCACTCTGACGCTCAGGGCTGAGCGTCAGAGTGCCCGGATGTCAAAAATTACAAATGACGGCTTAACCCGGTCTGGTACAGGATGCTCTATAGTTGTACCCATATGGCAACAGTGGGTATCAAAGGGTTAACCTTCTCGTAGCAGTCGGTAGCATACTTTCCAGCAGTTTGTGATCGTCGATAACATTTTTACAGTATTCAGTCACCGACAAATAGGCTACAGAGTGGCCCAAAAGTTTCCACCGCTGAATAAACCTCACTAATCAGTCCGTACAGGGTGTATTAATCTATATATCGCCGAGTTTCATAAAAATAATGATAACAACATTAACAAATAGTATCATTTGTAGTGCGGTGGTACAGCAGAGAGGCTCAGCTGAAAATCATCTTTAACTGATGTGTTTTGAACTGATGAACATTGTGATAAATTATTTCTATGAAATTTCCGAACTTCCTATCATTTCAGTGACTGCTAGGGATGCTCACGGATATCCGGATAAATCCGGATAATAAATTATCCGTTTAATTATCCGTCAACATGGTAGCTCATTATTTTAATGTACTTTTTGTGTGGTTTTTCTAAATTTTTACGCTATTTTTTCAAAAAAAAATTTGTACATTAATACGAGTAATCCAAAATATTAGCGGCTGGACTTGAATGTATTACCATTTGGTTATACTTCCTCGTCTTTACGCTATTCTACCCTCTCGGCCTCATTATGAATTTATGAATTTATTTGACTTCCGTGACCTGCAATGAACTCATTTAACCGGAAACGACGCCATATTGGTATCCGGATAATTATCCGGATAATTTATTATCCGATAAACGAGTTTCAAAACGGCCATGCATGTGGAGTCTAAGTGTATAATTGACTCGGAGAAATTCGATCACCAACGCAGCAGATAAGACGTTAAGCAGCTATAGCCGGCGTTCTCTGGCATCTCTTGCTGCATGCAGTCGGCCAGTCGGAGTATTAGCTGATGAAGCAACTCAAAAGACTTTCTCGTCTGTAAAGAAGATCAACGACAAACTCGGGAGACTTTTTTTTATCAAAATCTTATTGTCGTAACTGGACGCCATGTTCACAAACGCTGTAGTGACGTATAAATGACTTAATACGATAATGCCATCACGCAGCGTTAATAGCAAGTTTCAGTACGAATAAACGAGTAATTCGAGAATGATACCATGCGTTTTATAGCCATGACTTTCTCGTTTCTACTTGCAAAATGTTAGGAATATTTGTGCAGTCAAAATAAAGTTATGGCTGACGGAAAGTTGGACTTTTTGTGACACGGTGTACATTAAATTTTAACCCTTTGACGCCCACTGTTGCCATATGAGTACAGCAATATTGCAACCTGTGCCACACCGGGTTAAGCCTTTATTTGTAATTTTTGACATCTGGACACTGTGACGCTCAGAGCTGAGCGTCAGAGTGTCCGGATGTCAAAAATTACAAATGACGGCTTAACCCGATCTGACACAGGATGCTTTATAGCTGTACCCATATGGCAACAATGAGCGTAAAAGGGTTAAAATTCACGTTGTATTCAAAAGTTGAAAACAACTTTATAGCAAAAATTGTTACTATTTTGGGAGCGTATGAATGCCTTTATATCTCCCGTTGTCTATGAGCACCTGCCGTCAGTATCGCAACAAGAAAGCCGTGCTGCCGCAAGGAAACCGCGCGATGCCGCAGCTATTCCGGTCGGTTTTTACTGCCATGTTGTTGCATTTCCTTTTCCAGTTTTTATGAGTACCATGTCGACTTTTCGACCCTCCCCCCACAGGTGTGTAGTATTTCTGGTTACATACATGTTGTTCAAAATTCATCAAAAATGGCCACAGTGCTGCTTCCGGTTTCGGAGAGAAAGCCAATGCCCTGAATGCTGTGAAACGTAACGCCGCCCTTAACGCTGTAATAATATACGTTACAACGTCCGGCTGTCATTGTGTTCATCGACCTGCAAACGCCTCTCTACAAATCTACTGTTCCAACACAAACCTCACAGCCAACAGCTGTTGGCTAAACAGCCATAAACCAAAGTACACTACAGCACATTAATTCTTTGCAATTGTTCGTAACCAACGACCTTCATAAACAAACGTCATCACAAAGTATAATAAATAAGTAAGCTTCAGTGGATATTGTGACCACATCGAAGACACAATAATGACCTTCAAGGTCATCCAAGGTCGTTGATTTGACACAGTCGAAAGCGCGTATAATATTTCCTATTAGTATTCAATAGTAGCGAAAGTAACCTTGGTCCTATCTTGTTGCGTTTCAGAGATATTACAGCTTTTGTACGCCAAAATCCACTATTTTCGTACTCCACCCCTATTTCGGCCAAAATTTCAGGGTGTTAATCATGGAGTAGCTCCGTGATGTTGGCGTCTGTGGAGAGCGAACACCTCAGGCTAACTGATCGTGAAATTAGTTTCGAAGAATTCCAACCTATGTCATCACAATCCGTCAACGTCACAGACGGACAGACAGACAGACAGACGGACGGACGAACAGACGACATGCGATCGCAAGACCGCGCTTTGCACTGTAGTAAAAATACGCTGCTACCCGTACCGACTTGTTCATATTATTTGTCATTGAACGCTATTTACCGCGCGTTGCCCTGCAGAACATTAGTGTTCTTCAAATGCAAAAATTTCAGGCGCGGGTATATGAGCTCTCTGATTTTCTTCTGATATCCGCTTTTTGGCTCTTGAAGCACAAGGCTACGCCGTCTGGTCATTAGTCGGTGACCCACAGCGTGTGCTGGTCAGCACAGCACTGCAGAGTAACCAGTAGTCTCACTTCTCGCCTCGCGCTAGGAACCATTGCGTTCTACAGCGAAGAGTTCGAAGGGTTCGTTAACGCCGTTCGCTCGTCCACTTAGCGCTAAATCTCAGTCCGTCCGTTGGTCGGCCGATGTGGTTTCGTCACAGCTATGGAGATTTTTTTGATCCTGTGTTTTTGACACTTCGAGATGTATAGATGCATTGTTGCTGATTGTCGACGTATCGGCGCCACCGTCCGTCACGCTATGAACATTGAATGATCACTGCACTGTCGCTATGTCCCCGAAAAACATCCGTCGTCCATGTTAATGTCTGAAGTCTTCTGTGTTTTTGTCGTCAACGGGGAGTATTGTAGAGCGGCTCTGCAGCGATCTGGATCGCAAAGAGCCGCGATATAAATCGCCTACTTTACTTTACTTTACTTTTTAACGCTGCAAAGTAGTTCAGTAAAAATCTCTGGGGCTTACTGAACTTATCCATTTGACGCCCACTGCGCACGATGTTTTATAGCTGTACTCATATGGCAACAGTGGACGTCAAAGGGTTAACAGCTTTCCACGTCATCTGCCAGTTATTATGTCGTGAGCGGTGATATTACAGTGTTATCGTTGTCCATGTCGTCACGTCGTCACCAGGCGTCGTCGATGAAAGACCGACGACGCGTGCTAATCGGTCTGACCAGGCAGCGACGTGCAGACCAACCTGCTGTGCCTACTGGGAACTCAAAGCTGTCGACGAACGCTATACTCTCAATACACGCCGCCTCTCTTCGGAATATCATTTACTTCCCGGTTTCTCCGCGTACTCTGCTTCTTGGCAAACTCTTCCGCGTGTACGCCGCGTCATTGTAATAATCATCGTCATCACAATGGCGTTTGCACCGAGCTTAGCTACAAAATAAAAAAGCTGCCGGAAAGTAAGTGCATAATCAACAAAAATATACACTGCAAAGTTTGTTCGTTTGAGATGTTCGGCGTTTATACTTTCAGTGACCTCAGAACTTGTCAGAAGCATTCTACACTGTGTCTCAAAAAACGGCCCAACTTTGAAACGTTATAGCTCGAAATTACATGGATCGATTTTGATGGTATTTGGCAGAAATATTTAAAAGTCTCTACAATAGAGTTTGCATGTTTCGATTTTCATGTAGGTTTGCCTGTTATCACGTTATCGTCTCTTAAACTGCATACCGAAAATAACGGGTGCATGCTGTGCGCTTCAGTCAGCTGTTGAGCGCACCTTTTCTTGTAGCACTTGAGACACAGATCTTTATGAATAATCTGCGAAACTGATGATCGATAGATCCCCCGCCTCACGTGAAATTTCTCTGACTGTTGGTGGCGCTGAGGTTCGTCTTCCTGACTCAGCAACAACGACTCAACTGTGTCGTTTTCATCGGTATGCGCACTGCGTCTGACGCTGCCCGGACGCCTGTCGACTGTTCCGAACTTCACCAGCAGCCTGTTGATACTGTTCTTCGTTCAACCTTTGTTAAGAAACTCTGTTATGAACTGCCAAGCGTTGTAACGTTTACATTCTTGCATTAAAATTTTGTCATCTTTACTGAGAGGCGTCAAAGTTTCCGCGTTTGCTTGATACACCGTCAAAATTTGCATTATTTTCGGTGTCCGGGTTGAAAGACGAAAAGTTGATAAAGAAAAGCAAACCTGTATGAAAACTGAAACATGCAAACTCTATTCTAGAGACTTTTGAATATTTCTGCCAAATACCATCAAAATTGATCCATGTAATTTCGAGCTACACCGTTTCAAAGTTGGGCCGTTTTTTGAGACGCAGTGTACTGTTATCTGTTATCGAGGACTCGTGACAGAACAACTTATTGTATAACACTGATCTACTGTTATGGAACAGTTTGCCATCAGCGCCGCGTGACAACGCTGTCGCTGTCAAATATATTTTCTAACACCAGACACGTTTTCGGACAACGTCTATACCGTCATCAGGCGCCGATATGTAATTCAAGAGTTTGTGATTTTGGCGCCGTAGTATGAGTATTTTAAAGTTTATAATGCAGAGCGCGCTATATGCTATCGCCCGTCGTCCGTCCATATGTCCGTCCGTCAAGTCAAAAATGGTTGAAGTCAGATTGCAATTTTCACCACACAGTGACTCCATCCCTTTTAGATTTTGCGGGGGTAATTTAATACAGAAATTCTAACGGATTCCTCCTGAGCGGGAGCATGAAACAAGGGTGGGGTGGGGAAACAAAGCTATTTTCTATCTTAATGCGTCGATACCTTGAAAACGGTACGAGATACGACTATAGTTAGTTACTACTGATGACTAACATGAAGTTGCATATGCGCTTTCGATTGGCACCAAAGTCGATGACCTTGGGTGACCTTGAACTGCTATAATTTAAGATTTTCTCGAATTTCGCGTTTTTTGGAAGATTCAGGAGGCCAGAACGGCTAAACGTATATGAAGATAGACCATATTGTTGGCGATAGAATAATATAGCCTACTACATCGCCTAATATTTGAATTATATCGGTAATTGGACTTATGCTGCTCCTATTCGTCAGTTAACACATACATGATTGTTTATTAATTAGTTGTTTAGTCAGTTACATTCGTGCATTATCGTGCATTCTGGCTAGACGACAGAATCGATCGAGATCTCCACCAATACCACATTATATGAAGTGTCATGGAAGTTCCCACAAGCAAGGAGATAGGAGTGGGAAGAACCAGCAAATGCAATTTTCATGCACACTGTCCAAACGGATGAATCAATCTATACTAAACTCGCAGACAGGATAATACTACATAGAAACTGCAACTTCGCAATTGCGCCCCTTTTTACACTCGTCCTATAAATTACTAGAATTTTAGTCGAAAAATATATACTGCGCAATTGCGCCATTATGCTGCAAATTTTGCTGCCAGTCGTTTGTGCAAGTATAATGCGGATTATCAGCGACATCTGGACATCTTAGTTCAGCCTATGAAAATGCTTTGAGTGTGAATATCTTCTTAATGTAAATTAAATGTCAATAAGCTTAATCAATTTTCTGCCACAGGATGTTGACCGGCACCCCAAGGCCAAACGCTTTTCATACGCTGCAGGGATGTTAACGAGGCCACAGCACAGTGAGGCCGAGGCCGATGCCAGAGATGTCGCATAAGTTATAAAAAACACCGTATATAAACGCTTGCGCTCCAACATAAAAAATTATCAACACCAAGAAATCACACCCACTAAGGCAGTCACAACAGTGTCAATGCACTATTCAAAAGTTAACTTCGATAGAATATTATAAAGCAAGCAACAATTTCCTGTCAGAGAAGAACGTAACGTAAATGACTTGATTTCGATGACTGATAACGAGGCCGTGAGGACAACCTTCGTGAGAACGAGGCCTGCATTGCATGAGGCCGAGGCCGAGGCCGAGGCCGAAAATGTTGGTCTCGATGACTTAACATCCCTGGTGCCCTGCGCGTGTATTATACTGACGTAGTGCGGGTGGGTGGG
>Ga0056114_1001024_pt1 | contig 11729 bp, 12 predicted proteins | sample WorMetHERISLAND1_FD_77005 | JGI IMG/M metagenome (GOLD analysis project Ga0056114, IMG submission 77005) | Marine gutless worms symbiont microbial communities from Max Planck institute for Marine Microbiology, Germany - Olavius loisae HERON... ...
ACATCTGACACACTAGAAGACAGAATAAATAATGTTTATGTAATTACTGGCCAGCTGAAACTAAAGCATATATGCGCCATATTTGGTGGGGGGGACATGACGTATTACCGTCCCCCGTTTCACATTTTGGGGGGACGTGTCCCCCCTGTCCCCCGCGGGATTTACGCCCCTGCTGATGTAGATGACCTCAGAACACACGACTGTCTCTATATGGCAAGAGCAGACAAGTAAGATACGAAGGTTGCAAGAAACTTTGGCGTAATACTTTTTTGGACAGCCCCACTCCCAAGAAGTCCATACTAACGTAGTTTTAGCTTACAGTACATGCGCAAAAATCGACCCAAATGTTTCAAACGAATAAAAATAATTGTCATCAATCAAATCACATTGCCGTGAAAGTACAAAGATATTCAAAATATACACATCCTGATGCACTGCAAAAAATGCAAAGCATCCGTAGTAATAAGTGATTAGTTCAACTTTAACTGAAAACGTTTTCAATTATTTCAGCCTCAGCAGTGACAGTGAGTCAGAGACGACTAGCTGTAGTAATACGCTGCTCATATTCACTGTCTCCAGCTGTGTCACCGTCGCCCTGTCTTTGTGATCCTGACATGTCGACCTCCATTTCATCAGTCCTGGTCACGTTACACTGTCTCTCAGCCGTGTCCATCTCTTGCTCACAAGACGTCTGTTCCCTGTCATCGTTCCCTTCACCAGAGGCCTGCTGTGATTCGGGACTATCTGGCAACTCTGTCTGTTGTAAAGTGTCTCTGTCAATCTGTTGTTCAACGCCTGTCTCTGTCGTCAGACTCCCTGGATCCCTGTCTTGTGGCTCTGTAGCTACTTTCTCAGCAGAATCATGAGACTCCTGCCCGTCACTGTCCTGATGCTTTAACTTAAGTCCAGACATTTCTTGCTGCTCTTCACACTGTACGAGATCCTCCTGCTGACTGGATGGTTCACCATCGTCTGTTGTGTTCTCACAAACGTTCGGCGGCGACACATCCTGTTCACTGTCAGTGACTGCAGTCTGCTGACTCTGCTCCAACTTCTCGTCCTCGGCATCCTTCATTTCATCCTCCGAAGCCGACAGACAAGCTGCAGCAGCAACAACAGTTGCTAAACTCAGTACAAACTTACTACGAAATATTAAACTGTTAAAGCATTTTATATGTGTTTATATTTCACATTACTGTTGTAATTCATATACTCAACTAAAACTGACCAAATAGAAATATAATAAAAGTAAAAAATACAGATACCAATTCACTTAGTTAGAATACAACATTCTGTGCACAACTCACATCCAGCAATAAATACTGTGTATGGACTTAACGTTACAATAGTAATATCTATGCTATATTCTATAGTATCCGAGCTCAGAATAAGATTATGATGATGCAAATTCTAACATAGTAATTCTAACCCTGAACTGAATCATCCATGCCTGCATTACTTGGGCCGTCGGAGAATGCGTCAGCAGGCAGCGGAAAGTAGTTGGTCATCCACACTGAGTAGCAGTCTACATCTTCAGGCAGGAACAGACAGAAGATCACTCGATCAACTGCATGCAGCTGATGACAATAACAAAATTACCTTCAATTAGTAAGCCAGATTTCGCTCCACAATATGCCCAGCTATAATTTGGGACTTTTTATAGCCTACAACATATATAAAAAAAACTTAAAAGTATCTTCTTTCATATATTTTTTCTGGCTACGTGTGCTAGATTAAGCTGAACACACTCAGCGGTTGAGTGCACGTTGAACTCTTCTACCGTATCGTATCGTACCATACATCAGGAATTTCTGAAATAATTATCCCGTTTCTGACATAAACGGAAACTCAAACATGTCAATCAACTTGACCACTCGGTCATAGGGTCTTCTTTAAACAAACTAAAAACAAAACAAGCCGGTAGGCAAACTGGCTCTCGCGCTGCTTAAGCTTTAAGCAACCCAAACGTCGCCATCAAACCACAACAGTAGCAATTATATACGCAACTTTCATTGTGGGACAGAATTACGCCAAATGCTTCACCAATCGACACTCCACAGGCACTTTCCGATACACTCCCGTTGGACACGAACCCATAAATAGCTTTCCAAGATATTTAGCATCAAACTTGCCAACAAACAGACAGACACACACGCAGACACATCGACTGACAATAAGGGTCACTTAAAGCTTGCAGCACGCGAGCCAAGAGGATGATAAATACAAACATTAATATATAAATTTACACAGAATACAGCTATACTTACTGCTAAGAGCAAGCGTCTCTAAGTTATATTTCTCACTCAATTAACAACACTGCTTCTGCTTCTGTGCATCCAGAACATGTAATATTTACATGAGAAAATCAGTTCACCCTGTCATGCTTCTTCAAGTCTTCTAACCAATGCCGTACTGTTCTCAATACCACATGGACAGCCTTCTCATTGGGATAACCTGAACATTGCAGAAACCAATGGCAAGAATCAGGGGGCCTATTAAAGCTAAAAGAAAACAAAATTACATGGTCATTTCAGACACACTAGCAAAAGTAAATTTTGCAAAGTTAAATTCTGTTGAATAGTTAATAAAATAGTTGATAAACGTACAAGAATAATAAATTAAGGATTTGTATACAATTAAGTAAGTAAGTAAGAAAACTTATGAGGCACAGCAGTAACAGTTAGTCACAATGCGCCGTGATCTCAGAACCTGAACAAAAATGTCTTTGGTAGCCGTTTAAATCATTCTAAGCTAGTGTCAGCTTTCACAGATCAGCTGGAAGGCTGTTTCACAGCTTTGGACCTGCAGCTGCGAAACATCTGTCTCCATAGTTTCTGCAGGTTCGTCTCACAACACACGTCCTTCATGTGGCAGATCGTGGGGACCAACTGACAGTCGGCGGCCAAATAGGCTGGAGTCATGCTGGACAATGAGAGGTAGTTTGAATTAGTTCTAAGTCTTTATCAAAGCATGTAAGAGATATAAAGTTCAGCTGCCTAAATGATTTGTACTGCTTGCGTGATAACTGAAAGTGTGTGACAATTACAGACTGCTGATAGGTACAGTGAGTTGCTTACCATATATTCCAGTTGATACACATGGAAATGCCTACATAACGCATAAAATGCGGTTAATATATTGCAAAATTATGATGACTGCACTGTACCACTATGTAACAAACGTGCACCACTATTTTGCACTGAGTAAGACTCTATGGTCCAGTATCTAAAAAAGATTACCGGTAATAAGGATCATTTTCATTTTGCCAGATTACAGCTCAATGTTGGAACGAGACACCATCACTGCATGCATCTATAATGAGTCTACAGACCTGTAACTACATTCATATCCTGATCATTTCCAAGATCCAAATGACTGTTATTGTCCAAAGGCTTATCCCATCCCAAAAAAATTTCGTGAAAACTCGCCTTTTCCAGTAACTCTGCCAAACCAACCAACAAACTCAGTCCGGCGAACAGAACCTTCTTGATAGACGTGACGATAACAATAAACAAGACATTAAAGACTTTCAGTTGAGTCAATAAAATGTTCACAGTCAATCACATATTTTTTAAACTTCATTTTTAAATAATTTGTCGTAAGATTCTGATTCATGTTCCACAGTTAGCAACTGTGATCAATCATCCGATTCACCCATTTGTCAGTCAAGCATTAGTTTGATTAAAAAGTCATTAGGATAAGCAACAGCAACAGCAATAGCATTTGGTCTATGAAGAATTCCTTCACTAACAGTCTACAAAAGGCGCTCTTTGGCAGACCTTTTAGAACCCAGCACAAATTGCAATGGCTGTCATAAAGGTATGACAGTTAAACAAAGATCAATGCTGTAACTATCAGTGTTTTCTGTTCTCATTCAACCGCAGTTTGCCGGGCAAGACCAAGTCCCAAAGATCTCTCAAGAAGTTGCTGGAGTAGATGTGAATTTCTCTCCGTCTGATCATTTCCCAAGACGCTACAACCTGTACATCAAACATGGTAGCCTAGTGTGCAACCATCAGCATAGCTTCACAACAGTTCATCAGGAACGACTCACAATGGTTTTCTGCTGCAGCTCCAGCATTGTCTCCAGACAGTTGTCATAGCAACTCCTCAGCAACTTGGGCTTCTCACCGATTGGACCAACTGTGTGTATCACATCTGCAATGTACAACGCAGAGCAACAAATCATTTTTACAGACTGCAGTGACATCTGCCTCTCTGACAAGCTGCAGACAAGTGTCTCAAGACAGAACCTGAACTCAAGTCTACTCAGTCTCAATCTCAAAAATACTTTTCCCTGAACCACGTCAAATGCAACAAGTTACATTATAACAAGATGACTCCTCCTCCCCATACCATGACTCAGTTACTCAATCCGGAAACACAACAGACCAGAGCTGTAATCCTCACAACAGAAAATAATGACTTACACTTTGCAGGCAGATTATAACCTAACAAAACACACACCATCCACACTGTAAGCTCATGCCAAAATTTCAGTATTTATTGCAGTCTTCATATTAAATCAAAAATAAGATATACTCGACTTAGAACATAAACTGTACGTAAGCAGCAGACAACTAAAAGTAATTCTTTAAGAAAAAAGATTAAGAAGTGATTCAGAAACTGGAAAACAGAATTTGGATATAGTGCAGATGCATAATATTCAAAATATTTAAAGCTTCATAATTGACTGACTGGAGTGGCAAGCCACTCCCAAGCCTGGGTGAATTGGGTTTAGTGCAGCAGAAAGGACATCCAGTGTGAAAATACATTGTGGCACACAGCTGGGCTCAGCTGGTGATCAGACATGACTGAGGGGGACCAGCGATTAACCGAGGTTCTCATTAAACACAGAACTGATGAGTATGAACGAAGTGAAGAACCTTGTCCACGAAGACAGCCTAACTCCAGGCCCAGTATCACGTTGATCTCAGAAGATATGCCAAAAGAGTCCCAAGTTCTCCGTGTCTCTTTTAGCATATCCGCTGTGTTCTTCCTAATATTAATCCAACTGTGGACAAAGCCGGGGCGGTCGGCAGTGCTTCTGTGGAATTAGAGGCAAATGGTCTTGAGTTTTCTGATATCAACACACTTGTGCTGAACTGGGCTGTGGAACGGTAGATTCACAACAGCACCCATGTGACAGACGGACAGACAGACGGGCGATAGCACATAGCGTGCTAAGCATATATGCTGTCGCGTGCTAATGAAAGTATAATCTGTAGTAAAAGTTGATGCATAAAAAGACAAACAATATCACATTCACAGGACTTCATGGCATAGTTAAAATGGTTTCTTCACATAATTGCATTCAAAACGAAAGAATGAATTGCGATAAAATTCGACTGACAATTAGACAAACCTGTCGTGTCTTTTGCCTGCCCAGTTTCACATCCGTTCAGTGATTTACACTCGTAGTAGAGCAGGTTACCGGCGGCACGGTGAATGGCACCATCAACTGTTGAACACCAGTGACAAACAACTGTGTATATCTCATTTCAAAAACATATACTAAGTCCAACTCTGCCCTGGCTATACGTAGATACTAAAATATGTCGGCCAACCTGGGTTGATTCTGAGATGTAGTTCTGAGATGGCTTTCCCATGAAGAACTTATCCGGCTTTAACTTTAAACTTTTTGATGATGAAAGAACACCTATAGTGTGGCATAAGTCAGACGACTGTGAGGACACGTAACACAGTAACTTGAGTCACGCTGTAGTCAGGTCATTAGTCACAACAGCTAGCTGTAAGACCGAGCAGAGCTCACGTCTGTTAGGCCCTTATGTGTAAAAATGGCCCTTATCTGTAAAAACGGGGTGAAGGTTAGGGTTAGGGTTAGGATTAGGGTAAGGGTTAGGGTCAGGGTCAGGGTTAGGATTAGGGTTAGCGTTTCATCGCTGTACAGACAAGGGCCACATTTTTACAGATAAGGGCCAATTACAGATAAGGGCCTAACACGCGTCTTCAGTCTACTGTTGAAGACTGACAACGATGCCAATACATGAACGGTCTCCAGCAAATTGTTCCAGACAGATGCCGCAGCCACTGTGGAGGCATGGTCACCGATGGTAGCATGCACAGCTGGGTTGGCTTGGCTTGGTAAACAGATGTAATTCATTTCCTGGTCAGACAGCAGTACAAATAATGCTTCCTGCATCTGGATTTAGTTTCAATAACTATAGTTTACACAGGTACATTAGCATTTTTCTTACACTGTGTTGTTATTGGTTGTAGTCGCGTTTAGTTTTTTTTATTATCAGCCAAGTGAACGGTTGAGAAGGTTACGTCTTTCACACCAATCAAAAGACTGGCTGTGAAAATCATCTCCAGCTTGACTCACAATGCGTAGAGTGGATGTAAACCCTACTACAGCGACACCGACATAGCCAGCCACTGAATTCACACTCGGCAATTGCAAGCAGTAAGTTAGTAAGTAAATTATTAACAACATTTTATTCAAATGAAAAGATTAATAACCGTGTAAGTTTTTCAAACTGAGTTGTTGAATAATATGTTGTAAATTTTTTACCGCCTCCTCCGCCAAGCAGCGATGAATTAGCAGCGTTGACAATGCAGTCAACTTCCAATGTTGTGATGTTGCCATTCCATATTGACACCTTCCTGCACAGTTCCTCATCTGCTTGAAAGTCCGTATCACCTTCTGTCTTTTTCTTCATCCTGTTCCACCGTTCTGCAGATCACATATCACACTGCATGAGGTATCGTATTAACTGCATAACATAACAAAGAGGTTTTGACAAAGCTACGGGGACCGCAGCAGGCTCACAATGAGTCTGCAAGTAAAACTGGAAAAATTGTTAGACCTAAATTGTATGTTGGTTGCAAATATAATCATGATTCCAATAAACAGTGCTACAGGCAAAACAATGGCCACAGTGGCTCCTTAACAAATTAAAAAATAACAAATTAATAAACAAACTTTCAACAGATAAATAACTGTTAGATATCTTTAATGAGTGATTGTGTGAGTAATCATTAATCTGAACTGAACTGAACTGAACTGAATTTTATTATCACTCTGACAGCAAAAATGCTGAATAACTAAATACAACAAATAGATACAACTAAATACAACAAATACAGCAGCAAGTAGAAAGTATAACTAAATACAATAGAGCTAGGCCTAAACATGGAATATACAGTGTAAACACAAACTTAATAATAACTACAATAACAATAATTAGATAGTGAACATATTATTATAATAACACAGTGAATCTAGCCTATGGAGCAAGTAACTATGAATGGATAAAATGTAAGGTGGAACACGGAAGTGATTATATAGGGTTAGTTATCTTATCCTGATAGTTGTTTAGGGAATAATTGAATGAGCAATAAATGAGCAATAGTGACTAGTATGCGTATATACTCTAGGATATTTTTGAACAGATCTGAAACGTGCAGTGAGGGACTGCTCTCTTGGAGCAGGGAGTAGATAATGAAGGCAGGAAGAGGGCTGAGTAATGCCACGGAAAACCTTTTACATATGTCTTGCCTACGACAAGCAAGAGTGTTGATATTGGCAGCATACAGCATTGAGGTATAAGGCATTCCACGGGTGAAATTAAAAATAATATGGATGACACGTTTCTGTATTGCTTCGATCTGTCTGCACAGACGCTGTAAATAATAATGTAACATAAGCACCTCGTAAATTTTCTATATCTTTTCTGTTGGAATGATAATGCTGATACCAAGTGGGTATATTGTCCAATGTACAGAATCTTTCATCACACATATACAGCTTCCGTTTCTCTTCAAGACTACGATTCAAAGACTTCTCTGTCACAAATAAAACGGACAGCTATTGTATTCCATGATGTAGCATGGACACAGACAGTGGAGGCTGTCTTTCCATACACATCAGTACGAAAAGTAAAAACAAATCCAATACCAGGCAAAATAGCGAGTTTACAGCAAAGCATAGTCAATGGCAAAGATGCTCAACTGTTGAATGAACTTTGCAATGCAAAAGAAAGGACAACAGTCATTGTTACAGTGTTACTGGACAAAATCACAATGAAGGCAGAACACAATCTTCACCTTGCAAATTACAAAATTATCCCCCCCCAAAAAAAAATAAAAATAACTAGAAAAAGCTGATTTTCGAAACTACAAACCAGTTTTGCATTTTTATATATTTGACACAAATGACATCACATGGCAAAAAAACAATGCTGATGGCAGCAATAATACATCTATGGTGGTCTCTGTCAAGACTGACGTGACAGTGTTTAAGTCATGTGGAAGGAGTCATATGTACACAACTATCTGATGCATATCTCCCCAGCATCTGTGGCGGCTGAGAGGTCATTTTAGGCTGCAGGCTGCTTGTGTAAGCTGTCAGCCGATTGATAAAATGCTTAGCAGGAGGCAAAGAACAGTACTGATCAGTTGGCAACAAATGCACAGTAGGCGTTTGGCCTACAGTACTTGACAATTACAAGTTGAAACTGAATTGATTGAATTAATTAACTAATTATTACGTTTTGTTGCAGTAACCTATATCACAACTGCTGTGTGATATCTTTATCTTTCGTTTGCATTAGGCTCAGATAAGGCAGCAGATGCTAGTAATGCACTTCAACAGCAAATTAACAACGTATCCATTTCCAAAATTGGAACTGAAAAACTGTATTTAGAGCTTTTCAAAAAGGAAAAATACAGTTTTGGCAAGGTGGTCTAGTTTTGCATCCACAGAGCTCATAGAAAGTCGATGAAAACCACAGAAATACTTGCTATTTATCAAATGTACCCAACCTAATCTATAATTTCATGTAAAAGTTAAAAGCGTACACTGACACGGAAGGGGCATTTGCTGTATAATCAGCACACACAGAATATTAATTACTGCGGGTTGCACTGTTGCCACAAATTAACTACTAGCACTACAGGATGTCAGTAATGGCAAAAATTTCTAATCTTACACGTTTATAGAATGTACAAAAAACAGCCAACTAAGCAGTAATCTAAAAACCAAAATAATTCACCTCGTTCTTCACGAATTCTTTCAAGTGAGTAAGTCTCTTTCTTTGCACTTTGCTCTCTGACAAAAGACTGCTCTGCGGACTGGTTGGCCGGCAGTTGAGAGTCAGGAACGGACTTTGAACTCTGGCTCTGGCCTGGTGCATAAACACACCAATACGCTAGCACCGAATCACACTGCCAGTTGTACAAGTAACGTTTTTGAGTAGAAACGTACACACTGCATGAAAATAATGAAATTTTTAAGAATAATGTTCATATTATAAAATATTTACACTGCAGTGCTTTCCAAGCAATGACATATCTAGACAAGAAAGCCGTGCTGCCACAAGGAAACCACGCGATGCCGGAGCTATTCCGGTCAGTTTTCACTGCCATGTTGTTGCATTTACTTTTCCAATTGCTATGAGTACCATGTCGACTTTCCGACCCTCCCCCACAGGTGTGTAGTAGTTCTGGTTACGTACATGTTGTTCGAAATGCATCAAAAATGGCCACAGTGCTGCTTCCGGTTTCGGAGAGAAAGCAAATGCCCTGAGTGCTGTGAAACGTAACGCCGCCCTTAATGCTCTGATAATATACGTTACAACGTCTGGCTGTCATTGTGTTCATCGACCTGCAAACGACTCTCTACACATCTACTGTTCCAACACAAACCTCACAGCCAACAGCTGTTGGCTGAACAGCCATAAAGTGTACTACAGCACATTAATTCTTTGCAATTGTTCGTAACCAACAAAAACAAACGTCATCACAAAGTATAATACATACCGGTAAGTATAATACATACATAAGTAAACTTCAGTGGATATTGTGACCACATCGAAGACACAATAATGACCTTCAAGGTCATCCAAGGTCGTTGATTTCCACACAGTCGAAAGCGCGTATAACATTACCTATCAGTCGTCAATAGTAGCGAAAGTAACCTTGATCCTATCTTGCTGCATTTCAGAGATATTACAGCTTTTGTATGCCGAAATCCACTTTTCGTACCTCACCCCTATTTCGGCCAAAAATTTCAGGGTGTTACTCATGGAATAGACCCATGATGTTTGGGTCTGCGGAGAGCGAACACCTCAGGCTAACTGACCGTGAAATTATTTTCGAAGAATTCCAACCTATGTCATCACAATCCAATCACAGACAGATTTTTTTTTGGACGGACGGACAGATGACATGTGATTGCAAGACCGCGCTTTGCACTGTAGTGCATCGCACGGTAAAAATGGTAACTTCATGGTGACTACAGTTGTAATTTCAACAATATTAGCCACTAAGAGAGATGTCTTACAAGAGGAAAAAAGCTCTTTGAAGCTTCTTTAATTTATGTTCATTACTATTAATAGCACAGGCTTAAAGCAGCGTGACGTCGCAGGCGTGTCGCTATCAATCAAGCTATAGCGGCCCAGCGGGCCGCAACAGCTTGTAATTTATTAAGTCTTCAGTCAGTACCATACCTGACGTTTCCCTGTCGTCTGACGTGTCTTTGCCGTTACGTCGTTCATACGTGGAACGAAACATCGACAACAGTGACCCCATGGACTGTGACTCTGATTGAGTAGCGGTGTTGATGTCTGCCGACGAATCTGTCGTAGCTGATGCTTCGGTTCGCTCAGTATTTCGTTCAGCCGCTGGTTGCGTCCTCCGCTGCCCGTCACTGTGCATTCGTGATCGTTAGCCTACTCTCACATACTTCTATAAACAGTTAACTATCGGAGTTCACCTGCGCAATAACCCAATAACAATTCGGTGGCAAAACTGGCAATAAATTCAGTAAATCCTAATGTAGGAACACAGCGACACGTAAATTCCAGTAAAAATTCCCATTTTCAGTTTCGCCCGCGTCGACAATAAATAAGTAAAGTTTTGATTGATTAAGTGCCAACTTCCAAGGCACATTGCGGAAGTCTGTCAGGACTGGACTGCCCGTAGCCGACCATACTAACGGTTGCGCTTGTGGCACAATGCCAAGGGTTCAATATCTCGAAAACAGCTGGAGATGCAGGCAACAATCGCTAATTAGAACGAGCATGATATGAGGCAGTACCGCAGTAACGGTCGGCTATCCTAGCGACAGCTTGATTTCTTCTTTATACAGTTTTATACTGTGACCGCGTAGACGTTAGACAATAGCCTGAGTCTGCAAGTTCAAAGAAGTGTCCAGGATCTACTATCATCTACACGTTTCTTTCCGGTCATAATTTTTAGCCGACGGTCGCGCTTAATGCGATAGGCTTGCGTCCGTCTGTCGTCGTCTTTCGTCTGTGACCCTATGTACATGTATTGTGGCTAAACGGTGCATCCTAGAGCAAAAATTACTGTTGACATTCTATAGGAAGTCGTATAGGAGAAATCGATTGGTACCAAAATGAATGACCTTGACCTTTGTTTAGAGGTCGTATCAAGGTCATGTCAACCATTGCGTTGCATTCGACGTTAAGTGTCACGGAAACCGTTAGAGAAAGAGACTTGGTTCCAAAGGACCACCAATAGGAAATGACATATGGAGTATCAAATGGTCACGTGAGCGATGATGTCACGTGACCTCCAAAGGTGCGGTGACGCAGTACGGTCGGCTATCCTAGGAACAGCTTAGTTTTTACCGCGCGATGCACTTTAGTGCAAAGCGCGGTATTGCGATCGCATGTCGTCTGTCTGTCCGTCCGTCTGTCTGTCTGTCTGTCTGTCTGTAACGTTGGTGAATTGTGATCACA
>Ga0056114_1001025_pt1 | contig 11728 bp, 4 predicted proteins | sample WorMetHERISLAND1_FD_77005 | JGI IMG/M metagenome (GOLD analysis project Ga0056114, IMG submission 77005) | Marine gutless worms symbiont microbial communities from Max Planck institute for Marine Microbiology, Germany - Olavius loisae HERON... ...
CAACCTATGTGATCACAATTCACCAACGTTACAGACAGACAGACAGACAGACAGACAGACAGACAGACGACATGCGATCGCAATACCGCGCTTTGCACTAAAGTGCATCGCGCGGTAATGATATGATAAAAACCACGTCCAGTGGGTTAGGAGAACAGGGTTAGTACATGTTATTGTTTTTATAAAGCATATGGATAATAAAATTACTGTCATTCGAGATGATTAAAATGTTCTGGATGACCAACCACGACTGTAGACAACTATATTGTCGGTCTGAACCATTAATGAACCCTTGCCGGAGCAGAAATTGCAACCTTCGGATGTTTTATTAATTTTAGCGCGCTGGTTAAAGTAATTTTTTAGCCGACCGTGTCGCGCTATTGGTACAGTGTTGCGTCTGTCTGTCTGTCGCCGTCAGTCGTCGTCTGTCGTCTGTAACGTGAAGTATTGTGGCTAAACGGTGCGTCCTAGAGCAAAAGTTACTATTAAGAGCCTATAGGAAGTCGTATCTAAGAAATAGATTAATACCAAAATGAATGACCTTGACCTTTGTTTAAAGACCATATCAATCAAGGTCATGTCAACCATTGCGTTACATTCGACGTTGAATATCTCGGAAACCGTTAGAGATAGAGGCTTGGTTCCAAAGGACCACCAATAGGAGATGGCATATGGGCTATCAAATGGTCACGTGACCGATGACGTCACGTGACTCTTGAAGTTGCTGTGAGGCAGTACGGTCGGCTATCCTAGCGACAGCTTGGCTTCTTGTTTATAATAACGTTATATTATATAACGATAATACATAATTAATCCCTTGGTGAAAGCCTACCGCAATGAAACAACATACTTGCACGAGCTCATTTCTGAAGTTAGTTACAACCGAATGCGCGATGTAAATGTGCATGATATTATTTTTTGTGGCCGTCTGGCGGGAAACCAGTATGTAAGAAGACACTGAGGAGAAAATAATACAAAAATTTTCCATTTTAACAGTTATGTAACTAATAGAAACAAATTATGGTACACTAACTGGCTTGACAGACGTGACAGACCAATAGCAGATTTTAGGGACAAACGAGGCTCACCCCTGAGCAAGCCGACCGTACTGACGGTCGCGATTATGCTACAATGTTGCGTACTGTTGTCTCTCTGTCTGTGATGTATGTATTATGGCTAAACGGTGCGTCCTAGAGCAAAAGTTACTATTGGCAGCTTATAGGAAGTCGTATATGAGAAATCAATTGGTACTAAAATGAATGACCTTGACCTTTGTTAAGAGGTCGTATCAAGGTCATGTCAACCATTGCGTTATATTCGACGTTGAATATCTTGGAAACCAAAGGACCACCAATAGAAAATGGTCTATGGGAAATCGAATGGTCACGTCACTCACGTGATCAATGACGTCACCTGACCCTGAAAGGTCAGGTCGTGACTCCAATACACTTGGAGCCCAATAACTCGAAAACAGCTTGAGATGTTATTTAGCAACAATCGCTAATTACTAGATTGTCTGCTGTTAGGCAGTACGGTCGGCTATCCTAGTGACAGCTCGGCTACTTGTTAAAGTAGAGTAGTTGTTACACTTACACCCACTACTGTTAACTTATAACCCCTCCCCCCTTGTCTGTACCTGTCCTTCTATTAAAGGTTAGTTACTGTCATGTTGTGTCATCCATGATTTGTGTGGCTCAGATGTGCGAAGAAAACGAGACGCTGGAAGAAATATTTCGCCAGAAGCTGAACGCGAGTGGTCTGTGGACGTTGAAAACTGAAGAGTGGCAGCTATTGTTGTCGGTAACACGGCGCAGGTGTGTTGGGAACTCGTTGACGGGCGCTCGTTCTACGCCGACAACTTGACGGACACGTCGACTGCCGGTGTCCGGCGTCATCATCGAGCTGACACTGCTAGCGACCGTCGATGACTTCAAGGTATACTCACTATAAAGCCCGACAATCACTGGCACCTGCACGTGCTGCCGACCCTTCAGTACTTCGTTGACGGCGCCGAAATGGCCGGCTACTCTCGACTCAAGATCGGTAGGCCTAAATAACCCACGTCACTGGTGCAACACGACAGTTCCTTTCTGGTTGCACAATGCACAGACACACCCGGTATTTTTAGCGGGAGGGATGATGCGGTAATTTTCAGAAAATTATGAGAAAGTATGCTGTCTCCCGTCAGAGATTCTGCATTGGTATCATAGTAAATGTAAAAGTATGGACTGGTTAATTCGTTTGAGTCTTTAAAATTGAAACACTTTTGGCAAATACCGAGCCACTTGCTATTCGGAAGTCGGAACCCGAGAACTGGTTTATATATCTCGCAGTTGGTCTATGATAATGACAACAACAAGACAATGTTCAAAAGAACACGGAGTCTGTCCAATGCCATCTGTAACACTCATAAGATATTTCTATCCGAATGTAGCTGGATGACCTAGAAGTTTAGGATCACATGAAGTCATAACTCAACGTGTATCTCCAGTCATATTGAAGATAATGGGCCCAACATATTGATGTCACGACCTCGACCTGTCAGGGTCACGTGAAGTTTACTGTCACGTGACCATTTGATTCCGCAGATGCCATTTCCTATAGGTGCTCTATTGTAACCGAGTCTCTATCTCCAACCATTCTCGAGGTAATGGGCATTTTGTATATCTGGGTCACGACCTTTACCTTTCTAGGTCACATGACGTCATCGGTCACGTGACTAATCGATCCGCCATCCTATTGGTGTCCCATTGTAACCGAACCTCTATCTCTAACCGTTTACGAGATATTTGCATCCAAATATATCTGGGTCACGATATTGACCTTTCTAGGTCACGTGACGTCATCGGTCACGTGACCATTTGATTTCCCAGGTGCCATTTCCTATAGGTGCTCTATTGTAACCGAGTCTCCATCTCCAACCATTTTCGAGACAATGGGCATTTTTTATATCTGGGTCACAACCTTGACCTTTCTAGGTCAAGTGACGTCATCGGTCACTTGACCAATCGATCCGCCATATTTCATTTCCTATTGGTGTCCCATTGTAACCGAACCTCTATCTCTAACCGTTTTCGAGATATTCGACCCCCAATACCCGTGCGCGCACACACACACGCACACACACAAACACAGAAACACGCCGCAAGTGATTTTATATTCTGTCCCATGCAATGTATTGCATTGGACAGACAATAATATATCTGTGATTTTCTTTATCGTTGCCATCATTATGGATGTTCTGTATAGGCCTACACATCCTCATACCGGGACACGTGACATCGTCTGTGGCACAACTCTGAAATCTGTGAACTTTTCGAGCAGCTCGAATCCGTCGTGGATTCCTCCTTCCAAGACCGGTTATCAAGCCAGTTTTGGTCGCTCAAATACGAACGATGTGGATGGAATCCAGTCGCAAGAAACAAACTCACATGCAGAATTATGTGTATTAGATTTTGTTTTTGTTGATTTTCTTTCGTACTGTTTAGCTGTGTTTCTTTCGCCCTCATGCAGTCAGTTAAAGAATGTATAACAAACACGATAGCAGATAACTCATACGACGGCTTCTTGTCGCCATGTTGACCTACATCGACCTCGGCTAGTAAACCATTGGTCAAGCCGTCATTCACCGGAAGACAATAAACCAAGCTTTGCTCATCAGCAACTCAAACGCAACGTAGTACGCCCGTTCTTTGGCTCGTCGGAAATCTCCAATGATAGATTCAATCATGTTGAACCGGATTTTAAAAATTTGCTTTCAGTGCCTTGGCGTTGGTGGTTTGGAATTGGATTCGTTAATAGAGAAGGTGGGCTCGTGTGAGTGGGCACCCCCGCCCACTGTAAACTTTATGTCTTTATCTCTTCTGTTGTCACTCTCGTCACCGTAAACGACGTCGCTATTTCTAACGAGCGTCGATTGTGACATAGAGTCAAGTGATGTCATCGATGTCGTCACCAATCACTTTCCCATAGGGTCCCTATTTGACATGAACCCGAAATGGCTTAATTTCCGAGACATTTAGCATCAAATTTGCCGACACAAACAGACAGACACGCTCAGAGACACAGAGACACGTCGACTGACATTAAGGGTCGCTTAAAGTTTAGCAGCCGCACGAGCCAATACCTGTAGCAGTGGATAGAATAGGGTAACTGTTGTCACAAACTTACTTAATTAATCTGGAGTACGAGAGACAGAGACAGAGAGAGAGAGAGAGGGAGGATGGCGGTGACACTGTCTAGCTCGCTCGACGCTCCCACATCAGTGCTGTGTACATAGCAAGGTACAGCTGCAGCAGCAGCACCAGCAGTGGTGAATGAGCGCTTGTTAGAGCGAAGGTTGAGTCTTGAACGCAGCGCAGCGCACACCTCTCGTCGTTCAATCGCACACTCGAGGTTTGAACACTAATCATTTCATGCGTTCTTCTATGTATGTATTATAATAATAATAGTATTTAACGATTTAACTCAGTTTTGCTGCGGGGGAGTTTTGCATGCAGCGTGTTTCGCCTACATCCAATGAATCTTCGATAGTTATTTACATTTCACATTAATCTCTCGTTCTCGTATTGTATCGTATTACTGCAGTTCATAAAAGCACATGTGAAAGTGAAACTATAAATCACTATGTAACGACACAATGCCGAGTGTTATCTACCTACCACTATCCCGGCCAAAATTTCGGGGTGTACCCCTGTTCCTTTGGAGTAGATCCAGCGATCATTCCAGGCTAACTAACTGAGAAATTATTTTCGAAGTATTTCAACCTATGTGATCACGATACCTCGACGTCACGGACAGACAGACGGGCGGACGGGCGGACCGATAGACCACTATTGTAGCAATACTGCGCTCGTTTACTTTATAGAAACAGCGAATATTACGACTTATTTTAAGTGTACATTGGTTTGGTAAACACTGGTATTTGGAGTATTTCGTTATGTTTAAAAACAGCTATTTTCCACAATTCTGTGCATTTACTATATTTAAAACTATTCAACGCAACACTCGTTGCAGTATCTATTCATTGGTTTACTAGGCGGCGAGCGCTGAATAGTGGCTGGACCACAGCAACAGCGGCGTCAGTGGTCGGACATGTGTGACACCGACACATTCTCGTGCTGCTGTGTAGTGAATACGGTCACGGGGCCGCTGCGAAAGAAAAACGAAACATTTTCGCTATACTACGTATAAGTGTAGAATGGGCCGGTGACCACTTTGGTCTTGGTTTGACGTAAATCGATCCACTTTTGACAAAGATATGAGCGACAAACGATTTTTACGTTTTCTTTCCCAGTAACCTCGATGTTTGACCTCTAGACTTCAAGTTTGCTCCACTAGTCACTCTTGGCCAGCGCTAGGCCTATGTTTTCACTAAATTCGAAGTTTCTACGGCTTTTCAATTTCGAGATAATCAGAGGCACGGGACAGACGGACAGACGGACAGACGGACGGGGTACCACACTTAATGCGGCCCCCGAGGGAGGACGTACCGCATAATAAAAAAATGTGCAATATTTGTGCAGTGCAAATGTGAAAAGACGATGGAGTGTCGGGTTGGTGGCGTGCGACGGATGATGCGTGAAGCCTGCAGTCACATCAGCTGTACAGGGCTTCAGTAATGGCCGACAGCGAACTGGCCGGGTCGTCGAGCACGGCTGGGCGATGTGACAGGCTTGTTCCGGCTTCAAGACGCCGGTCGACGTCCGACCCAGCTGGACTGTGCACGCGGGCAACTGATGACGACACACCGTCTGCCTCAGCAGCTGATCACGTGACCGGATCAACGACGGCTTATCCGGGCTTTGTTGGGCGCGCTTTTTTCGTACTCGACCAGACGACAATACCGCGCAGTTGGTGCCTACGTCTCGTCACGTGGCCATATCCTTTCCTATATCTGTGTATTGTGTGCGTGTGTATATACACAGTCGCGTTGACTTTTTGATGCAATGCGCCAAGCCAAGTCAGTGGACATGTGATAGTGAAATGTATTAATAGCCAACGACCAATACCATTGACCACTAACGGCAATGACTGCGAACGAATATTTCCAGTTGACGACTGCACTGATAAGTAGGTCGATAAAAACGAGTAGGTAGACATGCGGTCCTGCAGAATAGTTACTGATTACAGATTATCACAAAAACGACACATTTCCGCTGGTGAAATGTATATGACGATATCTGTAGAATGGGCCGCTGATTATTTTGGTCTTAGTTTGACGTAAATCGATCCACTTTTGACAAAGATATGTGTGAAAACGATTTTGACATTTTTCGTTCGGAAATTTGCTTCCATAGTTACTTTTGGCCAGCACTTACGTTTCCACTAAATCATAAGTTTATATCGTTTCCTATTTCGGGAAAATCGAAGGCACGGGACGGACGGACGGACGGACGGCGTGCAACACTTAATGCTGCCCCTGAGGAGGGCCACATAATAAGTGTACGTCCTGAAAATCGCCAATAAGTTAGAACGCTCGCTTGACGCCATATAAACACGAACTACATTCGTCACTGTTTGAAAAAGATAAGATCTCGATATCAGTTTGACTTAATGTTGCCATGCACCGACAACTTATCAACCAAACTCACAACCGACCAGTGTCACGTACAATATTGTAAATCTAATGGAAACAGATTCATCACCTGTGAGAACAGCTCGTGTGTTTGTGTGTAAATGATTTCACAACTCTGCCTGATTTCGCTGGGACAGCGTTTCCCATGGCTCTCTCGATGAGTTTAAGGGGCGATCTAATGGAAAGAGAGGGGAGGGGAAGGAAATAAAGGTGAGAGAAAGGGTTGAAAAAGTAAGAGTAAAGAGAAAGGAGGGAATGTGGATTAAGCAAGAGGAAATGGAAAGGGGAAGAAGTTGTACTTCCGCTTGTCTTTGAGAAAATCCTACATCCGCCCCTGGCACTATTAACGTGGCATCTCAACATTTATTATTGCTGGTAACAGCAGCAGCTTTGTGTGATTGTGCTTAGAATACGTAGAGCTAAAATGACACTCCGTACGTTGCCGCGCAAAGTAATCCTGTAAACTGATATTAGGCGTATGAACTAGCTAAGTCGCCGGCGCTAAAGACGCCATCGTGACTTTATCACATCACATCGTTTGTCGTCGTGTCTGCTACTGCTGCTGCAGTGTGCAGTCGACAACGACGACAGACGTCTGCTGACTCGACAGCGCTGCTGCATTCGTCGGTGAAAAGTATCTGTTTCGTTGATTTCCCTTCTCTTCTTACGAAATGCCTAAGAACAGTACCTTCAACAACAGCTTCAACTGCATAAGAATTATTTCGGGCTCCTTCTCTCCATCAGCACTGATTTAGTCCGTGACGTTATCAGACGCAACGAGCACTTGTTTTAGCCGCTCGCGCGTTACATCAGTCATTGCCATACAACCGCTGGATAGCGGGTGATGCATCTCTCAGTACTGTCCCTCCCACCAGTAGCAACTTCATTATTTAATGACTAGACCTGGACGCTCCATCCCGGAGGAGCCAGCAGTTCGCTTCTGTTTTAATCATCTGCACCGACACTGATTTTATGCTGGCGAAACTGTGCACACCGCTGACCGTGCACACCCAACTCAAATGGCTTGCGCGGCTGTAAGCTTTAAGCGACCCTTATCGTCAGTGTCCGCCTGTCTGTCTCTCTGTGTGTCTGTGTGTCGGCAACTTTGATGCTAAATATATCGGAAGCTGAGCGATTTAGGGTTCGTGTCCAATAGGGGCCCTGCGCCTCGATTAATGAAGTCATCGATGACGTCACGTGACTGTTGTATGATGTCATAATTGTGACGTCACAATATTCAAAGTCGTCGCATTCGGAAACTAGGACAAAATCAACTATCCGTGTGGATTCTTTAAGCACACACTATCGTAGAACATTGTGCTAAAAATCAGCTGAATGGGCTTAAAACACTGAGAGAAGACGCATTTGGCACAACCGTACCCCAAGTGAAAATTGCGAATTATCGATACTATTGCAGTTCGATGGGAACCAGTGGGTCGCTTAAAGCTTAGCAGCGCACGAACCAATTCACCTACCAGCTAGTTGAAGTTTGCACTCAAACCTGAAGAAGAAAAGAAGAAGAAGCAACGACCAGTGTTGTCGTTGAGACGCCGACGACACATCAGAGGCATATCACGCCGCACGTTCACAGGACACTGTGACAGTTCTCTCCAGTTGGTTCAGTCTCACAACGCGCCTGGCGGACGATACGTCTCTGTTGTCTTCATTTTGCATTCCGTCTTTACTGGCGACAGCAAATGTCACGCAGACATAACGGCCGGCCGGTCGCCTGTGTGTCATATTACGTATGTAGGATAGCATCGCCAGCCGCGCAGCTCCGTGTAGTCCTTCCATTATAGTCGTGCACTAAAATATTCCGAGTGAATCTTGACGGTTTTGAAGGTGCGTAGCGGGGATAGCTTAGCATCCGGCGTCGTGCTGAAGATGGAGACGTTGCGTGTTTCTCTATACTAGATGATTATTACACAATGTACATGAACATGCACTTGTGGCCGTGTGGTAGAGTGTCGGACTTGCGGTCGCGAGGTCACCGGATCGAATCTCACCCGCGCCTTCTGTGTGTACTGTATACCAACGCCGTCGCCAACTCGGCGTGCTATCCCTCCAGTGTCGATTAGTGAATACCAACGAAAAGCTTGAAAGTCAACGGGCATACCACGCGATGCACTAGTTCCGTATCTACATGATCTTGCAGCACTGGTTAATGTCTGGCTGAGGGCTAATGAAACGGTCCAACCGGAGTTCAGCGCTGCTCTGTGGGCCCTTGAGGCTCGGGGAGGACTTTACTTCACTCGTACACAGACTCACAGTATCGCTGTAACACGTGAACGTTAGCTGGTGACAGCACTAATTGTCGATATGTGTGTCTGTATGAAGACTAAGTGGACAGCCACTTACCTGAGAGTAATACCGGTATACACAGGTGTGTAGAGCGTGAGTGCGTTATGGCTTTGTACCTGTCGGTCATCAAAGCCTGAGGTAGGTAATCGCAAAGAGATGTCATCTGATATCGTATCGACACTTATTGTCATTGCTGCTGACGGTAGCGGCGATGAGTTGCTATGACTCTCCATCGTTGACAATCACCTCTCCGTATTCGACACACCTGCAGTACGCGGCTGCAACCTCTGGTGTATCTGCACTAGTTCATCGCGAAAATCACAGTTCAGGTTGGCGCGAGATTGATGCCTGCTGTTTTGACAGCTCTGTTTGATCGTACAGTTTCAAGCCTCAGAAAATAGCGCAGCCCTCTATAACTCGCAATTACGCCTACGATCTTTAAACTATAACTTATAATGCCCCTCCCCATCAGACTTCGCTGGTCGCTGTTGAGGGTGTATTTACCTCCTGATAACACCCCCTTCCTGGCTGTCGGCGACGTCGACTACCCGCCCGTTTTATTCAACGACTCGCGCGCACCGGAGACAACTGCCAGATTGTTTCGTATCTGACGTACGGTGCGACACATGAAATTTGATCAAACACAATCATTCCGGCTGTAGGCTAGCCAAAAAAGCGCGATAATTGATTGATTCAATGACGGACGAATATTATTATTATGCCGACTGCAAAAAACACACGTTGTTAAGTTGACATTTAAACTTATGCTTCATCATTTCCTTCATCATATTCGTCGTTTCTTCATTCGAATCTCTTCTGTTTCAGCAACAATAACACTCTCCGTTCTTCTAACCAACAAGCCATCATTGCTAGCCCCTCATCTCTCTCTCTCTCTCTCTCTCTCTCTCTCTCTCTCTCTCCGTGGTGTTCGCGTCATTACGAGCGTCGTATATCTCTTCACATTCTCGCCGGCGACGTAGTGACATAGCTGTTAATATTGGCGTCGCCGTATACAAGTATTAGGGTCTAAATAACTCAGGCTACTTACCTAGTAGCAAAGTACTTACTTGCATTGATTAACTACAAGAAAGCCCAGCTAACACAAAGGTAAGTACGCGACAGCATTGCGTGTATGAAGGCCCCTAGCGAAGAAATCTACAGCAAATCAACCATATATGCGATTTCCTATTGATGGTTAATAGTAACCGTGACCGTATTACTTACCGTTTGCGACACATTTTAGAGTGTATAGGTTGAAAATCGCCAATTTCGCTTACTGATTGTAGACCCCTAGCGAAGGAACGCCCAGCAATATCAATGCAATGTGTACATCGCTGAAAAAGTACATTTAGTGGGCTACTAATCTGTTGCTGACAATATGGGCCTGTCTTCATTCGTTTAGCTGTTGTTGCCTCCCATATCACGCGAACTTATATCAGTTCCAGGTCATCATGCAAGGTCATCGACCTTGAAGCCAATCGAAAGCGCTTACGCAACTTCCTATTAGTCATTAATAAATAATTAGAACTACATCCATCTTCGTCCCAGCTCAGGGAGAACCCGTTAGAATTTCTGAAACTAGGTTGGCGGGACTACTGTACGATGAAAATTGTATAATCCTAACTTCAACCGTTTTCGACTGATCCTTCCGTGTGACGGACAGACGGATGGATGGACACACGCCAGCATATAGCGCGCTCTGCATGTATGCTGTCGTGCGCTAAAATTAAAAAACGACCACCTATCAAGTCTAGTGTACATCGTTGGTGGTCCTTTAGTTCTGGGTTGATGTGTTATGTCCACTGTAGATTCTGCGTTCGTTATATGCGTGCTTGGCAGTGACAGACGAGCGATGTCGATAAAATTACCCATCAGCATTGTTTCGTGATAGTCATTTGCTACTAGCTAAAATGCATGGATTAGGTAGTCGCCATATGGCCAGCAGCGGCAACTGAAAGTAGATGGTCGTCCATGTTATTCGTAATAAGACACCATGATGATAGTGAAACCAAGCAGCAGTCACACTGAATGCCATAGGTCTCGGCTTTAGCGTTATAATGTTCTGAAATACAACCAGTGACATTCAACGAAATGGATTCTGTAGCCTCAAGTAAGCATTTTTCACAGTCTGTGATACAGTCTTACAGATACAAAATACTTAATTTAGGGATTTTAAAAATTGTTTTACCATACAGCTGCTTAAGTTATCTAAATGCTTAAATAAACAACAGTCCCATGGCATGTGTTAATACAACTCTTTTAGCATCATGTTTTTCTCATTATTGTATACAGGAGATAGATATTTAATTTATTTTATTGTCTAGTTTGCTTTAATTAACTTAATGTTGTTGTTGGCGACACGTGTTTACTGTATGGTGGTCGACAGCTTCCGCCTTTTGAGACCTTTCAGACCGCCGAGTCCAAAACTCCTAAATATAACCGGGTCATTAGTATATTGTTAAGACTTCTCAAATCTGTTGAAAATGCTGAGATTACTGTCGAAGTTATCGCGCTGAGAGAATTGGGACGGCGAACAGTCAGAGGGTCAGCGGACGGGACGTCCGGGACAGACTGACGGATGTCGTGAAAATATAATGTCACCTCAGCCTTCCGCCGAGAGACCTAGTCATGAGCAACTGCTTTTGCAAAATAAAAATTTATCGCGACATAAATCGCATTTGTGTATACGTGATGAGTGGTTCTAGTAATCCTTTACAACGGAATGAAGCGAGCGATGACCGGGTTGTAGCGTGCGTAGCGTGGATTAGGAAACACGTTTTTAAGTTCACGGAATATTTTGACTTACGCGTATTCTTGTTGTAGTTATGACATTTCAATTCATCAATAACA
>Ga0056114_1001026_pt1 | contig 11728 bp, 7 predicted proteins | sample WorMetHERISLAND1_FD_77005 | JGI IMG/M metagenome (GOLD analysis project Ga0056114, IMG submission 77005) | Marine gutless worms symbiont microbial communities from Max Planck institute for Marine Microbiology, Germany - Olavius loisae HERON... ...
TCGTAGACCAGTGACAACAGGTGATAACAGGTGACTCATGTCGTCACGTCGGCAGCGTACGACATCAGTCGCTCGCTAGTTGCTGCAGCTGACGGAGCGTGATGGAGATGCTGATGATGATCAAGCAAGGTCTCGTCTCTGCAGACTGTGTCAACCCCATCAGCGAGTACTTCAGCGTCGGTCGCCGTGTAGGTAGTGCCGGCCCGGACATGGTCTGGAAGATCTACAATGCAATACGAATCAGCGACAAAAAGGTAACACTTTCCGCCTTGTTCTAAACTGCCATATCGTTGATCAGAAACGTCTTATATTTAAATTAAAATATTTTGTATGTTATAATTATTGTAGAAATTTTCGTATTCTGTACATTCTCACTTTTTCAGGCAAGGTAACTCGCATAAAATGTACTCATAAGTGATGTTGTCACTAACGTTATCACTTATCAGACGTAGATAGTATAAGAAACTAAACGTAGGTGCAAATTAAAAAGCGGCACTTTAAAAACGAACGTTTTTAAAACACTAAATATATACACTGGGGGCCAAGACGCAGAAGACCTACGTCTACTGTTGTATTGCATTCGACTTGAGACACACTTCAAAGATACTTGTGTGTTGCTATAAAGAATATATTTTGGGAACCCATCGAGCGCGTACTACTGGCATGACTCCTATCTGCGATGACGGTTTATGCCAGTAGCAAGCTGCAACAGCAACATATTACTGTTTATTTAAGCAAACAGGGCAAACAGTGGTGAAATACAACAAAAAACAGTATTATGTAGCAGTGCTCTGAGTTTTAGCAGGGTTGGAAACTTCTTACGTGTAGCCGTATACAAAAAGATAGTTAAAGCAGTTTAAAAACAGTTGACTATAAACACAATCAGAAATGCAATCTGTTCTGTTGTTGAAAATCTTAATCTGGAATATTTATAGCAACGGCAACTGTCAGCAGTAAGCTCGCCGATCACAGAGACTGGATAACAAGTAAGTAAGTAAGTAAGTAAGTAAGTAAGTTTTTAATACATAAAACAAACGTAAATGCATAAAACACAATTGCACTAGACAAACTTTAAAAAGAACATTTAAAAAGCCTATAAACACACGTGGGAAGCTGGAACTGATGTCCACGAGGGCGTAATGGAGGTACTCGAGGTTTTCTCCTCAGGTAACACAGAATGATGACAATGGTTAGGCGATTGGATTTTGCTGAAAAAAATCCTGCGCAACACTATCAGACAGTTCAGATACTGTTAAAATATTGGCTGCTAAGCCATAACGATGTGCTCTCCTCGAGAAGGTATCGATTTTACCAGAAAGTTCAGCTGTCAAAAAGCAGCCCCAGGATGGAAGAGCATATAACAAACGAGAAACTATTAGTGCCTGGAAAACGGTGTTAAGATGTTTAGCTGGGAGACCATGGTATCGCAATCTTTTCAACAAAATATGCGCTGGCTACAGATAGAAAAAAAATATAATTGACATGCATTTCAACACTGAAGGTGTCTTGAACAATAACTCCTAACAACTTACAGTGGGTTAGTTGTTCAATACCATCAATAGGTGAACCTATATGGCACCTCCGAGGTAAACCATTGTCTGTGAAATACAAGCTCTGTACACCGTTGTAAAAGACGGGGTTGTAATGTCACGGTGGATGACATGATTAAGCTATTGAGACGACAGTTAATGGCTGTAATGAACAGGTCGCGAAAGGTCTTTATTATGAGACACATTAAGTTAGCACATTGGCATTTAGCGCCCGTCAGCGTTCGACGGTGAAACGATGTTTCACGTGCCTCGATCGAGCCGTAACTCGTAAGTGGCTTTGCCGACGGCTGTGTGGCGTGAGCGACGAGTAGGCACGTCTTCGTCTTGTCTTCCGCCACTTCTCTCAGCCTCGTGTTACAGAACTGAGACTTGTGCTGTACATTGAAAAATCACTCAATGACACAACACGCACGTTGCTGAAGTAACAGAATTGCAGGGTTGTTGAAAACAGTATTTACTACACCGGGTCCCAGGAAATGATAGGTCCCACAAACACTTCGCTAAACAATGTCGGTCTAGAGCATTTTTGTTTCTTTTGGTGTTAAATTTAGAAATAACTGCGGAGAAAGATGGAATTACCATGTCCGGTTTGCGGCACTATCATGTGGAGAGTGAGTACAACTTTGCATTGCAACTGTTGACAAGATTAACTCCGCTGTTTTCTGAGCGCTGACGTCGTTTCGTCTGATTCACGGACCAAAAATGTGTTTTCAGTAAATTCTGTAGCTGAACAGCCCACATGGCACATTGGACGCGTGACCGATGCATGCTGTGTGCGTCTGCTCAAAGCGCGCATTTCGATTACACGCTTTAAATTAATCTGCGTATAAAAATTAGCATCCTGCGTGGACATTCACTGTAATTAAACGCGTTACACTTTTATGTGCACGAAACACAGGGGTACTGGAAACAGAGGAAACTGGGTCAGTGAAGTAACATTTCTTAGAAGAAAAGATTAGTGTTTTGATGTTATAAAGCTTTTAACTTAGCTGCTAGAGTTACGCCGTATCGTAGATCTAGACTCTATGATCGTATACACTGTGTCGTGTTTGTGTTGCTGTTTGTCTGTGGCGCAGTCTGCGTCTGTTTTCATATTCGACAAACGATTTTCCGACAAGATGATGCTGCGAGCGAGGAAGAAAGACACAGTGTTAGAGATGCTGAGAGCTGACGTCAGTCGTTTGATGAGGTTCAGAAGTCCACACATGCTGCGCGTGTTACATCCAGTCGAAGAGTGTCGGTAACGAAGCGTGTCTGTTGATCAGTAATCATTGCATGAGCTTGTTCTGTCGTAGATGTACACATGTCATCTTGCTATTGAGCTATTGAAATCGTCGCACGCTGCGCAGACATCACGGCGGGTACTCCAGTCGCTGTGTACAGATTGCATTTACAGGCCATTTCCACTGTGACAACTCATCAGCCTCATGCCGAGGAAATTGAAGATTGCCTCACTCGCTAGGCACCATTTCGTTCCCTTTTGCCATGCCGACAGCATCATTCCCCCTTGTAGCCCACGAGCGTTGCTTTTAGCTCTTGCCAACGGCATTTCGACTACAAAGAGAGCAATTTTAGTAGCACTAACACTGACCAAGCTTACATGTAGGTCTAGATACAGCTTATAGGTGACAATATGATATAAGCCACTATGTTACAGATAGCATTTCGTTTATTTGATCAATATGACAACATTTATAACACTTATCAACGTTATATTTGTATCTGGGCGCTATGCGCTATGTATTGAGCTACATGTAAATTGCTGAAAGACGAAGATGTTTACTTTACTTCATGCAAAACTGTTCGTTGAGTTGTTTACACTGAACTTCGCAAATCTCTCACAGAAGAGCTGTTACAGTTCCTCTCTCTTTATCGAAGTACTGTCTCTTTCCGACGTTTCCGTCTCGTACACGTAATAACAGTGACGTCTATCGACTCATGCGTCCGTCGCTGCGCCGCCGCGGCTGTTGCTGAGCTTGTTAAGCGGCTATGCCACCTCCACGTGCGCTTTGTTGTTTACGACGTCAAACACAAAGAATACAAAGATCGATCGATTAAACAGTAATGACATATACGCGAGTATGTGACACCGAGTCCACAACAGTCAACTGACTTGTTAGCATACGTTAAGTTGCATATAATCAACCAGCACATTCATGCAACAACATTAGACAACTCAGTCAGCGGCACATTTATGGATCACAATATTATTTTGTGTTTGTTCGTGTGTCAGAGACAGCCTGGCATTCGCCTCGGAGTCAGTGATAGACAGTCTGGCCAATGTTCTACGTCGCGACGTCGTCGATCAACACAAACCCACTCCACTCACTAGGGTATGTACATAACGGACCTGTCACACGTGTCTGCTATTCTGTCAGTCATCAGACCACTGACACACCTCACCATTGTAACAAGCATGGTACTGTCTAGCAAGGCCACGTTAAACTTTTCTATCGTATCGTATCGTATCGTTTTCTTCTTTCTGTAATCACTAACGACTGCAGGATTACCTGGTAATGTACCGGTACCCGGTAATTTACCTAGTATTGTACCTGGTATGAGCAAAATACGAAACATATATTTGATTGACAGTGAAAGTTGGGTGATTGCAGGAGTTTGGCTTGACTGAGCTCGACATCAAGTGTGGAATTCTACAGGTTGTCGATTGTTTGCTTCTGTAGTTCTCTGTCGCTGATGATCGCTAGTTCTCTGTCTAATGAAACATTGAACACGCAGTGCACGCCCATGTAAGTAAGTAAGTAAGTAAGTAAGCGGCGGTTATGCCCTCCCTACTCGTCACCGGTCTGGGGATGCATTACAAAAGTTTGTAAAATATATATATATATAAAAACTAAACAGATGAGTTTTGAGCTTTCGCTTAAACAAATTCAAGCTGTCTGCTTCAAGAACTGCTGATGGTAAACTGTTCCTTACGAATGACACAAATCGCAACATTTTATAATTCGCAGAAACATTTATAATACGAAGAAATTAAACCTTAAATTTTGCCACTTTTTGATACTGATTATTGATTTTGATACTTTTTGATACACTAGTCTTTGTTCGCGGCGTACAGCACAAACGAAACTTCAGAGAAGCGATCACGCAGTTGTGCCTTTTGAGGATCATGCTGCTTAGTTGTCAGAGGACTCCCCAGAATGGACGACAAAATACAGACTTTGGCTTTAAAAAATCAAAAACCTTTATTGACGGTTTCTGACGTAGAAGTGTGCTGAATTCAACAGTGAAAGCCATTTCTTAAAATTCACAAATTTGACAAAATTGAAAATTCCCAAAATTGGCTTTTACGATTTAGGCCTAGTAAAAGGGCATCGAACTAAATGCCTTTAACCGCACGATTAAATGCATTTCTTCTAGATTACATACAGTATGTGTTTTCAGATAGCTGAAGCTCTATCGTATCTGCACCAGACGGAGCGAGTGCTTCACAACAATGTCAATCCTCAGAGCATCTTGGTGACGTCACGAGGCTCGTGGAAACTTGCCGGGCTCGGTTTTGTCGCTTATCCGACTACTGACAGCCACGTTGCTATGGTAACAAAAGCTTGCTGCTGTGTTTACGAGGTTTTGACTATGTCATGTGAACATCAGACAATAGCAACAATGGCGACAATGCTCACATCAGTCTATATTTGGCCATGAAGGCAAGTATAGTTGATGGTGATTTGTCTTTACACGTCACATGGCCCACACTGGGATGGGTGCATCAGTTCGGTATATAACAGCATAGGTCATCCCATGGTCATCTTAGAAAAGACATCCATCCTTGAACATGCACGCAACTGCGTTCCAGCACACCACAGTGACCACACCGCGCACTGTGGCCCCGATCGTTGATCGTCATTCCTCACGACGTATGTCTGTCGCTTTGTGATCCGCTGTATATACTTACTTTATCTACAAATTTAAATTGCCTGTAGTCCAGGTCAAAAATATTTGGTCGAGGCTGGAGATTTAGCTTAAGTTTATGATTACAATGTGTGTTGGGCAGCAGTCGATACGATATAATTATTTACAACATAAATAGATACGATATTATAAGTAATTAGCAATGACGTTAAATTAAAAACAACACCTCAGAGGCAATGTAGGCCAACCTAACCGAACTGTGTGAAGTGTCTGTTGCAGTCGATATCCATGTATGTAACCTAACCTGAAAATTTCTTAACATCAGTTACGTCACACAAGGGATTTGCCAACAAGTGGTGAAATATTTTAAAAATTTTTATTCATAACTGACGGTTTTCGGGTCCTAGTGTCATATGCCGGCACGGGTAAAATGTGAAGTTTTACAGCATCAGGTGTTCGCAAAAACACCCTAAATCAACAGATAAATAAACATTAGTGGAAGTCTTCGCTGGGCACAGGCGTTTCCAATGAAATAGCTACATGTATATTGCTCATGCACGATTCGTAGCCTCATGCCTCCTCGAAGCGAATCCTTTTAAGTCATACGCCAGTCACCAGATGGCTCATAAAAACGTCCCAACTTTTAGCCTTAAAAGAGCACATCTGATCAGCCTTTGCAGAATTGCTTTGGTGTTTGGTTAGGCCTAGACGACGACTGTCTTTCATTGATCCACACAGAAAAAAAACGAAAGTTGACCAGAATCTGTCGGAGAATTCATTATTACCTGAATGTTGTCGACTTTATCCCGACAGTGATTTTGTTGATGCAATACAGTGCTCTGTCACAACGCGCAAAAGCAACGCAACAGTTTCTATACTAGAGAATAGACGTGGCTTCATAGCTGCTGATAACTGGCCGTCGTATTCTCAATATCTTAATCCTTTGGATTACTGCATTTGAGATATCCTGCAGGATTTGGTGTACGAAGACCGACGACTTCCCTTCGCAAATCCACAAACAAATGAAAAGAGGTTTTCATCGATACACAGGTCTAAAATCCACTGGACAATGGGAAAGACAATTGAATGCAGAATGATAACGCGATTCAGCACATTCTTTGGCAGTTTTACATTTATTTTGACACAGTGTATTTTAACTAATGATTTTTTACGTTTCGGACGCACAACGCATTTTTGCTGTTAAAACAAAAGCGACAAAATGTTAGCATTTGCTCTATTCAGCATTTATTGTTTGTTCATTCAAAATAGTATTTCCTTTCATTTTAATTCAACGGTTAAGCTGTTTAACATTATTAAAAAGTTGGGGACGTTTCTTATGCGTCATCCGATATGTCAATCACTGCACATGGTTGTCTTTTCTGTGTTCAGTTGAAGTTTCCAGCAGTACCGTGGTCAGCGAAGAAGTCACGTATTTCACAGCCAGATCTTGACTACGTGGCACCGGAAGTTCAGCTGGAAACAGCTCCGTACGCGACGACGGCTTGTGACTTGTTCGCTCTTGGGTCGCTGATATGTGCTGTGTACAACGCCGGGAACACGCCTATAAGCGCCGCCTACAACCTCTCTACGTACACCAGCCATGTCAAACAGGTCATGATCCACGTCATCTGTTGCACGATCGTACGGGACTCCAATGTGTTCTGTGTCAAAATTTATGTGTGTAATTCGCAAATCAGTTTTGAGGTCAAGGTCACAACAGAAAGTAGCAATATTGCTACGTACGTCCCTCCATCTCCTTCCTTTTTTCCCGTGCCCATTTTGCCACATTTCCTCACCCTTCTACTGGGTAGATATATCAAGAGTTATCACGTATGACTCTCGCGTCGCGCGGTTTGTAAATTAAGTTGCATTGTAGGCCTATTAATTTATATTTATATTTAGTCCCTTCGTTTCCCTTCCTTCGTTTGTAGTACTTTTCCTTTTGTTTGCTTCTAGCTCCAAACCTGCCGTCGGCGTACGTGAAACAAACAGCCTCCCCCTCTTTCAGCCGACCATAATGTTTATGATGGCATTTTTGCCATTTTACTATTTTTTCTTCCAGATCATCAAATGTTCATTAATAAAAAGTGTCTGCTTCTGTCCCTAGGCCACTCCTTCAAACATTCTGAATACGCCACTGGAAACAAAATAAAACTATTTTTGCCGCACGACGCGAATGCCTAATGCGGACTGTGCCACGGCCGTATCACACTTGACACACGTCCGTGACACACGTTATATTTGTGTCGTAACAGCAAAATGTAGGCCTATCGTCAGACTTTCGCTACCTTTTAGCCCCACAAATAGATTTTGGAAACTATAGTAACTAATCCACGGATAAAGATCAGCCAAGATATCAGTTATCACGTATGACTCTCGCGTCGCGCGGTTTGTAAATTAAGTTGCATTGTAGGCCTATTAATTGATATTTATATTGATATTAATTGCTATTAGTTGATATTAATTGTATTGTTTTACGACATCGTGTGTGTGCGTATACAGCTGGCTAGTCGTTACGGCGAGTTGTCTCGTCGTCTGCCTGCAGACTTGGTTGATCCTGTCAAACAGATGCTTCAGTTGGACGCCACTCAGCGACCTACGGCTCATCTCACCACAATGGTACATATCAAGTCCGGCTGCTGATGCTGCCGTTGTACTCCTCTGTTCTCATTCATGATATTCATGATGTGTGTTATCACGAAAAGGTTCTGCTATCAATAAATAAATAAATATCATTTCAGAATCTCACAATCGACTTTAACCGTGACACTGTGCGCCTTTGTATTATTAATACCACGTCACATGTGGATTGTCTATTGCGGCTTCGGTCATCAACTGCAGGTCTTGTTATGATAAGACATGTTCCTTGTCTGCTGCAGCATTTCAACAGTTTCTGTCTATCGTCTGTCTTCTGCAAGTTCACAGTAGCGTATGACGGCGGCGGTTTATTGCAGATGGGTTACTTCGACGATCCGCCTGTACTGTGTCTTCTAAGTCTGGACTCGATCGACTCCAAGGACTTGACGCAGAAGTCTGAGTTCTTCCAGCGACTCGTGCACTACATTCCTCACCTGCCGGCGGTCAGTCAGTCAGCTGAGTGTAGGCCGATATAGATGTTGATGATTTGTATGCTGTGAATTATATCACATCTTGCTGATTTTATTTTCACAAGTTTTACACCTGTGAACATTAAATAAATGAATTAATAAATATTGCTACATCGCTGTACATGGCTGTTGTTGTACACATGCAGAGACTGCTGAACAGGGCCGTGCTACCGGTCTTGAAGGACATGCTGCTCGACCAGCCATCATGCACTGTCAACATGGTCCTGCCGTCAGTTCTGGCTGCTGTTGACCTCATGTCGCCGCACGACTACAACTGGCTAGTTCGTCACGACATGAAGAAACTGATCAGCACCACTAGATCAGCTGAGGTAAATGGTAAAATGGTAAATGGCTTCCGATATTATAGAGCGCTTAAAAGCGTCAACATAGCATCAGCTTTATCTAGCGCTCTTACGATTTACCCATGCCAGATCTGCGTCCATCAAAACGCCGACAGTCTTAAACTCCAACTTCTTACAGCTCGGAAGAAGGAGTGGTGGCCGGCCACAGCGGACAGTTTACCCCAGGCGGTTACCTGTCAGCTGTGATGCACACTACGTTAGCAGGCATCGAACCTTCCTATTGTTAGTTCGACGCGCTACCAGTAGGGCTGCCGATACCACCGACGTCAACGTCAGCTGTTCACCACCTCGGCATCTTGATAGACAATGACGTCAGTATGCGGTCGCAATCGCATGCATCACGGACAGTATCTGATAGCTTTGCAACTCTACGTCAGACCCGCAGCATCCGACGATCAGTATCCGTCGCTAGTCGTATCGTTGATCATGCAGCGTCTACACTATACGACAATGTCACTCACTGGACTTCCTGAGTATCAACGCCGCCGCCAGACTAATCTATCGGACAAGTCGGTGCCAACATATCACACCACTCGTGCGACAGCTCATTGGCTACTGTCCAGATAGCGTGTGGATTTCAAGCTCGCCGTCCCATTTTCCGTTGCCTCCATGATATGACACCAGGCTACTTATCCATGAACGTCTAGATTATTAGCATGCTAATGATCTAGACGTGACATCATGACTTATCCGACGACACATGGCCTACGTTATGTCGCCGACACCAACCTCTGGCGGCGTCTGCGTTGGTCATCGTCGTCTCTACTGTCTGTCCGACCAACACGACTGCATGTGACAATGGCCGATCGTGCCTTTCCGGTTGCCGGTGTGAGATATTATTTTGACCCCCGTGTGAGTGAGTGGGTAAAAGTGCTTACATCCGGCGCACTTAAGTAAAAGTCACAATTCGCCGCAGCCTAAACGAACAAAAACGCCTTAAGTAATCATCTATAATGTTCGAATGTAGTGCCTCTCCTCCGGATCTCTGTCGGTAGGTTGTTCCATAGCCGCGGTCCGGCTACTGAGAAACGCTAGTCGCCAATCTGTGACTGTGTCCGTGGGACGACACACGTGTAGACGTCGGAAGACCTGAGATGTCGACGTCCCACGTCCGTGACGAGTTGACAGTCGTCCGACGGGTACGACGGAGCAAGACCATGCAATGGCTTGTAAACAAGCACCGCCAATTTGAAATCAATTCTCTGTTTCACAGACAACCAGTGGAGTGATATGATCACGTCGGGGAGCACCAGTGACGAGCCGTGTCGCCGCGTTCTGTACTGACTGTAGCCGTTGAATTAGACCACCAGAGATGGCGAATAGCAACGCGTTACAGTAGTCCAGTCGACATGACACGAACGACTGTCATGTCAGATCGAGTTTAATCGCATAGATATCCTATGGAGCGTGAAGTTGTTGTCTCCGAAGCTTTGTGCTTCTTAACGTTTAATTTTGATAAATTAACGGCAAGTGAGCTAAAGCCGACATTAATAGGCTTTTATAATGATGAAGAACTTGCAAAAGCTAAAGAAATTCTGTTGAAAACAGTGTCGAAAGTGCTGCAAGATATGGACCGAGCAAATGACGTGCCACGCCTACTGAAACGCACCGGTGACAACAAAGGCAAGCAGAATGCTGATGATTTTCTGAGGCTGTTTGTTTAGTATCATTGACGAACAGAAATTGTCCTCATCTCTGCCGGTATTCTCCGCTGTTGATTTACTGCGTATACCGTTTCTGAAATGAATCAGGACAGTATAAATCTGGTGTCAATGGCACGAAAAATGGAGACGTTTGAACAGCAGCTTCAAGATATGGAAAAGTGCTACATTCGAGTGACAGGCCTGTGAGTCTGTTGAATTAGCAGTGAAGTTAGGAGACGCTGAGTTCCTTGTTGCATGGCTATGGCTCTGTGTCGGAAGTGATTGGTGCATCTCATCAGATATATGCTGCAGTGTGTATCGTGTGTGTGTGTTCATTGCAGACCAAAACCTACCTGCTGGAGAACGTGCGTGTGTTGCTGGGCAAGGCGTGTGACGATGACGTCAGAGGTGACGTCATCCCGCTGATGGTCAGCGGACTGGACACTGACTGGCCGCCGTGTGAGACGGCCGCTATCAGTGCCATCAGTGTCATGTCGTTGTTCTTTGACTCGAACATGATGCGTCGCTGTGTCCTTCCACCAGCCAAGGTTCTTTTCTCTCAGTCGTCCAGCGTCAAAGTAAGTCGGTCTACCCACTATAGCTACTGATACTGTAGCAGTTCAGTTGTAATCTGTTAAGTGCTGCAATTAATCGGTACAGAATATACTCGCTCATACCATACATCTTGATCTGTGCATCTACTAGCAGAATCTACGTAAGGTGATTACGAGTAAGTAAGCAAGGTACCCTTATAGTCAGTCAGTCAGTTAGTGAAGTGTACGTTTACAGTACTCGGCATCGCCTAGCGATCTGCAACGTACTTACGAGTACATTACGGTCATTTTAATGATAATAACAATGAATTCTTCTGTATGAATCGAATTTCTGTACTAATGTGTGTTTTGTTTGTGCACGACTCATTTTCACGCCTTTTTTACTTAAAGCTGTCAAATTTGGCACGATGACCTGCCATTAGGAGGACAAATGATCTGTGAATTCCAACAATTTACGTGACAGCGTGCCGGTGATATATGATTTGCAAATTGCCAACCACTTGATGCATTTCTTTTACACAGTGGTCGAATTATAGCATAATTTATGAGGGGGCCGGAAAATATGGCGAGCGATAGCGAGCCTAGAAAATTTTTTTCGAGGCCCCCTCGAGGCCCCCTCAGAAGTCACATTTCGGGAAGCAA
>Ga0056114_1001027_pt1 | contig 11719 bp, 11 predicted proteins | sample WorMetHERISLAND1_FD_77005 | JGI IMG/M metagenome (GOLD analysis project Ga0056114, IMG submission 77005) | Marine gutless worms symbiont microbial communities from Max Planck institute for Marine Microbiology, Germany - Olavius loisae HERON... ...
CAGCAAGATTATGTCTGGTTAGTGCTTTCCCAGATATTGCCAAAGATTATCCGAAGATGACAATTGTCCTAAGATGAGAAATCTTCCTAAGATTTTCCTAAGAAGTTTCGAGAATGTGGGCCCTGGTCATCACAGTTCTGACAGTTGACCAGGCACCATCCCGCATACACACTTACAAACAGTGATAGACACTGATGATGTCAATCCAAAAGGTAAGGTAAGGACAGGTGTAACAACAAACCTTTCCTTGAAACATCTCAATAGCAACTCCGCTGTACGTGTTACTGGTGCTGATAATGACGCTGTTGAGTTGCACCGTTCTGAAATCGAAGCTGATCTCCAGCTGAGTGTTTATCACAAAGTGCTCCGCTGCAAACATCAGTTAAACCAGTCAGTCCACTCAGAAATAGCGAGGAATAAGTACAAATGTTGTGAAGTAGAAAAAGAAATGTCACTACCTGAATGTTCTTCTAAATTACATAAGCAGTCATTTGTAGTAGAGTACAGTATCGTTTATTGAATGTGACAAATGCACATAGACATACATTACATATAAAAATTGAATTAAAATAGTTCAGAGACATATAGGCCTAAGTAGGTTAGATACATGCGAATCTAACCTACTTTCATTTCACTGCACATTTTAATTCAATTTTTTACATGTACTGTAAGTCTGTCTATGTTTGTGCATTTGTCACATGTAATAAACATGTAATGTACTCTACTTTACTACCAAGCCACAGTTTCTATGCAGCTTCACATACTACAGCAGACATAACAGTGACTGAAAATAAATGACCACAAGATGACGATCTGTCATCTAACGTCGATAGACTTGACTGACAAAAGTGTTCGACAGTCGGCAGCTTCATAAATACAGAGCTCTCTATCACAGTAAGTCTGCTCCTCAATGTCAACAACACACTTCAGAAGTGCATCATAGGCCAGGCCTACTCACTTTCTGTACCATGACCTTGTAAGGTTCTGTAGACCAACGTCAGATACTGAACATAAAATAAATAATAAATAAGTAATCAAACAAACAGACAGTTAGAAGACAGAGCATATCACTAACCATACACAGCATAGCCGTAGGAGTCAAAATGGACGCCAGGCTCAGTCATTGTGTAGCACTCACGCACTCCCATGATTGTCAATGAGTTGATGACGTCCACAGGTCTGCCGTTGAGGTAGAAGTCTTGAATACAACCTTTAAAACTTTCTGTCATCTGCAGTCACCGTCACACACGTAACACTATTAGGATGAAACAATAGCTCTATTGTTCCAACAGACACAACTAGTTATTCAGGAAACAGCAATGCAGGAAATGAAGCAAATTCAAACAGTGTCCTTCTTAATAAAACAGACTCATTGTACCCATATGCTGCATTATTCTCACCAGAGATAATGACATCATACTTTGAACAAACTATTGCTCCAGTGACTAAAAAGTGATAGTATCAGTTTGCCAGCATATTGTTTACTTCATAGCCACTAGCAGCCTTCAATTCAATACTGCTTGAGAATTTTGCAATCTTCACATTCAACTGTTAATTGATGAGCACTATAAAATACATCAATATCATCCGAATAGAGTTCTGGCTCTATTCATAATATCGAACAAGGAAAACAGAATCACATTTTTTTCTGGCACAGAGATAAAAACGACAAATATACTTACACTTTACTGCAGTACGTGGATTATTTGACCAGCCAGAACTAACAGTGACAAGAATTTCCATTACAACTCAGCGAGACAGCAACGCTCATCACATGCGAGATATACTCAAAAAGTGCTCAAAGTGAACAATCACTACTTACTATTGTGTCAGTTTGTGACACAAAACCGCGTGGAACACCGCCAACATAGATCGGTGCATTGACGTCGAATTCATGCGAAGCAGTATCAACAAGTGCATCTTCGTTGTCGACCAAAAACTTCATCATTAATTGATCCTTAATGACTGTCAGCTGTTAACACAATACAATCCAGTTATCAACACTTAGTATTGAAGTCACTAGCGTAGTTTAAACATCTGACTATACAACTGATATTTGCATTGCGACTAGAACAATATACTGCTACACACATTTGATTACTTAGTTATTTACTGACTCACTGACTGACTAAGTGAATCAATCAATCAATCAGTCAATGCATTAGCATCACTAATGTAGAATAACTGAACAATTAGAATCAGTAAGAATCAAAAACATAATGCTTGTTCTGAAACAGCATACTATATCTGACAGTACGATAATAACCCATAGAAAAACCACTGATACAATTTTTACTGACATATTATTTCTGTAAAACATACGTTTTTGTTTACTTGTAATTTAACAAAATTCAAAATAATAGCTGAAGTACAAATGACACTACAGCAAAAAAGAAATGCCAACTGACGGTGTGCCACTGGCCATCAGTGACATGAGCATCACTGGTGATAGACGCCACTGACTGCATATCAGCAGTGTCCATATTGGCAGCATACACAACGCTCAGCTGATCATTAGCCAACTGAACAGTTATGAAGGCCGACTCGGATGGGTTGCTGATGTAAAACAACAAGCCTTTCTTGTAGTACGTCCGTATTATCATCGTCACGTTGAACCTGCCACGGCAACAGCAAACTGTGTATTACAGTTCCTTTACTGAGCGCTTGCTTCATCTAGAGCACAAGTTGTCAAAAAATAGCGACACAGAGGCTGGAAGAGGTGAGGTATGGTACACCATCCACACCAGAAGTGTAGTCCGGACATGTAGTCATTTCTAAAGATCACACACATATTTGCCAGCAAGGGAAGTCAGTCCCACAAGGCCGGAAATTACGTGAGTATGGCTGGCAAACGAGCGACTCAACCTTCACCAACCCTCACCCTGGCTTCATCCCTTAAAGATGATTGGCAAAGGTTTTGTACTTTTTGAGATAAATAGCTCACCAAGTGCCTTTTACATCATAAAACCAACTTGCATTGTGATTGGTTTTTAAAGTCAACAAATGTTTAAGAAAATTATCAAAAACTGCGCAACCTGAAAGTATGTTTATGTTGCCGAGTGATGACGTCATCTAAGTGGCGGAATCCAAACATCCAGCTTGTTTGTGCCGAGAGCGCCGTTAAATTTAATATTTGGGACGTTGTCAGCGTAGTTTTAAGTTTAATAATAATGTCGATCGATGAAATTGACAGTCTTGGTTTATTCACGGTCGGATTTAAGACGTTGCAGTCCTATATTATGAACGTCTGGCATCAAATATCCGTAGCGTGAATACAGCCGGTACGGTAAATCACACTTTTAGTCACTATGCACAGTATAGTGCCCGTGAATCTTCACTCGTCCTGTGAACTGAACATAACGTCCTAACTAAATAAATTAAACGACTTTTAACGACTATTTACTGTATAAATGCACTAAAAGACGAGACTAAGGGCACATCCAACGTAAACAAAGCCGTGAGATAACGTCACAGATTGCGAAGATTTCCGGAAATTGTCGAAAAATAAAACTTCAAAATTTCACTATTTTGCGATATTATTTGTCCATTTGTGCTACCCACATGTATTTGCGTTGTGATAAACTGTTCGAAACTGCTTTTTACTCACTTGCTGTAAAAACCTTTGCCTATCATCTTTAAGCACAGCCTACAAGTAGGATAGGAACCTGATTCAAAGATATGACACAATTTGACAAATGAAACAGTTAATGTGTGCTGAAATTTTTGTACAGTAATATTGGATGTTACCAGAAACACAAGACTGAAAAAACCACTTGTGTCGAACCTTACACACTGTCACGTCATTTTGTGTATCAAATGGTGTCACAATCAGATGGAGCTTGATGCTCAATCACAGTTGTAACCAAACTTAACAAGTATCTAATGCATATCAATATTTGTAATGTATTAATTAATAATACTAAGTATTGACATATAATATTACATGACATACACATTTTAATGACTCTACAAAACATTTTAATAAACAAAATTAAAAATAAAATGTTTGTACATTGTCTGATAACAGACATTTTATTTTTAATTTAGTTCATCAAAATGTTTCATAGTCCATCATTTTAAACATAAGGTCATGGCAGGTCACTATATATGACAGACACTACCAGCAAAACCAGAGACAGAGATCCACTGACATGGTAAAGATGTCGTCGTCGTGAAGAATAATTCCTGAGTAGCTGTGATGAACGTCGCCAAATGCAGCAGCATTAGGTACGTAGCTGAACATGCCTTCATCGGCACACGCTGTCGGCGGCTAAAGACAATGCATCATATGATACAACTGTGAGGTTATCAGTTGAATACAATGCTGCTGCAATCTGCCACGTATGGTTATTCTTAACGATGACGATACAGTCCTTACAGTCAACTACAATTGTGCAGCACGCTCAATGCCTGCAGACTGTGGAAACAGGTTTGAGTTTGTAGAACCAACAGGAAGAGGGGAGGGGAGGAAAGGGGAGTTAAGCCTGATGAGAAAGACTAAACAACAGAAATATGACGAATGCTGAAGAACATGATGACTAAATGAGCTATTGCAGTAAAGAAAAGATTCACGTGAAAATCCTGTGCAGGTTTGTTAAACTAATGTCACTGTCTAGGGCCACTCACACTTACAATGAGAGAAGGAGAAGGCACATAGTCTGCATGGGGATCTAAGAGGCCATATGTAAGTTTATATTTCTGAAAATAAAACAATGTGAAAATGGATAGGACAAGGCAACAACTGTGTGAGCAATCTTGCACGTGGGCTTCAAGGTCTTTAAACATGGCACTAGTTGACACGAATCATACCGACTCAAGATACTGCAGTGTGCCCTTTGTCCACTTGCTGGAAGAGCTATAGAAATCATTATCATAAAAAGCCTTTTAACATACGCACCCTTCCATTCCAAGTCTCTTACACACCCGGTTATATGCAGCTGGAACTATACGTGAAGCAAAGGATACATTTTGATCACAAATCTTTTCCCAAGCTAACACTGAGTTGATCAGGTCTCAGGAAAACATATCATAACACTAATTGCCTGAGGTTTCATTGGACCACGGCTGACGAAGACCCGTCAATTAGAGCCATAATTGTACTCACCCGTGTGGGTCCTGCAGGTGTCGTTGTTGTAGGACGAGTGACTTCGACCGTGAAAGTCGGCACTTCTGGAGTGGTCCACGTAGTGTCAGTCGCGTTGAACAGTTCCGCAGCGTCACATCGGCCAACGTCGGCATTGTAGTAGTTGACTGGAGACTCAAACGTCTGCAAGCTGCAAACATCAACTAACAATGATACAAGAATGATGCACATTAACCAGAGAACAGTTTACTGCCAAGAGTCAAGCCTCCTAAACTCATCCTGTACGTCTAGTCGGTATGCAGTTCTCCACAAAACGTCAACGCTGAGACCACTGGACCCTATGCATATACTCTAAGATACCAATGTAATGTTGCACTATACTGTCGCTAAGTAAATCACTAGCAGTGGAAACCACAAGTGAACTTCCAGCCTAGAGTATGTACGTTGAGTAGACGTTGTCATAACGCCCGCCACTTAACGTGCATGCAGCCTTGATTATTACGCTTTGATAAGTTTGGCAGTTTGTAGGGCTAATGAAGAGATAGAGTTGATCGACAGTTCTTCTAGTTGCACCATGTATTTATTCTGCCTGGCTTAAAGGCCTTTGTTTCTTCGAGTGTTCTACTCCACATCAGATTGTATAGAGCAGCTCAGCCCTGTGAAGGCACAAAGACACAGTTCTTGTGTCAATATGTGCACCGTAGTTTTTGACTTTGAAATAAGAAGAAGATACTAATTATAACATATCTAAGAACTAGAGTTCATTAAATAAGTAAATAAGAAGGTAAGTCTGGCAGCAGAATCACTGTAAACAGTCACAGTGGTGCAGAACCCATCAACCGCAGTCCATACAGGCAGTGTGCAATCAGGTGGGTCTGGAATTAATTCTGTTAAATACTGCAAAAATTCAATATCATGTCAACAGATTTTCACAACTAGATGTTCCATCTAATTCGTCGACCAATTTCTGTTTGACTATGTTTGACAGATATGGCATGCTTACTGGTCGTTAATGACGAGCTGACTGATGCATCCTGGTGTGAGAGGATTCAGTGACGCTGCCAGACCATCAAAGTCTCCATCACGTGGGACGCCGCCAATGAACAGGCCGCCAGCATCACCCGCCATGTCATCAATGACTGAGTCTGTCGTTGGCATTCTCGTCTCACCGACTTTAGTGTTGTCAACATGTAGAATGACTCTGAAACAATGACATCACATGACAGTTAACAATATCACCTACTACTACGCCTGCTGCTGCTGCTGGTGGTGGTACAACTGTTAATAGTAGCACTAGTACAACAGTAGTAATTTAATAACAGCAACAGACGAGAACAGTTGACAGTAACAGCTAACGTGTTACTGATAACAAAATGGTGAAATGCATTCACCGTTTTGTTGAGCTGTATGCCATAATTGAGCTTTCTGAGAGACAAAACATGTCATACATTAAACGAAGTCACTAAGTAAGTAAGTAAGTAAGGGTATTTATAAAGCGCAATTAACAAAAGTCTCATTGCGCCCCTGAAGCAACATTAAAACAAAACGTTTTGAGTGTAAGTGTAGGACACATAATTATATTATACTATGTTCTCATGCCATATAAACAGCTTATAATATGCAGCATTTGGATAACAGCAGACAACAATACATAAATTATCTTACTTTAGCTCACATAACCTTATCTTATCTTACCACTGGCACAATAAATGAATATACCATATCATGCAATAACACTATCAGTGCTTGGCGATGGTTGGCTAACTTGACTACAGTGATGCATAACTTCATGCTATTGTAATTGGTTCCATAATTGTCGTTGTTTTAAATAAATAACTACTAACTAGTGGTTTTCCACTCCCAACTACAAGTTTCAATCATGCTTAATTTTAGTGTGAGTTGGTTATGAGAACACAAGTTTTACTTGTACGTTTACATAAGTCCATGCTATGCTTCCACAAGCATTGCACGGTTCTATCTAAGAACGACAATTTAATCCATAGTCAACAGCATGCACTAAAAAATAAAGTATGCAGCCTAGATGACCTGCATGATATGCTACCATTTGCTATAATATAATAGCATACTGAAAGTGAGAGAAAATGTTTGGGATCTGATTGTATATCGAGATGCCATGTAGAATAGATGACCAACTGATGGAGAGCAACACTTATTGCAGCCACAGAACAATGAGTATTGCTGCACTGCTGATCACAAATGATGGCTAGCGAGATCAGCAGAACATCGTCCAAGTTATTGATCACACCACAGTCGAACAAGGTAATCTGTAGTGTTGTAATTTAATAACGGCGATTAGTCTCAGAAAACTAAAACGTTGGGGCTATCAGAGAGTGCAAAAATTTTGACTATAAGTTAAGTTGTTTCGACACAATACCAGATTGTGACAGACAGACAGATATCTTTCAACAGCAAATACTGCAAAAGTGCACAGCATCGCATGGGTAAAAATCTGATTTCAACAGAAGTCTGCCGACAATTAAAGACTCATACTCTAGTATACTGCAGCACAGAACATACTGTAACACTTTATGATAACACTCACCGTGTGCCAGTCTTGCGGATGCTGACGCTGTGAACGAGGTCGTCATTATATCGCTGCAGCGTTCTGATTTCTGTGGTTCCAGATCCACCATTCAACCAGACATTCAGCTCACCATTCCGCAGTGACACGGAGTAGAAACCCTGGACAAGTCAAGCCACCGTAGCAGTGAGATGGCTGAATAACTGTTTGTGAACAGGATAATTCAAAAACTTCTGGATGGTTTGGGATGAAATTTTCACAGTAGGTCTGTAGTCAGCCTACTTAGAAATGATTACATTTTAGGCCCCAGCTCCCGCGGGAAAGGGTCCCTCCAAAGGGGCGAATTTTTTTTGGCAGACAATTTGCAGCAGAGACACCAAATTCAGCACGATATAACTCCAAAATGTTTTCATACCCACGATGTTCACGCTCAAACTGTTGTGACTATAGGTACTAAATTTGACATGGTGATCTATTGTGACCAGTCAATGAATTTAGGGGTCCTAAAATTCACAGCCCCAAATTAGTCCTCACTGCGGCAAAGTTTTCACCATGCAATATCTATAATCCAACTGTTCAGCCGATTTCTACAATATTTGTCAGGTTATCTGACAACAACCGTTGCTGCCCACCATATTTAAGGGGGCCTTTTGTCAGGCAATGGGATATGCTATCTACTGACAGCCTTTCTAGTTATTAAATTCAATCATTCTATTATTCAAATATACCACAGGTTGCAGGAACAGAGGCATTAGAAATATCAAATATGAGCAAACTTATATTTCATTGAAACAGTGCAGTTTTACGCAGGTAGGCTGTAAGTAACTAGTTCATCAAGTCAATGACAGCATCTGACCTCTGCTGAACCTTTGGCCAATAGCAGCAGAGCATCACGTCGACCAGTTTGAAATGAGAATCCAATAGAAGCATCTTCTTCCAGATTAGAACTGCCAACCTCTATGTAGCCAGGTTCTGGGAAGCCAAGCTGAGAAGCCTGCAAATGCACACAGCCATTGCACCTCTGCTTTAATTCGGCAGAAACAGCACAAAACCCTGCTAAATTAATGTTCAAAAGTTCTCTTTTGACGATGTGACCTAACCTTGACAATCCAGAAAAAGTGGAATGGTTAAACAAAAATTTTAAGCACTAAAAGTAGCTCTTTACTAATGTAATTTTGTAATGCAATTATGTATTTCTATTCCTATTTCTATTTTCCTATTATTTTTCTTAACGTTTCTGTTTCTTTACGTCAACTTCTGACATAGATATAAAACTCCATGTATCGAGTAACTGAGGTACCTGAAGACGGCAGCCACGATACATTCCAATATAGAGTGAATGTTCATCTTCAAGATTAATCTTTGTTGTTCCTCGTGAAAACACTTCGATCTTCCGCATACATCCAATGAAACTGCGTCGTGTTACATTGTATCTACAACAACACAAACTGACAACGTCAAATTTCACACCAATAAAACATATTTTCATAATGACACACACACATATGAACGATGTTAGTTAGTTGTGCTGCCTAATAACATCTAGACTGTGTTAAGGTCCCTTATCTTACCTTACCTTCCATACGGGGCAGGCATATTACCGCTTAACACTGAGGATTGTGTTAAGGTCCATATGCAAAGTCAGTGGAGAAAAGCCAAATTTTTACTATCCTACACCCCACAATTTCTAAACCCCATAAATTTTAATCTTGAAATTTATTGTACATGATTACATCTACTGACCTTCTTGATCTTATTGTGGTAAATATCACTTACTTACTTACTTACATTCGTCTAACAACGCAATGCATGAAGTGAAAACGGTTATCAACGGTGCAAGATAGAGGATGGCGGACCTGGATGTGTAGACACTCCTTGGAACACCAGCAAAGAACAGCTTGCTATGACGAAGATCCAACGTTCCTCGACCTTCACCGACCACAGAGCCACTCACGGTCTCCCGTGTACCATCGACCACCACCAGCTGACCTGCATGGCAGACATCATCACGTCAGATGCTTCACAAGAAAAACATTTCCTGCTCTCATGCAACATGATTTTCACACTGATCACATTTCAGCCACACGATAATTGACAGAATCAACTATGCCAAACAGGCCAACTGATCTCTGGATCACCATCATGCAATGCATTATGATGCAGCCTGACTTGTCTGATATTAAAATGCTTGCTTGATGTCTTTCACAACTTTAAAAATCTATGGACAATATCAACAATATTAATACCGATAATGCCTAATAATAACGAATGCAAAAGTAATATTGCAAAAGGCGACATCGCTCTTCTGTCATATTCGCCAGGTGGCAGCACTCGTCTCAAAGTTCAACTGTGTGGGTGCATTTGGGACCCCATTTTGGGTAAGGGGAGGTCGTAGGGGTCTCTTTTAGGAATGAGCTAAACACTGAAAGTACACATGAGGCTACCTTGACGTCCTCTCCGTTTTGCCTGGACTCCAGTCCAGTTATTAGTGTTGTACGTGTTTTCTGTAATCATCACAGCCTGCGCCTCGTTTCCGATGCCGAATTCAAACACAACGTGACCATCTCTCAACTCAATCGACGTGTAATCACCCTAGAGCAAAAAAACAAACAATTTGTCCAACAAAGCAAACCTATTTACACATTTCTGCTGAATACTGAGCAATTCTTCACACAACCTGGATCACATCAGTAGAATTCTCTTCCGTTTGACCTCTGCTGACCAGATCTTACTGTAGTGTACTCTAATTGCGTCGAGTGTTAAAACGTTTCTCCTTGACTGATCAAGATTTGAGACTCCAGCGCCTAGTTACACCTGCACTAGAGATGAGTACATAGTTACTATTCAATATATTCAATAATAAAGTTTTTGGATCTAGAAAGTAATCAGTAATCAATCACAAATACCATCCTCAGCAAGTAGTCGTTACAAAGTAATCACCCTCTCAGTGAGACTTCATCGCACTATGCTGCTAGTGCTAAGTGTTATGCTTTGCTAGATGCTCTTGTGGGCTGCTGCTGTTTTGCTGTACACAGCCATGGATGGCAATGGCGTGGAGCCCAGTATCATGAGACGGTGGCTCCTTCATGTCTAATGCAGTGCGGGGATAATTGCAGTTCTCACAGTGACCTGTGGGGTGTTTTGATATTAGAGGTCAAGACTCGTGACTGACTAACGCTACCGCAGTCAATCGTTAACGCTGTTTTCTAGTAAAAAGCCAGCATTCAGTTATCAGTTACCTGGTAATTGCATTGGAGTCGCAACAACGAGTGCATATAGGCTACAGTAATCAAGATATCACCAATCAAGGACCCTTAAGAATTAAGATAATTCGGATATGTTCATTAATACACACCTAAGCAACTTTGACCGTCTGACCAGTCTGTCTATTATCTTGTCCATTTTGACTATAGGCCTACATGAGATGTTTGCTTTTCTGATAACTTTGCATAATAACAGTACTTAGACAACGACATACCGTTGTATCATTTGCCATGAAGAACAAGAGTGCATCCTTCCAGATGGCTTTGAAATCAAAGAAGACGTCATACTTGTCTGCAGCATAACGGATCTGATCGCGACTGGCATAACCAGTTCCATCGAACTGGTAAACACCTGACTGAATGGTCTCCGTTATTGGCCTACAAGTGTAATACAACTGTAACAAATATTCTAAGCAAATGACCTAGAACTAATATTATCAATGGTTATTCAGTGCAGTTCTATAAATCACAGTGATTACCGTCCCCAAACCAGCAGATGTACTGTGTCATGTATAAAACTGTAGTACACTTAATGCTTTCAGCAGATAAAATACACAATAACCTGGTAAATATGTGAGTTAATGCACAGTACGAAATCAAGACAAAACAAGAAAGCTGTGCTATAGCAAAGATGACCGCGCGATGCGCGCTATATAAGTAGATCGTGAGCTGTTGTGAGATATGGCCATTCGAAATTATCCAAGTTGTCGGCGGCCGCCATCTTGGATTTGTTCGAACCGGAAATAGCGCCATTAGATCCGCCGTCCCCGAAAACCCTATCCTATAACAAAACATGAAGTGGATCGGACGACCGGTTGCGGAGATATGGCC
>Ga0056114_1001028_pt1 | contig 11713 bp, 7 predicted proteins | sample WorMetHERISLAND1_FD_77005 | JGI IMG/M metagenome (GOLD analysis project Ga0056114, IMG submission 77005) | Marine gutless worms symbiont microbial communities from Max Planck institute for Marine Microbiology, Germany - Olavius loisae HERON... ...
ATGGTAGCAGTAACAAGATATCAAGAGCTGACGGTTAAAGAATAAAACCGAATTTAACTTGAAATATATCACATCTTTTTGCTGTAGTGTTCGTCTATGGCATCGGATGTATGTTACATTGAAATAATTCGCCGATCCAGTGAGTGTTTTCAAGTAATAGCGTCATGCAATTACCATAACAACAGCCGCTGGCTGCCAGCCACAGGCGTCTGCGCTACTGCAGGCGTCCACATCCAAGATGGCGGCGCTCTGGCTTCAATAGCCTGTGGGCGGGGCTCCTTCCAGTTCTATTTTTAGTTCAGTGAGTGATACACAGTAGTCACGTGACTCATTTGCATACATAAGTGTGTGTATCTGAGGAACGTATGCGCGAAGTTGAGAACTCGCTATGTTTTGCTCAGATTAATGTTATAAAATGTGATTATTGCGCTTTTTTACCTTTTAAAACTTTATTACACTAATTTGATTTGATATCATTTGTGTAAGTTGACAATTCGTTAGTTTATGTAAGAATAGTGAGTAGACTACTGCCTCCGGCTGTACCTCGGCAGACGATATACAGCAATGCATCATTCCAGGTTAGAATTGTTACATGCTGAATTCACACAGATTGTTATTGTAAATGTTTTCTGGTATCACACGTTGCATATCCTTCATTCATTCACAGATAAGTGTAGGTTAGACTCCGGTTTTTATCTACTTGTTACCGTCGAGGGTCGGTAAAATGCGAAAGTGCGGAATGTGGAACGACCGTTGTAAACTGCGGAATGAAAAATGCTGAAGAGGAAACCACGGTAACCACGTAACCACAATAATTCCGCGGAATTCCAGGCTTATGTTTGAAGCTAGGTTGGCTAGAGTGAAGTTTAACGGGCGCGGTAAACCGGTGCGACGAAACACCACATCGGATACATCGGATACATCGGACACATCGGAGTCCAAATAGTGCTGTTACTGGACATGACTCAGTATAAATGGTAAGAAGTAAAAGGTTAGGGTCAGTGTTAGTTAAGCAACTCAGCCGGGCCCAGCCGGGGTGGGGCGCCCCTCCCCAGAATATAATTAGACTCCGATGTGTCCGATGTATATGATGTATCCGATGCGGTATTTCGTCGCACCCCGGTAAACATTCACTTTATGCTGATAAATTCACCCAACTGTTCTATACCTGTTTATTTATTTGATATGGGCTGATAACTATGGTCGTTGGTGTCGGGTGTGTCGGTGGTGACTTCAGTCAGACCCCGCACGGGATGTGTTTCAAATGCTATGTTTTTGTTTAATTTCCTGCCAATGTGACCGATATATTGTACAGTACACAGTTCCTAGTTAAGAATGTTAAAGCCGGACAAGTTCTTCACGGGCAAGTCATCTCAAAACTACATGGTGTGACCACTGAAGTATGGTGTCACAATTTTACTTGCAGCCTGACATGATCGAGCACATCCTGCCTTAACCGCAGCTGGTGAAGTCTGGTACTCGATTTACCTACCCCGGAGGGATGGAAGGCTGAGTTTGACCTTGAAATTTTCTAAGACGTTTTCAGTTCACTTTTAGATTAACGATTAGGGCGGCCTGCCAGCTAGCGGATCGCTCACACAGCGATTCGATAAACGAGAACAAAAGCATACAATACAAAACATTTGAAGATAAAACAAGAAATAATCATCAGTACACTTCACACAAAATGAACTGTGAAATCATATATCACCAGTTTACACCAGACGATATGTCGTAATAATATAATGGTACGAGTGAGAAGATCCACGGGCGATGTACTGTGCGTTTTTGTGTGCTGGCACGCCCCTGACTGGTACGGGCTACTAATTACGGTCGGTGGTGTCGGTGGTGACTTCAGTCAAACCGGAACTTTTCTAATCGCCAATTTAATCCCACTCGGTTCTTAGCGGCGTTCAGATTAAGAAAATATGGATTAGAAAAGTTCTAATCTTTTTTCTAAGCGAAAGATGAACTGACGCACTGTCTGCAGTACGCAATATATAGGCCTAACACCGGCACTCTAGTAGTACACCAGTGTGTCTAAGTTCTACTTTATGGAACACCCGGTCGGAAGCTGACATCACTAGTGAACAACTTTATAGTATTCCGCAGGGGACAGAAAGAAAAGAGATGCGCCACATTTCTGCAACACAGTATTAAACAGTACAACACAACTTGATTTAACATGCAGTCAAAAGGTGACTAAGAGTCAGTTTAATCTACCACACGAAAGAAATCAGAGAACTATTGAAAAAAGACCTAAAAGTAAAAAGAGAGCAAAAAGAAAAAAAACTAAAAAGAAAGAAACCAGATAACCTTAAGCAATGCCATAACAGAATGGTAACAGTGAACTTTAAAGATGCTGTACATGAAATGTGGATGGGTGATTTTCATTACCCAAGCCAAAACTAGATGGTTTGATGGTCAAGCAGAAAGTCTGGAAGAAGAATTTTCTGAGGCTGCCTGCGGGCTAATTCCTTCACCATATACGTAACGTTCACTGCCACTGTCCCGTGAATGAAAGCAAGTGCTAAGGAGGACAGCAGGTCTTGACCAGTTGTTGACCGCAAATGTCTCTGGCAGTTGCAGAACACTGATGTAGTATCGCAGCTAATTACTGCAGATCTGGTACATGTCTTAAGAATAGTGTTGATCTCACGAAAAAGGCTGCATCACAGTTGTATTTGATATAATATATTTGATTGTGTACTACGTGTCACGTGTGTGACGTTGTGAGGTCGTGAGACACACCGTGGTTGTGGACTCAGTACTGCACGTCTTGCCATGTCAGGCCTGTAAATGTGTGTGTGAGGTTGTGAGCTCATGAGACACAGTAGTTGTGAGCTCTCCAAGTGTTTAATTTATGACTGAATTGTATGTATTATATGCTGGTCATTTATCATAATTTTGTTTTTTTTGTGTAGCCATGAGTGAAGAAATAGCAGTTGGAGATTATGTCTGGGCCAAATTTGCCAATACCAGTGTGAAGTGGCCTGGAAAGTTGGAAGTGATTGAAGAAAAGAAATGCTTCATATGGGTGGAATCGGAACAGAATGTGTAAGGAGCAGTTATGATGCTTACATATTCTTTTTCATAGGCCTAGTATATGACTGAATGGGCTGGCTTGTTGGTCTTTATTTGTTTCAGCCGATGTACAAATGTACATTACAATGCATTTGCAGTACAATACAATAAGAGTTTAATGATAAAAACTGACGTAACACAGTTTCACAAAATAAAACAGGTAATATTAATGGAGTTTAAATTCAGTTTTCTGTCAGTATGAGTTAAATTTTGTTCTTTGTGCTAGTTGTGTAATTTTGGGTTACTTGCTTGTAATGACATCTTGGAGTTGCCTTTACTTTGTCAAGTGGAATACTTAACAGTGCTGAAGTGAATGAAGGTTGAGTTTGTTGTGTATTTGTAAACATGTACAGGCTGCCAGCATTACGGCGGACTGTAGAGAAATATGAAGATCGTAAAAGTGCTTTGGTTGCTGAAGGCCTTGGTAATTACATAATTATGTTGTGTGTTGCTTGCTCAAATTTATAAGGAACCATCACATTATTTGTCATTGTGTAAATAAGCTGTTAGTTCCACTAAATGTACTTAATTTCATGCACACATTTAAAATAGGACAGCAGGTGCAGTGCAGCACAGACATAGTCCTATGCCCTTACCTATTTGGATCCTTTTAAGACAATTGATCATTTTTCATTCATAATTTGTTCAGACAGTTTTTAACAACAAAAAGCAGGCATAGTGGCTCAGCTCGTGGGCTAAAGCTATTCTCATCGTAAAATATTAAGTCAGATTCCCTTTCAGTGATATGCTGTCCAATTATTATCTCCCGAAGTGAACAGAGTGAATAGGGCACAGAAGTCTCGTCTATTTACTTTACCTAATATTACCTAAAGGTAAAGGTAAAGGTCGAACACTTGATATAGCGCCCCAAGTAGACCTAGCCACCACAAAGGCGCTCAGGTACATGGCGCGCACGAAGCAGCGTCGCACATACCTGCCTTATACCTTCCCAGCTGTAGCCGGTATTCATTTACCGACCCCAAGAGGATGGAGAGTTGAGTAAGCCCAGGCCCAGGGTGCAAAGAGCAACTGGCCCACGGTTGCTACACGACAGCCCGCAGCCAGCGGACTCGAACCCACGACTTCGCGGCCACTGGTCGAGCGCGCTAACCACTAGACCATTGCACCACCTAATATTAGCTAAGCTTACTATACTTAATTGGTGGTTAACATAGTTTCCTTTTATATGGCCTTTCAATTAGGCTATATTATTAAAACGTTAAATAATAACATTTGTAACCCTTATTTCCCCAATGATGTATCGTGGTTTGTGTGTTTGTATTTTGTTGGAAACAGCACGACTGCAACGACGCCCCGCAACACTGGCGTCATTTATTACAGATGTTAAAATTGCCGATGCTGTAATCGAAAAACCTGTTGCCGAAGTGTTGAATGTGGAATTTGAGAAGGAATCTGACGCTGTACTTGAAGCTGACACTGCAGTCGAGCAATATGTTGCCAAAGTGGTGTTGGCATTCATCGAGAATGAATCTAATGTTGCAGTTGAGCAAGATATCACTAAGGTAGTGACAACAGACTGTGAACTGACGGCTGATGTTCATACAGATGTTGCTGATAGTAGTCCTCTTGATGACTCAGTTGATGATGAAGATTACTGTCCTCCAAGTTCTAATTCTATTGATGATGAATCTAGCGATGAATCTAGTGACGAATCGGAGTCTGATGGCTTGGGTGAAACACGACCTTTGGATATTCATGGTTCGTATTTTTATATGTGTAATGATTCTGATTGTTGGACAGGATTACAGAGTTATACATGCATTTTTGAAGTGATTGATGCTTTATTGCCGTTGGTCACTCTCCAAATTAATGTAGATATGTGCAAAATCCAGTAAGCATGTATGCTGTGTGTCCTGTGCTGTCAGTTGTCACGAAAACAGCTATATATAGTTTGAAAAAGAGCACAATACCTTCTTGTCGTCAGAACTGGCAGAAATTCGTTTTTGACATCTAGGTCTACATGTTATTGACAGGAGTGCAGATTCTTGTAGCATTGTCAGTAATGAATACTTGTTTCTGTTTGATGTTGTTTGTGACCTATAAGGCCCATCAGTAAACAAAAATTATTTATCCACGATCTACTTTTCATCACTTCCGATGACATGCGCCGTTGCTAGTATTGCTAGATAGACAGAAACCTGCTGGCTATCCGAATGACCTTCTCGAACTATACACATAATCTATAAAAATATAAGTTTATTAATGTAGTCTCGCTCACAAACTGTTTTGATAGGCTAATCTATTTTATTTACGTAGCAATTTAAAACGCCCAGAGTTATGTTTCACGGGCACTATGGTATTCTTTTATGTGGATTTAACTGGTAGCTTTTGTTGCAATTTTGATTCGTTTGATATTGCAACTGGGTGAAGTTCTTCCCCAGCTTAAAATTAGTAAAAATACACCGACAAACCCTCATACATCGGTATCAAGGTATGGCAAACCCGCAATCATTATGTAGTGTAAATTAATATAACAATTACCAGAATGTCTAAAAAAATTCTTGCAAACGGCCTTAAACATGCATGAATAGCATATGGCCAAAGTAATAAACCATAAAATTGTTCAAGCCTGCAAAAACTAATACATCTAAAGAAATAACATTATGCACATGTCTTCAGAAGTTGATAAAATCTGGAGTAAACATCGAAACCAAATTTCAACAACGTAACGTAACTGGCGGGCCCTATATGTGGTGGTATGCAATTATGCATGTATTTGTAGCTTAACAAATGGCATGTTAATTAACATTAATGTACTGTGGTGTGGTGTTGCTGTCTACTGATGTTATCTTTGCAGACAATGAGGTTCCAGATGAAGATGATTCGAACATGTCTTATGTAATTCCAGTTGTGCAACCTACAACCAGTTCTGATTGTACAACCCAGAAATCTGTCTGTAAGTGATGTGGTTTTCTTCGATAGTTTACTGCCTCTGTTTTACACTATATTGTGTAATTAGTTCAGTTATTTCGTGTTAAATTATCAATAGATGCTGTTTTCACTTCTTTTTTGTGTATTTAGTCGTGGACTTTATTGTAAATTTTTGTGATGTGTATTCTACTGCATAGTTTTATGCTGTATAATTTAGCAGTTTTCCTTTATTCTGCTATCACACGCTCACACGGTAGTGTGAGAGTGTTGTAAGGACGACCGTCAAAGTCAATGGGAAATGGCAAAATGTGACCCTCAGCTGACGCTAAACCCCTGAACGGATCGTCACCAAATTTGAAACACGTGATTACCGGTAAGTCGCGGATATCTACCAACAAAAAAAATTTGGTGTCAATCCGCCCAGGGGTTTTTGCCCCCCACATGCGCGAAATCGCCCAAAACCTTCGAATGTTTACTGCACTTTTTTCAGTTCTTCCGAGCCCCCACAGACGAGGCCGTTGGACAGATTCTCGCATTTAATACGTCATTTGATGCGGTTCCGCACAAGGAAATGCCTTTTGGGGTTAGAAAATTCAAATGTAAAATTTAACCGAGTTCTTGACCCCCAAAAGTCGAAATTTTACAATGGCGCCTATGGGAAATTATTGGAAAAATTTAAACTGTCATAACTCCGGTTGTGAGCAAGATAGAGTCGTAATTTTTGGTTCTAGGGTGGGGTTTTCGGGGACGGCCTATTTAACGGCATCATTTAAATTTACCTCCGGATGACCCTTGTTGCTATGGCAACGAAATTTGGAACAAAATCGGCTATAAATCGGCTTGTATAAGAGATATCCGCGAGATCTTTGTGTACAACAGGGGTTTTCGGTGACGCGCTATTGAATGATGCCAGACAAATTCTACCACGACCAACCCCCGTTGCCATGGCAACGAAATTGGGGACAAAAACGGTTATAACTCGGCTTGTATGTCAGATTACTCCGAGATCTTTTTGTCTAACAGGGGGTTTTCTGTGTCAAGCTATCAAATGATATCAGTAGAATTTTCAACGAACGACCCTGATTGCCATGGCAACTAAATTTGTGACAAGATAGACTATAACTCAGCTTGTATATGAAATATCGCTGAGATGCTTGCGCGCATTGGGGGGTTTTATGGGTCGGAATATACTGAATAACGTCAGACAAATTCTGCCACGACTGACCCTGGTTGCGATGGCAACGAAATTTAAGATATAATAGGCAATAACTCACACAACCAATGAAGACATTGCTGACCTGTAGACTATTCATTCCCCTACCCTCGGCAGTAAAACAGCAAATATAAATGTAAAAAACTTACCAGTTTAAAACTCATTGTAAGGACGATGTGACGATATCACTCCACTAAAACAGCAAAAATCTTTTGGGTAACCCTAGATGTAGCTATGCATGGGGCAGCTTATTCCCACCTCTGTCGTCTCTCTGAAAAATTGATTAGTGTTATTAATGTTGAAAAGTTGTCAGCAATAGTTTCTTTGAATAGCCAGGATAAAAACGTTGCAGCGCAGCTTTTCCACAGTGTACAGTTAGTATGGATGTGCTGTGTTTTAGCGATACCAACAGCAACACGTTCTCAAAGTGGTGGCATACGACATGATAAGAGACATGCATGTTACTACTGTTGTAAAGTTGTCACCAATAGTTGGCGTCACTACTTAACATGTCACAGCACTGAGACTGAAGTTCAGGAAATTGGTATTATGCGAAAGGATAAAAAGCAGTGTGCAATCAGTAGACTGCGCATGATGGGTGATTACTATCACAATCTTGAGGTTTTGTCAAAGAAAACTGGACAGCTTATTGTCGTCCGGCGTCCTGCGCACGGAAACTTCACACACCATGATTTTCTGCCATGTTCGGGTTGCAAAGGATTTTTTCTACGCAAAGAACTGTGGCGACACTGTAGAACTTGTGACCAGAGAAAGTCAGTACCAAGTGAAGACAGTTGCATAAAGGATGGACAGGCGCTGGTAGCTCCAGTTATATACTCATCTACAGCAGTAGGACCGACTTTGAAGGCTGTATTGATGACAATGACGCAGGACAGCATTACTCTGGTGGCCAGGAATGATGCAATTATTTTGAGTTTTGGTGACTTTGATATCACACAATTGCAGTGCTGGTCAGTATACCTACGTTTCCCAAAGGATGAGGCAGCTAGCACGTTTGCTGGTAGAATTGCGCTATGCCAGCAATACACCTGATGCAAACCTGTCTTCTTATCTGAAGCCACAACACTTTGATGCAGTAGTACAAGCTGTCCTGACTGTTAGTCGCTTTCAGAACTCTACCACTGCAGAGCCTCCAAAGCTCATGGTGCCGTCTTTAGCACTGAAACTGGGATATGCCTTGCGTAAGTGCTGCACCCTTTTGGTGAACAAAGCTCTTCGTGAAAAAGACAGTGAATTGGAATATGATGCTGCTTCATTTGCACACATCTATGACTCTGAATGGCAGTCTAAAGTCTCCTCAGTTGCGTTGAAGACAATAGCCATTGACAAGAGAAACAAGCCAGACTTACTCCCACTCACGGCTGATTTGGTCAAGATTAAGCAATACCTCGAATCAGTTATTGCTGAACTGAGTGACAATCTTTGTGCACAACCCACTGCGGAGACTTACTTGAACTTGGTAGATTGTACACTGAGTAGAGTCATTCTATTCAACAAGAGGAGAGGCGGAGAGGCGTCACGAATGACCTTGAATGCATATGAGCACGTTCACGAAGCACCATCTCAGTCTGGTATCGATGACATTGGCAAAACTCTAAGCAGAACAGAACAACAGCTGTGCCACCGTCTGAAGATAGCAGAGATTGCAGGAAAAAGAAATCGTACAGTGCCAGTTCTTCTTACTCCAGACGTGATTTATGGCATAAATGCCATCATTCGTAACCGCGAAACTGTTGGTGTAAATCCACAGAATCAGTTTGTTTTTGCCCGTTGCTCGGGATTGAATCCTGTTGATCCATTTGTCTCACTGAGAAAAGTTGCTGAGTGTGCTGGTGCAGAGAGATCGGATCTCGTTCGCAGTACAAAACTACGCAAATATATTGCCACAGTTTCACAGGTCTTAGATATGCGACGCCACGAACTGAGCTTGCTATGTCGTCACATGGGGCATAGCTTGCAGGTACATGAAGATTTCTACAGAATGCCTAGCCATACATTAGAGCTTGCCAAAGTAAGCAAACTACTCATTGCTGTGGTAAAAGGAGATCTCACGCAGCTGACTGGGAAGACGTTGGATGATCTCAATATAGCAGACATTCCTGATGATGTTGGCTCGGATGACAGCGAGACTGATCAACCTGAGAATTCATTGGTTGACATTCACAATGAAGTTGTAGCTCACACTGGTTCAACCAATGATGGTCAAGTCGTTTCCAGAAAGAAACGAAAGCCAAAACAGTCAGACAGAGAATGCATAGCATCAACTAGCACAGCGAAAACACAGCCGCAGTCAAGTGGTAAGGATGCTGATGGGCAAGATGCAGCTGTCACTAGTACAACAGAACGTGATGATGGTTATGAAGACAGTGACTTTGCTGCGTCTGGTGTGACAGAACCAATTAAGAAACGGAAAATGTCTGCAACAGAGCGAAAGCTCCCCAGAGCCAAAACCAGGAAGTGTATCAAAACACCATGGTCTGCTGACGAAAAGGCAGCGTTGTTTAGACAGTTTGCTAGCCACATCAAGGAGCGCAGAGTGCCAGGAAAAGTGATCGTGTAAGTGCCATAAACGCTGAACCAGTACTTTCTGCAAGAGAGTGGAAAACTGTCAAATATGCAGTAAAGAACATCTTGGACAGTGAGAAGAGACTTTTTAGTGTTTAATGTTTAAGTTACTTTATTGCGAAGTGCAATTTTATCACGTCATGGTTATTATTGTCGTGGAATGTGGTCAGACGTGTAATTTTTGACATTAGTGATGATCGGAGACAAATGTTCTTCAGTTTCACCTTTTTTGCTTTTTATGCATTATTAGTGGTGCTTTCAGATGTTAATTATATTCATTTAGGATTCACTTTTGACATGTTTCATTTTCACAAGTCCAGGTGTTGTCTGAAAGGGGTATGTTAAGTAATGCTTGACTGTTACTCAGTATTGTCTGAAAGTGACACTGTTATGTTATCTTGCTGCAGTTATTTTTGTTACGAATTCTCGGTGACATATTGAAATTGTAGTGACAGTTGATTTCACACAAATGTCTAGAATATTTCCATCTCAATCATTTTGTTTGTATGAGTACAGATGACTCGTCTGTAGTAGCTGTCTGCTGAGTTTTGCTATGGTTAAATATATTACAGTAAGGCAAGACAAACAACAACTGGTAAATATCTGTGTTTATTTATGCATTTCCATAACACAAACTATAGCCCTGGGCCTACAACAAGCGTGATATCACAACTCACAAATGTGTATTGTATGTAATGTATGCATTGTGTTAGTATGCCAATAGCAGCAGGACACATTTAGTGTCAGCAGTTGTCCCAAACATGGAGCAACACTCACATTTGATATACTTTAACACTTTGTCAGGACTGGCCATGGACAGCAATAGTTAGTCTACAATCTTACAACTTCACATACATACGTTTACTTGCAAAATATCTTAGACTGTCATCTTGTGACAGGCTATATCTAAATGAGTATGAGTTGCCTCATGTCTGCCACAACACAGACAATAAGATTACTGTTGCAAACAAACACAACATACACATTTTATAATAACATAGTTATATTGCATTGCAACACCAGTTGATGGACAGTATTCAGATGTACGTCATTATATGACTTAACCTATCCATCATTTGTAGTAGTAAAGTATGCAATTAGTTTTTCGTCAATTTTGTTCAATGATAGCCACAAACAATAACTGACAGCACCAAGATAAGAAAGCATCAAACACCAACACTGTAAATGTAATGTTCGTGTTTTATCATAGTATGCAGAAAATAATACTGTTTGCAAGACTACATTACAACAATATTTCGACAAACACACACAGTCAAATGTGCCAGTGTTACTGTATGACTATCATAATTTTGACATCCCTTGTAATGATGTCAAGAGTTGCCCCAACATATAAATTGAAAGCATGCAGTGCTGGTGATATAGTGTTTTCAGCATCGAACAAGTAATCTTCAAAGATTTCTGGCATTGCACTGGCTGTAGAATGCGTAAACCAAGAGTTTGCTTGGTTGATAACGATGTGTCGCTGAGTTCTGGTTATTCCCTGGCACAGATGACATCCTGAACAATAGCAAACAAACGCAGTATTACACATTTCATCGTAGCATACTTATATTCCAGTGATACACAAACTAGTGAATAGTATTCATATTCTGTAAACATTAGTAAATGACAACACTTTGTCAGGACTCGCAGATTGACACACACGTTGCAGGCCAGGCGGCACAGGACAATCGTGTGAGATCACTAAGTAATAAACAGAAATGCGACTTGTGTCTGTCTTTTCTCAGTACCGAGTCCACAACCACGGTGTGTCTCACGAGCTCACAACGTCACACACGTGGAGAGCTCACAACTACTGTGTCTCTCCTATGCTGTTAATAGTAACGCTATTAATAGCACAGTCCTACCACGCCTTGGCGCTGCGAAGTGTTTGTTTACATTCAGGTGTTTTTGTTTTAAAATGTCATTTTTTCGTAA
>Ga0056114_1001029_pt1 | contig 11712 bp, 4 predicted proteins | sample WorMetHERISLAND1_FD_77005 | JGI IMG/M metagenome (GOLD analysis project Ga0056114, IMG submission 77005) | Marine gutless worms symbiont microbial communities from Max Planck institute for Marine Microbiology, Germany - Olavius loisae HERON... ...
AGCGGCTGCGAGCATTCTTCGTCGGCGAGACGGCGGTGAATCGAGGGAATCGTTAGGGTCGGCCAGCGGCGACGAGGCAAGTGACGGCGGGGCGGCGGAGTCACCGGCAGCCGCTGGACCAGGTCTGATGAGCCGGACGCTCGGTTCCATCACCGCCCTGCCCGGCTTCTTCGGCAAGTCGTCGACCGACTCGGCCACCGCTCAGACACCGTCATCGCCCCGCTCGGCGCCCGACAAATCTCCCAACAAAACGACGCGAACGTTTTTCTTTCACCGGCTCGTCGGTAGGTCCGCCGCCGACTCCAGCGAAGCAGACGCGACAGACGATAGCCGCCATCCAGGCGACGGTAACTACCGTTAGCTCTTTGACGCCCACTGTTAAGCCGTCATTTGTAATTTTTGACATCCGGGCACTCTGACGCTCAGCCCTGATCGTCAGAGTGCCCGGGTGTCAAAAAATTACAAATGACGGCTTAACCTGGTCTGGCACAGGATGCTCTATAGCTGTACCCATATGGCAACAGTTTGCGTCAAAGTGTTAATTACCGTTATCGGGTCATTATTTTAATCATCATAAACTAGAAAGATAGTACCTTATGGTCCACTGAACAAATGAAACAGAAAATTAGAAGCAGCACATTTTTGAAACAGTCAATTGACAACCACATCCTGAAATTATGTGATCGTTTGATTGTGGCTTGCTCTATACAGTAAATATAATAATAGTCTTTCCCATCGGAGTCTTGATATCACGTGATGTGAACGTGTCAAGGAGTCACGGAATAACAGAAGATTTGGTAACCTTACGATTGCAGTGTTAGCTGCAAAATTGACACATAATACCATACGATGAGGAGTTTAACTCATACTGAAAAGCTGAGTGGTCAGGAAACCAAAAGGTCACAGGTTACCAAAAACAAAAAGTATTTAAAATAGGAAACTAAAACAAACGAACGCCAGTGCCCACTTTGTCCGGTCCAAAATGCTGAAGGTTTTCGTTCACTAATATGAGAGTCGTAAATACTTTCTTACTTACTCAGTTATTTAGTGGCCCTTGTTTATGACACTGAGTGCTAAGCGATTCAAAGAGCGCTCAGTCCCAGTTTGTCACTGTATAGCCAGCAGTCGCTGTTTGTTCCATCAGTTTCGAAGCAAGGTCAGGTCAAGGTTGTAGGTTAATGAAGACGTTTTTGCGACTATAAAAGTCAATATTTAGTGAACTGGAAGTTGAAAGTGATTGTGAAATTGTGTCTGAATGACTGTTATTATTGAATCTGTAAGAAAAATTTCAAATTCGTCGTCATAATGGATTGGACATCTTGGACTACATGTGTCCACTCCATACTGGACAATACTACTACTGTTATTAAGATGTTATTAGTGTCGGTGTGGCGTGTGCGGCACACTTACTCTGTACAGGTGTGCACTGCTATCAGTTGAAGTTGTTGGCGTTTTGTTCTGTTTAGAGAGCAAAGATGATACCGATGACGCCGATCAGCCGCTGTACATGTGCATCAAGATCGGTAAAAAGTTTAACTTGGTTCCGGGTCACGGCGGTAGTTTTGTACGCACGCGACTGAAGGCCGAATATTGGTTCAACATTCCACCTGACAGGTATACAGGGGTTTAGACTGTGCAGCACGGTTATTGTTTAAGTCGTGTTCGATGGCTTGTATGCAGTCAATGCAATGATTGCTTGAGAAAAGAGTCATCTGTTTCACATGTTGGCACGTACGAGCCATGAGAGAGACGTCTTCAATTGTTGTGTGGCTGCCTGCTGTGAATTTGTGTCATCTTGTATGACTTTCAGGATAGCGCCATTGCGACTAAACAGATATAAAACTCATTACATTGGCAATAAATTTTGAGCACAGTAGCTGTACATCAAATCAAATAGCGTTGTCGAAATAGTGACATGATAGTTTAGTTATTGAGAGTCTGCTGGATCACGTTGAAGAGTGGTGATCTTGCTGTTCCAGCCACAAGGATGCTCGCTCTGATACGGTCCTCGCAGCTACGCCGTGGCAGGACCGTCCACTTGAAACTCTCTTCCAGCACCGCTACGCAGCTGCCGTCTTATATTGTCGTTCCGTCGTGATTTGAAAATAGAACTGTTTATCAGAGCGTATCAACAGCACGCTCGTGACTGTTTCTAGCTGTAAGAGCGGGCGAACATAACTTTCCGACTCATCATCATCAAGAGATCCAGATAGAAGGTGAGTGAACAAGACAGTCTCCACGTGAGACAGACAGAGTGAAGTGATGGGGTTGCCATGCTGTGCAGGGTTGACGCGCTCTACTCATTCTTCGTCCAGTGGTCGCCCAACGTCAGCGGTGACGGACAGGTCAGCGTCAATGATCGAGGATTTGTGGTTCTAGGGTCGGCTGAAAGTGGCGCCGCCGCCACTGACAACACCGAACTTCCTCTGAGCAACCACCCCGGCCGAGTGTGGCATGTGAGTTCTTCGTTTTGATCGTTCCCTGGAAGGAATGGTTGATTGTGTCATAGTCAATGGTGTCTCTCTTGATCTGTTTTATGTCCTTCAGACCACACCCCAGCTGTCTTGTGTTTATATTTACTCGTAGTTTTAAACAGTTAGTTAGGCTGAAAGTAGTGTACGGCCAAACGATGTTTTCTGTAACTGGGTCTAACCTGCATCCTTATACAAGGGGCATGGTTCAGGACAGTAGTCAGAAATAAGCCCCCTGCTCGTTCTGAATTGTAAAAAGTGGCGTAGCTTGCGCTTGTTGATTATAGTGGTGAGATAACTAACTTGTGCTTTTAGCTACATAGTAGGCACTTCGGTGAAAATGCTTTGTATTAATGCTGTAGTTGTCGGATACCATTGTTCATAATGTGCTTCACACTCCAACTCCACTCTATTGTATTTACTTTGTACTTCGTGTGCGATTTTCAATTTTTCATAATAAATGAAATAAAATAAATAAAGTGTGACTTGTGACTAATCAGCACTTGTCGACTGTATTTGTAAGATCGTCAGTGTCAAGGAAATACGGAGGATCTTGTCGAACGCCGAGGTCCAGCAACTGCCGCTACCTGAGCTACGGAGCTGCAGCAAGATCTTGGAAAACCATCACATAAGACAGGTACCGGTAGCCACTAGCGAACAGGGGCGTAATTACGCACGCCCTACATCACCCTTGCTGACAGCTACACTGTGCTGTTCTTCAGTTGTCCGGGTTTGTACGGCCTAACAGGGGCGGATCTAATGGTAGGGGCAATTGGGGGCCTTCCTAGCCATGAACACAGATGATTTACTTCCACTGTTTCAGCGTGTAGTTAACACGTGGGTCGGCCGTAGTGTGCACAGAAAGAAAGAACCAGAAACGCTTAGCGGTCGGCTCTTTAGACGGATTTAATCGCTGCCCCACTCTAGACTTCTTAGTCGCGAAATATGGGGAAGGGAAAGGAAAGGAAGAAGAGGGAAGGGAGTGGAAAGCAGAAAAGGAGATGTAGACAGGGAATACGGAAAGGCGAGGAAGAGGAAGACTTGGAAGGGGAGGAGGAAAGAAAAGAAAGGGGTGTGAAAGGGCGTGTCCTTTAAACCTAGTTCGTGGGTCGGCTCGTGTGTATTGGTGAAGCCAGTCGGTGTTACTTGGCGTGACAACGTGACGAGTGACTTACATGATATGTCACTCACCACGAAGCACTCACTAGACAGACCACACGTGTACACAGTGTATGAAGTCATGTCATAGTCAACGTCGACGTAGATGATGTGTGTGCACTGTGCAGTATGTCATCTTTAGCGTAAACATACAGTTAGATTGCTTACGTGATACGTCAAACAGAAGTAGATTGTTATTCTACAGTGTATTGTATTGCGCTGACAGGCTGACAGGAAGTCTGATCCGTGCGTTATATAGCACGTGATGAACGTTGTTTATAACATGGTCATCATGCGTGGCGAGAACTCATTGTAGGCCTATGTCGTCAAATTTCGCTACCCCACCTGTCTTTTTATAGAGTGATCCCATTGGGATTTCGGAACGCAGTTTAGTTCTCATGAAGTGGAATGATGCAGCTACTAGACGGAGATAAAATTGCGATGATACATTTATCCTTTTCGACACAATACACGAGTGTGACGGACGGACAGTGACAGACACATGCAATCGCTGTACAAATTTCACGCTTTTTTAGCTTTGGTTTTGTATGTTATTTTTTCTATACATTTTTATTTTTGGTCACGTGTTGCATAGTATCAGACGCACAATAACGAATAGTGCACAACCTGTGCAAAATTTGCACGCGATACTGTAGCCTAATGTCACTAATGTGAGCAATCGGACTTACAATAAACTTACATTTTTTGCGACAACAGTGCGTTGTGCAAGAGCGCAGTTTTCTGAAAGGGAGATAGGCCTATAGCTGGCAATGTAGTTTTGACTGGTAAAAAGCTGTGCTATTCTTGAGCTGGTAAGCTCGGAGGAAGCGATGGTAACGCGATCCTGTCGTCCTCAGACAGTTGACTATTACACGGTGTCCGTCTGTTTGTGTAGCTGTCGTTTCACTTGCCGGCGCGCGCCGAGGGTTGTGCGTGGCGACTTCTGTACAGCTCGGAGCATCACGGCTTCAGTCTCAAGACGCTCTATCGCTGTATGAGTCGCGTCGACGCACCGATACTGCTCGTCATTGAAGACGACTCCGATCAGGTTATTCACTACACCTTCAGCTGCTTCGCTGATATGCACTGTCGGCTGACGACAGGCGGGATTCGACTGCCAAAGGCGCACTGTAGCAGCAAGAACTTTTTATTGGTCACATTTATGCAATCAGCAAGCGACCATTATGGAGCAATGTATTTACAGTACCGTGTGTTACAAGGGCCAGTGTGTGTGTGTGTGTTAATCTTCACATTACTCAATAGGACAGTATTATTATTTTCACTGGATTTAAAGGAAAATGTTTTCCCTGAACTCAAGCCAGAAAGGGTCTACATTGAAATGATATTTTCCGTATCGCGCCAGATCCCGCGTTATGCTAGACCAGCAGTATCAAAGCAGTAAAACCTGAAACACTGATTGTACTCAACGCAATAAACTTAGCAAATGTCAAGCGTGTACACTGCACTCTCCTTCTCTGGTCGCTGCTTGATAAACCTCATTTTCACTCACTTACTTACTTACTTGATAATAAGGTGTCATAAAAACTGAAGCATGGCAATAGCTTTGTGCGTGCTGTCGGCCATATTGCTAGCATCAAGCAAGGTAGTGTAGGCACGCATTCCAGATGAGGTGGAATCTTTTATACGGTACACAGATCGTTTCCTTGGAAATCTTCTGGTAAGAGAATTTCTAAACATCGGTCCACAGTTGCCAAAATTATTGTGAAATGTCATGTACCTTGTTTTAGATGCATTTGTTAGAACAGTTTTGCTGCATGTATTTTAACCCTTTAAAGCCTACTGTTGCCATATGGGTACAGCTATAAAGCATCCTGTGCCAGACCGGGTTAAGCCGTCATTTGTAATTTTTGACATCCGGGCACTGACGCTCAGTCTGGCACAGGATGCTTTATAGCTGTACCCATATGGCAACAGTAGGCTTTAAAGGCTGTCATGACTCTGTTAGTCAGTGGAGTTGCAGGTGCACTGTGTATGAAGTGAAACTAGTTGGATGTTGATGGGAGACTGACTGACTGGTGTGTTTGATTGACAGGTGTTTGGAGCGATGTTGCCATGTGCTCTGAGAGTCAGTGAAACATTCTATGGCAACGGTGAATCGTACTTGTTTTCATTCTACGACGGTTTTAAGGTACAGCAATTTTTGCCGCATTATTCGTTCGTTCTACAACAAGTTTAAGGTTGTGTGTTTCGCACACGTTCTGCTGTTCCTCCAAATGGTCTGTCTAACGAACCTGTGATGATGAACGGATCGAAGTTTTTATAGTCCAGATGACGTCCTGATTAGTTAATCATTAATCGATGTGGTTCAAGTGAGTTGCATATCTAAAACTGATGAAAGAGTGAGGGGTCGTCTGTCGTCAGTAATAGATCCAGGATTTTGTATGGGGGTTTACTGCACTGAATTTGCGAGATAGAAGTTTGAGGACGGAAGTTCCACAGCGAGGTGGAGGGGTGAAGCTCTGTCAGGATAATGCAGACAAATTTAAAACACGTTATTAATTCAAGGTAATTTTTGACGTTTTTGAGCACGAAGACAAATTATGTATTTACTAAATAGATCTTGGTGCAAAGAGTGTGGTGTGTCTACTACTGTCTTCAAAATACGCTACTGGTTCAACTGTTTGAACCGGTTAAATAAGTAATTATGTAAGTTAGCTATGGATTTATAAAGTGCCAAAAACCAGGAGCTATCAGAGGAAGACTGTGACAGTGTGACTGATATGATATAGTTCTGTGACACCTGTATGATCTGTGTGTGACGTGTTGCAGAAATATGCGTGGACTGGTCATAACAACTTCTTCATCAAAGGCAACATTGACAGTTTGTCAGTCGGTGCTGGCGAGTAAGTCATGTTTGGTTATTTTGTTTTTGTGATACAGCCTTTTACCTCTGACTATAAATCATTGATGTTGATTTTGTTGAATTGTTCCATGGTTGCTACAAATAAAGCACACTACTTGTGTCAGTTTATCCGTATCGTAAATGACAAAACAGCACCTTTGATTTATGTAACGTGAGTTTGGAAAGCATATAAATATTACTAAATTCTCGTCGAAGGTTTTAACAACAAACAATCAAAAAAACTCGTACTGTTGTTTGGTTGTTTAGTTTGTACTGTTGTTTTGATTTGTATTGTTTTTACGAGTATCTGGTCAGTGATTAAGAGATTATGTATGGGCTTTGAGCCTATGTACAACGCACTGCCATGAACCACGTGACCCTGTGTGTGTCGGTGCGTCGTGACAGGGGCGTCTATGGCCTGTGGCTTGACGGTGACCTGTATCATGGACGCACGCAGTGGTGTATGACGTACGACAACGACCTGTTGACGACGTCAGAAGATTTCATGATCAAGTGCTTGGAAGTCTGGACTTTCACTTGAACTCCTCCGCAGGTTCTTTACGCTGAATAATTGACTATGTACATCGGAGTCGTTTGACGGCTGTTTTGTTTCCATGACAATCCGGCTCAGCATGCATGTGCAGGATTCATTCACCCATCACTCAACAGTAGTGACGTGTTTAGTCATCTTGTGATCCACTCGCTAGATTTCTCTCTCGTCTCTTGTCTTTTTACAGATCTCTTCTTGACTTGCACCACTTTTTTAGCCACTGTCAGCCGCTATTGTTTCCTTGTTTTTCAATTTTCTATGAGCCAGTTCGTCTGCTAATTGCTGAAATGCAGACTTATATTTACATCTATAGATTTGAGTTCAGATTATTTTCAGTGACTTGATTCCAAGTTTTAGGTTAATGTGACACCTTTCTTGACTCGACTCAGACAGAACTTATTGTGCATTGGCGTTTTTGTTTTAGTTTGTTCTTTTATATTATTTTTTTTATTTTGTGATTACGTGTAGTAGACTAATCTCACCATATGCACTGACCACGTCATCAGTCCAAGTTAAACTCCTTCTCTCGTGTCGTACTCGTATCTCGTGAGCCATACATTTTATTTGCCCAGTCACATTCATCGTTTCTTAGCACACACCACACATCAATCCTAACCTGTGTTGTCATTTCTCAGAAGTAATATCATCCTCTGAACCAAACGTGACTCTCATTCATCACTTGAATACACCGTGTCCGGAAAAAAACGCCCCCCCCCCTAAACAAAATGCTGTAAAATACACAGTATGCAACACAATCCAACGACACAGCATAATCTGACACTCATTTAGGCACTGTGCGTAAAAAATCAATGAATTGCATTTCCTGTGTTGCAATATTTTTTATCTTTAAGAACTAACACTGAAAACGCAAGTTTCCAACACAATGAACACCGTTGATAATAGTTCAAACGCTTTGCTTGGAAATTTAGCTAATAACTTCTTTGAATCTTTCTCTTGATGCAAAACTTTTATCAAAATTCGATCTTCTCTGCTGATTAGGCTATCGTTTTGTTTTTGTTTGTGCAAAAATTACGTAATATTTACGCTGACGCACAGTTCGCTGATGTCAATATTGGCGCTAATTGGCAATGTTGGCGACGGCAATTTTCGACCATGTTTTTATAAAAAGCAATGTCTCAGCAATGGACATGCTAGTTGTCGTGAAATTTCACACAAACATTGCAAATAGATGGCTTTAAATGATACAAAGAAAAATAATTGTTATCGTTCTCTATTCATAAAGTTATTTTGACATGTTTAGGGGTGCCGTTTTTTCCGGACACGGTGTACATATCTAACCGATGTATGCATAGACCTACCATAGTTCCATCTAAACGTCAACAAACATGCACAGTTAAGAGCATAAACTTCAAACTTTAAAAGTCAGATGCCATTTTATGATGTGCTTGCATTTTTCGTTTACTTTTGGCAATGTTTCCAACTTGATCTACGTACTTAATACTTAATACTTATAGACCTAGACCTATATGTAATTATACAGGGTGGGCCAGCTAAAGTGAGGCCAACTTACATTTTTGCTGGTAGCATTTGAATGCGTAGATAAAATTCAATGATTTTTGGCATATGTAAACTGCATACAACAAGAAGTGGTGTGATGCAAATTTTAAGCAAATTTCATCATATTAAACACTAACACGCTAGATGGCGCCACATACGATCACGCACTATATCAACGATGATACCTCATTCCTACGGGAGTCGCGTGATATTATATCTCATATATTATATATATTAATTGAATATTAAATTTTTATGCCTCCCAGGGTGTGTGTCTAGCTAAATTGTTATCATATTTGCCAAAAACCATTGAATTTTATCTATACATTCAAGTACCAAACGCTACCAGCAAAATGTAAGTTGGCCTCACTTTAGCTGGCCCACCCTGTATGCATTGCAGTACTTAGTACTTAGATCTATAAGACCTACTGTGTATTTTTGTTTCAGCTGCTTGAACTTTAAAGTACAATGGTACATTTTAACAGCAGAGTAGTACGTAGTACTCGAGTATTATATGAGTACTTATGGCGTCGCTGATTTTTACAACGATATGTTGTTGTGAGAACATTGTCTCTGTTATGTATTGCAGGTTGACAGGCGGCATTGACCAGTGCTTGGCGTCGATCACCCAGGACAAGAGTCACGAGACACACCTCACAGATCAGCCGGTCGGTCTCCACGAGAGCAGTAGGCCTACTATAGTCTCTAGCTGTGTCGGTCCTAGAAAACAGCAGAATCATCCACTTGATAACGTCATAGACTTGTTTTACTAGTCAGCGTTTTGTATCCGGCGACGATTTAGCGAATTCGTGTTTTTACGACGTGTGAGTGACGTGTGTTTCGTGGAATGGTGGACTGGTGCGGCTCACGACTTTTGAGATCCAGATACCACATATCGTTGTAGCTAGTGGTGAGGACACCGAGTCACATCTGATGTAGTCTTTCGTTACGTGTTAGTGCTGGGTCGATGTAGGTTATTTTCGTCTCGATCGTTTAGTTTTGTGTCATGCACTAGATCGTATGTGGTAAAGCAGCGAGTACACGGTTAAACCTTGAGTCGTGTGGTTAAGCCGTGTTACCGCACGTTAGGCTGGCTATCACTCAATGACGGCATTATCACCTGTGACAACAAATATCACGTTCTGCATTCACTTTGTTGTTGATAGCAGCAGATAATGAAATATTTTGCGTGTACTAAATAAGCTGATGAGAAGCCACCTTTAGCTGATAATACAATTCCATTCTGCTCCGTCAGAGCTTCTGCGATGAGACCCGACCACAGTTCGACATCTTCTTAGTGTCTAATTTTTCCTCCCTCGAGAATGCTGCTGAGCGTCAAAAAATAATAATAACAATAATAAACCAAAAACAATCATTTGATCTTGTTTCTAAAGCAGTCATAGCCCGTGATTTTTGCGTGTCGTGTCGATACCTCAACGACGGCTAAAATTTCTTTTCAAAACTTTTTTTAAAAATGTCTCGTTTATAGTTGAAACTTCAAGCTGCTGAATTGCTGAAGGCGTAAACAGACGGACCTATCAAAATAATGAGACAATAGAAGCAATTAAAAGTATTGTGTGAATATTATATTATTCTGTTGTTCTGTTCGCCCTTTTGTAATGTAATATGTAATGTATTAAACACGATGCTGGTTCAGCCCCAGCTGCTTGTCGGTCCTCTCTCGCTAATCTAGTTTCAGTCGTCATCGGAGCTAACTTAGCCCTCCCTTCTTGCACGCAGTTACGTCAGCAATGACGGAGCCACGGGAGGGTCTGGGGGATACGTACCCCCACTATTTGAAAATATGGGTCTCGTAATTCGTCCAAATTTGCAAACTCGTGCATACGGCGCTCGTGAAAGGCCTCCGGTAAGTCCGGATTTTCGTGTACCCCCCACCTCCAAACACCTGGCTCCGTCACTGTACGTCAGCGGTCTTTTGTAATACACTTTAAATGCTCCTCGGCATTCGAGTAATCACCCCGGTGTTGAGGGAGTAAGTCGTTCTCCACACTTTATCGCCATCTGACATTCTGTTTTCCGTTTCCTGCAACCTTTGTGGCATCGTCTGCGTGCACACGCCTTGTTGCTGGAATGCTGGTGAATAGTAACTGATTGAGTACTGTCATTAATCCTTTGACGCCCACTGTTGCCATATGGGTACAGCTATAAAGCATCCTATGCCAGACCGAATTAAGCCGTCATTTGTAATTTTTGACATCCGGGCACTCTGACGCTCAGGGCTGAGCGTCAGAGTGTCCGGATGTCAAATCCGGCACATAGAAAATAGATAATGTTCTTACTTATTTACTTCGTGTGACTAGGTCTGAGTTGTAAAGCTCGACCCTCGTGAATTTTCCCGTCACTGTGGCTTGTAAGTTCCAGCCTCTCTGGTAGAAGGTCGTCTGCTCTGCAGTCTTCGCGTCTGCACGTTGCTTCAAGACTGGTTGTGTGTTTCCTCATTAACATTAATGAAATTCTGAAGCTGCACACGCAATCTGTTGCCTATTCGTTGCACACTTTAATCTTCACCATTGTTCTTGTCGCAAATTGTCGTACTGTTATTAAGCTAGTTACGTAAGTAGGTAAGTATATGGCAGCTGTGCTTGAACTTAAAAACAAGGTAACTCGTTGAGACGTTTGTATCATTGTGAACATCCTGTAAATGACTTCAAGCCGTGCATGTCACACTACCGTTGTGTTAAATATTGCTCGTCATATTGTCGTAGACAGCCTATCTTTACGAAAAAAAGCAGCCACAATTAACATAAAGAACTCTAAAAAGAACGTTTTTTGTGTGGCATGGCAAGCATGGCGTGTGGTTGTATTGAGAGTAGCAGGATAGAGTGAATCCGTACTATAATGTATAAGCTTAGTGTGTTAGTATTACGTACAATGCAACTGCTGAGGTTTGTGGACACGTAATAATGTTCACCAGCATAGATTGAGAATGCGAATGTTATGAATTTTAAGATTTCTTAAAATTCGTGAATTTTTTACGAATTTAAAAAAATGGTAATGAATTTTAAAAATAAAATTCGCCATTGTGAAAAATTACAGATGAGATAGAAATCTTTGATGCGAAGTTGCAAACATACGAATACAATTATTTATAGAGGAAAACAGCATTGTAATGTGAGCAAGGCCAACATTGG
>Ga0056114_1001030_pt1 | contig 11710 bp, 6 predicted proteins | sample WorMetHERISLAND1_FD_77005 | JGI IMG/M metagenome (GOLD analysis project Ga0056114, IMG submission 77005) | Marine gutless worms symbiont microbial communities from Max Planck institute for Marine Microbiology, Germany - Olavius loisae HERON... ...
AAGCCCTTAGAATTTGGTGATGAAATTTGGCGTCGGAAAACTAGAGTCTTGGGGCTACCAGATGGTGAAGAAATCATGCCGCTAACTTTCTTCGTTTTGACACAATACCGGCGCGTGACAGACAGACGGTCAGACGGACAGACACGTTGCGATCTCTATAACCCGCGCTAGCATAGCGTCGCGCGGGTAAAAAACAAGCCAAAATGGGAATTATTGCTCAGTATTTGGCAAAAACAACATTCTTTGTATTGGTTGAGTATAGGAGGGGATATGTGTCTGTGTTGACTGAACTACGTGGTTCTCTTCGTTGATTAGATGGTGCTGAACTGCATGGTCTTCGGTGACATGACATACTTTCGTATCAATCCGACGTTTCATCACTGGCACACGGGCAGCTGCAGCTATGGACTGACGTTTCAGAGCCCATCAGAGGCAGAGGCATTTGCAAAGGCCGTTGATCGCTGCGTGGAAGCCATCAGACAGCTGTCCAGCTCTGAGGGTATGTTAGATGTTAGCTGTTAACCTACAACGTGAGACAGTAAGAAGCCCAGATCTGTTAATGCATCGTTCACGTTTGATAAGACTTGATCCAGGTGATGATGTGTGTTGATAACATCGTGAGAGCAAACGAAGACGGCAGGGTTGGTGGGGTCAGTGTTACTTAGCTGTGGGTGGCAGTTTATAAACGGAAACTAGGAATATGCAGTTTCTTTGCAAGAACAGCTAGTAAAACTAATAGGCCTATTTGTTTTTGATTATTATTGTAACTAATAGCAGAAGTTACATGAAGTTCCTTTAAAATGCATGCTTATTGCAACGGAAAGTCAATAGGTGAAGCCAAAAAAACGTGTTTTAGTGTAGTTTGTGATGATTACATGTAAATGGCTTTGCACATGCTGAGCTGTTTAATGTCGTTCGGTGGTGGACAGGCGGCACTTGAACTGAGTGAGCCACTAAACAGAGATGTTGGCTGTTTGTCATGCTATGTCAAGTGTGCCTAAGTACTCAGCCGATGTCTGAACTCTGTTCTGCTTGACACGAGCTCTTGACTATTCTGATGAGTGCTTATTTGTCTTGTTAGAGGCTGATGATTGGGCGTCGTCAGTTAACAGGCCTGAGATGCATGTTGGTAATCTATTCTTGATGTGCTGTGTATGTAGCAATACCGCTATCCGCCTCTAATGAAGTTCAAGTTCCCGTGCCTGTGCATGCTGCAAAGGTATTAAATTTAATAACTTAAATAATAGTATGCGATTTACGTGGCACACCAAAAAATAACCCCGCTAGGAAAAATTTTTATATCTCTGGAATTGTAGTAGATATATTCGCCAAATTAGCAGAGTTTACAGAGGAGGATTCAGTCCTGCGAATTTTATTAAAATAACAAATATGGTTCAACAGATACAACAGTTTAAACTTAAAAGTTCATTTTTTCAAGTGAACATGCAGGCACATGCTGAATTTGCATTTTTTGAGACACACTGTAGAACGGACAAGCTAGCGCCAGTGTTACTATATAATGTGATGCAGTCTATTGAATAGTATCATTTCCAATGACAGCTTAACTCAGGTTTCAAGGTCACTGTACTTTCAGTACTTTTCAATGGCAGAATGTAGTATGTATGCTTATGTCTTGTATGCACCGAGTTGAATTAATTGTATGTGTTTTTCAGACACTGACAGTCATAGCGGAGGTTGAAAGACCAGACACCGATGCAGAAACTCCAGTCACAGAAGTGGCCGCGGCAGAGGTAGACGTATCCTACGTCGTTCCTCCTCGAGAACCTGATCCGGTCTCTACAGCGGAGGAAAATTCAGATGTCGATCTGTCAGAGTTGAAGCAGGCTTTGCCACAGTTACCACCGAAGGTGCCGCAGGTGCCGCCCAGGTTGGGTCATTCAAGACCAGCATGTTCCCAGTCGTTCTCTGCGGCTCCACCTCGTCCACCCGCATTCCGACCGAAGATCGTTCAGCGTGCCCAGTCTTCTACCAGTTCTGGCCTGCCTCCACTTGTTCCACCTCGAGCTCCGGGTAGAACCAGTATTAGCGGCAACCAGTCCAAATTGTCGAGTCGTGCTCCGCCGGTCGCTGCGTCCCTATCAAGCATCGTTGTGCCACATCACGTGCCACAGCCGACCCAGCATTCGCCGGACGGCCGAGTGTTGGGCAGCACATCGAACTACGTGTACTTCACCGGGGACACCGTTCCACCAGCAACGCAGCTGGCAGCCAGGACCAAGAAGCCGAAATATCCTCCTGGTCTGTACGTTGACAAGCACGCCAGTCTTGGCAAGAAGTTGGCCGATAGTGGAATAGGGGCAGTGAACGCAGCAAACTATATCAGTACTGACGACAACCCGGCAGGGTCGTACGTCCGGCTTGAGGTAACAACACCGACGTCTATCAGTGATCCACTCGTCCACGAGTACTGCTATCCATCTATCGACGCTGTCGTCCCTGCGCCGACGGTCTGCCGCATCGAACCTCACCATGCGCTGCCGCCGTTGCCGACCAAGTCGCGCCGTGTCGGCTGGTGGGACCGACGGCGGAGACGACCGCCGGCGCGTTGCTCGGAGCTAAGAGCAACGTGGTCGCCAAGAACGACAACAACCTACGGGACAGAGGAGCCGTCCTTCGTCACATCACATCTGTCTCTGAACAACAGCCAGTCATCGTCGCTGAACAACCGACGACCGACAGCTGCTTGGCGCTCGAGGCTGCTGTGTTTTGTGCGGACTTGCATTCACCCATGTCGCTGGCGGCGACGCTGGCGACGCCGGTCGCTGCCGGGTCGCACTCTCGCAACAGCTACATGACGTCTAAAAAACTGTCTCACTCAGTGACGCTTTCAAGCTACCATAACACAGATTCGTGCTACCTGGCTGTCTGAGGGTGCTGATGGAGGATTACAAGTACCTGCTTACCTGTGTTAGCTGATCAGGTGGAAACGGCACATGTTAAGGCTGGCCGGGTTTGATACGGTGCATTTTGACACACGAGCGGCCTTTCAGTGACTGACTGTGTGGTGCTAGTCGCAGATTGACTGAGTCACGGCTGGTATGAGGAGTTGACTGTGCGATCTTGTTTTTTTCACTTCTTTAACGGTTGTTAATTTTGTTTAATTGATGAGCAGTTCTTCCAGTGCGCCGTAACGGCCATTGTTTTGTATTTTGTTTACGTTGCACAATTCACTTCAGCCGTCACCGTGCGCTTTCGTGGGTGCCGATTGTGAATATCGTCTTTGAGTTATAACTGCAGCGTGTGAACAGTGGCTGAATCCTTTGTCTCAGTTACAATAATTGATACGAAATTGTTTGTTATTTCGAAGAAGAGTTAAATTAGTTCCGGAAAATAATTTGCCATTTTCTCAGCTACCATTTAGAATTTCTGCAGGAAACTGCTTGAAATGACAGAAAAGTAGTTGTTTGGAATGAAGTAATGTTGAAATCACATGCGGTGAATAAGCCATTGCATTGCCCGTTATTCTCAAGGGCATCTGCTGTGCTGTAGTCTACAGTTTACAGACACGTTCGTTTCTGCGGTGGGAAGCAAAATGCAACGAACGAACGCGTTCATAATTTACATTGACAATCCTACAACCATTGTACACAAGTTGACGCTTGGTAAATTTTGACTATGAGCCCCCTCGCTAAAACTGGTTCCTGAGTGCCTGTTAAAACATGAGATTTCACGTCAGAATTCTGAGTGGTTGCTGAGAAAGTGGAAAATATTACTGGGAATTATAGTTTTTTGCCACAGGCTGTGTGGCAACATTTTATTGTGAACATATTTTTATCGTTAATATTTTTGGTGAAACATTTTACAGGCTGTCTCGGATAATATGGTTATATAACGTTGATGTAGCAATATTCAGTTTGGTGCCTTTTTGCTCTGTGGTAGTTATAAGATGCTACCGAGTTTGTTGTAATTTTTGCTCAGCAGTGGTGGCCTTAGTTCAGTGTGAAAGCGCTGAGCATTGTCAGGTTTTTCTTTTGTGACTGTTGTATAATGCAGGATTAATGGTGAATATCCACTTACATGAGAAACTGGAAATGCAGTGGAATGGCAAATGGTCTTGGAAAATTGAACAATAACGCTAAAAGTCGCTGGAATTTGTTTTCGCCGTTGCAATTGCAATTTCCAACAATAATTTATTAATTGAAATGTTCTTGTTTATATTTAAATTTCCTTTTGTTATTTCAATATTTTAGTAATGCACTGTTATTGAATCTTGTTGTGATCAGTGGATTGAAAATTGTCGGCATAATCATCACTGGATAAGTCGGAGGGGAAATCAGAAGTACCGGTATATGCTTTTGTGTGGTGAGTGGCCACTGGATATTTTACCATGAGAGAAATTTGCGGCCTTTATTTCCTATATTATGATGCAACAGAGCAATATACATGTTGATAGGACGTAGAGGCTGTGCATTTTGCCAGAGCAGTTATTTATCCTGTCGGCAAGTTTCGTGTGCTAATAGAAGATGATTTGTGGAAAGATTTGTCACATAAATGCTATATTCAGAGTTAGCCTTTACGATTTGGTGTTGCATTGGCACAGTCATACTGTTGATGTATTAAAGTGCCTTGTTTTGTTGCTGTAGAGAATATGAACTTTAGTTTGTTGGTCGGTGTTCTTGGTATAGCATACTTGATCTTTTCTTTACTCTCCTTCACTTTAATGTGCCTTTGACTGTTAAGAGTGATATGCTGTGAAGTGCCTGACCAGATTCCAAACCAAAAACTGCGTCTACATTTGTGGCAAACAAAAACTGTGGTTTACTAGCAGTTATTGCACAAAAGCCACCACTTTGAGGCTTCGTTCTGTGCTGTGTGAGCTCTGAAATTCTACTGCTGTAAATTATTGTAGGTGAAAAACCACTTTAATCAACCTGACAAAACTTCAGTGCAATCAACACACCGTTTGAAACTGAGCTAATTTTTACAAAATCGCTGCATTACGACTCCTTTCTAAATTGCCGTCATCTGTGCCTTGTGTTTTGAAGTACTGAACCCTGTATAAGGTGTAACTACTAACAATGGCAGTTGTGGCTCTTGTTGAGTGTGTCGCCTGTATTCACTGCAGTAGATGACTGTATTGCAGTAGTCACGTTCTTGTACTGTGTGGACTAGTTGTGCCTTGTTTTTGTTGTTCATAATTCTTACCCGTTTTGCACACACAGAATTTGCTCAAAGACAGTCGACTGGTTTAGAGTTTGTGATAACGTGGTGAACCAGAAGGGTGCTCGGTCCTCGACAGCAGCCCTTGAATTCCAGTCTGTTGATGGGTGTGGTTGATCGTCGGTGACTGCCTCTCCATGTTTGATCTGGCTGCTAGTTTGGTGGCTGTTTCACAAGACCCAACCAACAGTATCAGTACTGTGTTGGTGGAGACGTTAAACCCTGCTCAATCAATCAATCATGGTGGCTGTTTCAGCATGCAGATTGGCGTATATGAACATCTTTTGGCGCCATTTTATGGGGATAGGGTTGGCCGTGTTTGGCCATCGTGCCAAGTTTGGTGTGAAAGGTAGGCAGCATGTATATTTCAAAGGGCACATGACCATTGTTTGTGAAGGGTTGGGTTGACACCTGGAATTCTTCATGTATACGTGTTTCATCATGTTCCTGAATTTGGTTGCCCTAGGATCATTGGTTACAGCATGCAGTATGAAAATGTGGACTCTCGAGACCTCTTAGACGTAGTTGATTTGATCACATAGAAAACTGCTCCTGTGTGTGTTGTCTTGGTAACTTTTGCAGCTCGAGACAACCAGACCTTGATGGTTTTCTGTCCTAAATTTTTTTTACCCTGTAGATATTTTTTTCGTACTGTGGTATTGAAAATTTGTTATTTTCTTGTATGTGCAATTCAGAATAACACAAATTTGATCACCTTCCATGCTAATAAACCAATAAACTTACCAACACCATCATCTTCTGTGAACTTGTCAGGAATTATAATGCATGATAAAATTACCTGTGTGATCATTATGCGAATTATTATATATGCATATTTTTAAAACCTTTCAGTAGTGATGCTACAAAGCCAATATTTACTAAGCATACAGTGTGAGTAATGAAACGTATTGTTCAGCATGTGAATGATGGTCAGCTAACATTTCCTCACTATTTCCGGTGACCGTCCTGTTGTAGTTTGCTATGTAACTGTCATGTGATTGATGTTTAAATTAGGAGAAGATTTTTAAATGTAAGAAGATAGTGACTTTTACCACATTTGTGTGTTACCTGGTGGAATGTATTATGTCCGTTCTTAGGGCCATTTAGTGATAGTCTTTTCCACGTTTAACAGGGATTGTAGGTGAATTAGGAATGCAGTTCGCTGTCATTGTTTTGTATTTTTGTTAATATGAAGCAATAGGTGCAAGTCAGTGGCTGGTGTATGCTTCATGCCCTGTGTCTGTATGTCTGAGTATGTCTTTGTGTTGTTGACACAGGGTAATGTGGTCGTAACAGTGTACTTGTGTGGTGCTGGCAGTTCGTAGCCAGGTTAAGTCATACACTGCTGTAATGTGTAGGCCAGACTGACGTGACGATATGTACATTTTGTGACAGCCTTGGGTGATTTGGTGTTGTACAGAGCTTCTGTCGCTGGAGATATTGACTGCCTTGGATAATTATAAATAATACATACTACGACATGTGATGAACCTGTCCAATATTCATGCATCTGCCTCATTTGTTACATAGTATACAAACATGGACTGTAGTAGAAGACACCAGTGTGATATATTGCCCCACAAAATCATGCTACTCGGTCAAAAGTTAATCCTTAAAATTAAATCGTCATATTTCTGAAGGGCTTTAGCCCGAGGGAATTGGGAGGACTGAGGGAGTAGTATGTGGCGGAGGGAACATGATGTGAATCAAAGGAAAATAATATCACACCATTATCGGTCCATCTTTGTTTTGTTATACCATCATCAAAGTTTGATATGTACACAAATTACATAAGCGGTGATGTAAAATGTAATAATTACTGTCTCGTTTGGGACATTTAAAAATTTTAGTATAAAAATTCGAACAAGTCTTCTGAACAGAACAGAAACACAACACAAGCTATAAACCTGAGTTTCATTATGTTCCACCAGAATTGACATTTTGCGGCATATATGGATCGTGTGAACGTCAGCCAATCAGAACTCAGTATCGTTAAATGTTGACCTGGAACATTACATGGACGAGGGATCATCTGTTTTTGTTGCCAGTCACGTGACATGCTTTGAGCCAATGACAATTCAGCAATTTCAAAACGAAATTCCTTAAAAAACTACCTTTATTTGTTTTTGTTGACTGAAGCCTTCTTCGAAATGGTCTGTCTAATCGCCGTTCGCCGCTCAGTTTCGGGGCGTGGGCGAACAGGTTGTCGTAGATGTGGCAGAGTTGGTAAGACCCCTCATCTCTGTTCATCTATGACAACCTGTTCGCCCCAAAACTGAGCGGCAAACGACAGTTAGACAGACGTTCCGAAGAAGGCTTCAGTCGAGGCCGAAACGTCAACAATAACAAATAAAGGTTGTTTTTAATGACTTTCATTTAGAAATAGTTTATCGTTCAACCGATTATATTCAAAGACAATTCAGCATTTTTGATGATGGTATAACACTAGCTAATGTGTTTAGGTATGGTGTGTAGGTACGGTCTATCGCTAATGACACATTGGTAGACGTAATGCACAACGCTGCAGAGCCTAAGTTCATGTTTATCTGTGTAAAATGTGATAATGTTGAATAAAACTACCTTTGTACTGTAGACCACATCACAACAGAATTGTCTCTGTTTATTGCCACACGTGCATTGATATTGTCGTAGTGTATATCACGCTTATTGACTGGTGGAAATAACCTCTCATAGCCTCGCTTGCTTTGAGGCTATGAGATGCCGTGAAACAGTTTAGTAGTGGACACAACAACAGTTTTGTCAATAATTGCTGCTTTAAAACGTACGAAAGTCGAAAGTGGCAGTGTAGTAGATGAGAATACACTAAACTTCCACTAAGTTCAGTATAAGCCGCTATTTGCTCGACACACGTGCACTCAACAGTACGAGTAGACTCAACAAATAGACTATGGATATACCTAACATACTACATTCGTACAAACAACGACCGAAGTAATTTGGCAAAAGGAGACACCGCTCATTTCATGTCGTGTACGAACCCCTATTGTGAAGGAAGGGGAGGTCATAGGGGGTCAGCGATGGTGCCATTCGAAAGCGGTGGTGGTTTGCTATAGGCTCTCCATTGTGACCATTTTTCGTTCTCTAACCATTCGGCCATCGACGCTAAAATCAATATGGGGTGGGTCACTTTTGATCAAAATTTGGGTGAAGGGGTTGACCAATGTACGCCAAATTTTAACACGATCTGGGAGAGAGGGATGTCGCATGCAAAAGAAATCGTGTCGATACATGTATGTATGTTCTGCTGTATGACCACTATGCCCGAACATGACAAACAAACAGACCATGGAACGGTATTATCGATCGCAATAGGCGATATCGCTTGCCAGCGATGTCTTCCAAAACGTTAGGCGCTGGTTATCAACAGGACACTATACAAACGAACGATTCGTGTCGAAAAGTGCGCGGATTGTAACTAAAGATCCTCAGTTTAAGATAATGCTGCCATCACTTGGAACTTACATATGATAATCCTGATACTTCAAGTCAACACGGCACATTAACAAGATGTGAGGCAAAGACGGTTGGCGCGATATCTGCAGCCGTCCGCTGTAACAGAACAGCCGACTAAAGTGGAGCGAAATAGTTGGGATCGATCTGCACGTCTCCTGAGTTGTAGTGGCCGCAGAATAATGTACACGTCATTGTTAACTTAAAATTGTCATTAGGCCTACTATTATAAGACAAGATTGTCACAATGGTCAAATCGGCGAAATACAACATTGTTACTTACTAACACTTGGATTGAATGATAGGATAGCCTAATAGCTAGGCTACCACATGGTTGTGTGTCAAAGCAAGATCAGTCAGGATCACTCAATGTATACAATACATAATCGCAGCTGTAACAGAACTGGAAGCAAGTGAGCGTGCGTTTCCTGAGATGAGTAACTGAGACCAGAGAAAGTTAAAACGATACAAAATTTATAATCAACGCAAAAAAAGCGGCTTGCATTGCTGCAACTTGGCGCACGCACACAGTGTTAATCGAATCCCAAGTAATAACGCCGCTGTTTATGTGATATACTATTAATTGTCGTATCTCCAGCGCACATTCAGTTAGTACCGGTACCACATGCCACAAAACTTCAACTGCCCATTTTATCCAGGACAAACTCGGTGAGCTAACACTGAAATACAAAAACATTAATTAGCCCAAGTCATTGATGTCGAATGTCCCTGCTTTCACATTTCTGGCTAGCACTCTCAACCATCCTTCCATGGTCTCCCTCCGACGTCTGAAATCAGACAGAATCCTGTGGACACTGAACATAGTCAGAAGAGAAACCATGAACACACAAACAAGCCCTATTTATATTCACCTAATTCTGGATTTAAAGAGTCCCTTTGTCAGTCGCTGGTTGCGTGTAATTAATGGCTCAAATTGACTACAACACTAAACACTGACACTAAACTAATCAGTATACAAAAATTAAAATTGAATAGCTTTGCACTGAGTGAACATCTCCGGCGGATCCGGGATTGGGTCACAGGGGGCCATTTTTTATTGACAATACAATATCATACAAAAGTGTTTTATTACCATGTCTACATTTCACAGGAATTGCAATGCTATTGCCTAGCACGAAGACACTACGTGTGCCCGTGTGCTGACATTCATTGACCGGCAGCAGCTGTACACGTTTGACAGCACATTCGCTGGAACTGAGGTCGACTGCAGAAGTTAAACTTCAGCACAAGACGACAGTAAGCAGCTCTGTTGACGTCGATACAATCTACACAACAACAACAACAAACAACAGAATTATTAGTTTATTAGTTTACATAACAGTGGACTTTGCTTAGCTTTCACTGTTAACAGTAACGAAAGGAAGGTTTCCTTTGATCCCTGGAATGTAACGATAGGAAGGTTAGGGGTGGGGCGCGGCGCGGTGTGCGGCACGGGCGTCGTCGGCGGTGAAAAGGTGTGTAAATGTAGCCTAATAACTTTCGAATTAAAAATTAACAGCGCAGTTATCGCATCTTGGTTTTAAACTGAATAAGCCACACGTACCGGTACGATTTTATTTTTATTTCCACCTAACGATACAAGATCGTTGCGACTCTGAGGCCGAGTTTGCAACCGCAACGTACGTCACATCTGTTACATTCCTAGTGACGGCTAAACCTTCCTTTCGTTAGGCTACTCCCAACAGTAACGATACGATGTGGTAGAAAAAGATTAACGTGCAGTGTAAAGCTGACGGTATGGTCAGCTTAGTCTAACACACAACCATAAACTAAAACACCCGGGCGATGCTTCAGCAAGCAGTGATGCTTAATGAGGCATCGCCCGGGTGTTTTAGTTTATGGTTGTGTGTTAAACTAAGCTGACCACACCGTCAGCTTTTCACTGCACGTTAATCTTTCTCTATCGCATTGAAGAACAGCGAGGAGCGTGTGCCAAAAAGAACGATCAAAGATTTGCTATAAATACTTCGTTAACAATGTTTTACTTAATTACTCACACAATACAAATTCATACAAAAGAGCTAGAGCATGGCATGTGTACGGTACCGATCTTGTTTGCGCTGGAGTCGTTAATGCATGGACCCTGGCATTCACGAACATGTGACGGTCTGGTCTCAACGGGACATGCCGCGCTGAACTGACCGGAGTACGTACGACAAGCTACTGTCCGCATCTCCTGTCCAGTCTTACAGTTCTCCAAGGAACACTGCAGCAACATAATAATGCCGTCAATTAATTAATATGACCGGAGTCACTGTCCACACTCGACACCGAGAATGCAGTTTAGTTCATGACTTCACTTTTTTACTTTTTATTTCGTCGCCAATCTCTGAGCACAGTGTCTGCAGTGAGATAGGCTAACCCACTCCTGTGCACTGAAGTGTGACCAACCACGTTGATCACAACCGTTATGGAATGAGCAGGCTGTATACCAGTCTCTCGTATACACTCGTGTATATCACTGTATAGACCATAATATAACCTAACATATACAAGGGTTTATCGGCTAACTGTTTTAAATGCGTCTAAAAATTCGGTCATTTTGGGTACTGGTATATGATACCGGTAGGCCTACTCAAAATACTCTAAAACTTCTTCAGTTCTTATATAGAAATTTCACGAAATAGTGCGGTGTAAACAGCTGAAACAGTTATGTAAGACAAATTTGCAATAACATAACTGAACCTAATAAATAATCTCATCCTATTAGTCTGTAATAGCCTAATCCTGCAGTGACCTAGACTGGCTTGTTTACCTTGCTCCAGGCTCCGACTATCCACGTCGGTTCTGGGCATTTCGGAGCGAAGCATTTCTCAACGGCGTGAGGCATCAAGCTCCGATCACACTCGTCCACTGACAACACATCACCGTCATCGCCAACGCAGCGGACTCGGCGCAGGCGTGTTCCCGCTCCACACGGAGGCTGGCACTGAACAAAACACACACGGCGTTTTTCTGACAAACTGGTCATTAAGTCAGTTCCATCAATACTCTCCGTTGTTTCTCTTCGATCAAGGGCGTTTCTAGCAGCAGCAGT
>Ga0056114_1001031_pt1 | contig 11707 bp, 9 predicted proteins | sample WorMetHERISLAND1_FD_77005 | JGI IMG/M metagenome (GOLD analysis project Ga0056114, IMG submission 77005) | Marine gutless worms symbiont microbial communities from Max Planck institute for Marine Microbiology, Germany - Olavius loisae HERON... ...
ACTATTTACTGTATAAACGCACTGTAAGACAAGACTAAGGGCACATCCACGTAAACGTAGCCATTTTATGACGTCACAGATTCCGAAGATTGTCGAAAAATAAAACTTCAAAATTTCAGCATTGCGATATTATTCGTCCATTTGTGCTACCCTCACGCGTTTGCGTTGTAATAAACTGTTCGAAACTGCTTTTTACTCACTTTCTGTAAAAACCTTTGCCTATCATCTTTAAGTCATACTTACTTGGCACTTACTCTGCAGCCATATGCTAGATGGGTGCAGGAAGTGTTGGTCACTGTCCGTCCATCTGTCTGTCTGTTCCATATCAGTCACGTGCCATAACAGTAACTTTGTGGTAACTAGATAAGTGCAGATCACAACTATTTCATTCCGCTGTCAGTCCACAGTTCTGTTATTGCGGATGGCTGCATCGTGCCGATCACTGTGGCCGCACATTTTTGTTCCTGGTTACTTATTGATTGGAACAGTGTTCTTAGCAGGCTACACATGTAGGTTTAGGTTTCAACTGGTCATTGATGGGACGGGCATCCTGCAAGAAAGACGGGTTATTTTTGCCAGGATATCTACATCTACTTGTGATTATAATGCTCATGGCTTGTGAATTGCCAGTGCACAAAAATGTATGTGTGTATGGTTGTAGATCTAAACTGCATCATAATGCAGCATTCATTCAGATTCCCATTGGTCTTGAGAGTGAACACAGTGGTGTCATAGACTTGATACAGCGCAAAGCATTCTACTTTAATGAGCCACAGGGGTGAGTACTTTGTCCATTTCAGTGGCAAATCTACACTGTCATTACTTCTACTTTGGTGTTTGTCCAACAATGGTGAGGAAGACTGAACTGCAAAATTCCCCCAGTGTAAGGGGAACATTAAGGAATAAGAAACACAGCTGGGCTTGACATTCTCGAAACTTCTTAGGAAAATCTTAGGAAGATTTCTTATCTTAGGACAATCTTTGTCAATATCTGGGAAGCTCTTTTACAGACATAATTTCGCTCTACTTACTAATTAAAGATTTAACAACAACGTCACGTAATAACTTCCAACAAGACGCAAAATATAAATGTTAATTACTAGTATTATTGCGTTACTTTTTCTTAATTCGAGATTAGTGCATTGCTAAATATTTTCCTATGATTTTCCTAAGATGAGAAATCTTCCTAAGATTTTCCTAAGAAGTTTCGAAAATGAGGCCCCTGGGGTAAAGCTACACATTGAAAATACATGTATTATAAAGAGTGAATGGTATCAGTTTGTTGTTATTGGTGGTGTATTGTGGCTGGTAGACTGCGAGTGGTTGAGGATGCTGTTCCTGGTAAACAACTGAATGAGATGGAAGAGAGAAGACAGGAGCTGATTGGTCAGTTCATGAAGGATCATGCTGCAAGTGACATGTGCAATGTGTTGTCGTTATTTTCTTCAGTTATTCACTGAGCTTCTATTGGGCATGTCACAGTGGAAGGACAGCTAAGTGCTCAGTATATATGAAACTTCTGATAGCTGATCTTCGTGTGTTTGTGACCAGTTACTGTCCATTCATTGCTGCTTTATATAATGTCACTGGATGCTTATTGTAGTAGCATACCGGTAGCATTTTTGCATATGGTGTTTTTTAAATGTTTATTCATTCATTCATTCATTGTTAACTGACCATTCAAAGGCATTCACAGTTTTTTATATAAACCTGGAGCCACTAACCACCTACTGTTGTAATTTTATTTTCACCACATCTCAACATTGAGTGGCAAGTCAACTGTTTGGAAGTTTTCTTGGGGGTACCGCGGCGGCAGCCCCCCGCCATTCAGACCTAGCGACCCTGCCCTCTCTGGGAGCCGTCCCCTAGTCACCCCATATTATTGTAGACTACCGTAGGGGACTTGCTGTGCTTATTTTGTGTATATCGTTTTCTGTGTGCATTATTGTCTATGTATATGTGTATTTAGTTGTTTTCGTTGTTTTCTTTCTCTTTTGTAGCATCTCCTTCAGTACTTTGATGCTGTTGGTTGGGTCATTTTACCTGTAAAAACCATCTCCCGTATAACCTATACTGTGTTGGTGGGGACGTAAAACACTGCTCACTCACTCACTTAGAAGTTTTCTTTCTTTTGCGTTGCATTTACTCATCTGATGCATATAACGACTGTATGTAGCTGGTTGTTGTACACAGTTTTCAAGGCTTCTAGCATGTTGTAGTGCGTTGCTGTAAACACTGATGAAACGATTGTCCTTGTTGTGCTTGACTATGTACAGAATGTGTATCAAATGTGGATGAAACGCTCGGTGAAATGTTCCTTGTAGAGAAGACACCGACTGAGGATGATATAAAGGTCGGCTGGGATGTTTGAATTCACACAGTACAGTACTGTATCCTAGCCTGTGTTAATGGCATAATTGCTGTATCATACTTAGGATTTTCTTTAATGTTTTAGTCTTTCATGCCAAGCTATGGATTGATCAACTATATTATAAGTATGTAAGTAAGTGGTTGATTTATAATGTGCTGAAACCTAGAGGCATCAGAGGGATGTGCCAGCTGCAAATATGCTGCAAACATGTGAGTTTTGAGCTGAAAACTAGCTAAAATGTCAATGGCACACAAAGAAATATAGCTTAAATAAATTATAGCTTTTGTAAATTATAGCTTTTGTATTTCCACCAAATACGTAGCCATATGTTTAATTTGTTCTTTCAGTTTTATTTATCAAAAATGCAAGTTTGTGTTCAGTGTTTGTCGTTGACAAACCCTTTGTAATGCATCATAGAATGCAGTTAGCAGCTGTTGTTGTGTTTTGTTATTTTTTTTGTGCTCGAAACGAGGCTATAAAGTATAAAATGATGAAATTAGATTTTTATAGGTAATTTGCTTGTACAGTTTGCAAGAATCAAATCGTTTACTAGAAATCAAGGGACAATGATAGGTTTCAGCTGATAATGCTTGTATGTATCGTAGGCTGCAGTTCGGAGGACTTGTATACAGCGAACATTCACACCAGTATTGGTTGGCTCAGCGTTAAAAAACAAAGGTGTTCAGCTGCTGCTCGATGCCGTGGTGAAGTACCTGCCAAATCCTAGTGAAGTGTCCAACTTCGCGATTGACAATGCTGTGTAAGCTGTTGTCATGGTTTCATCTCATTGTAAGATGCTTACACATCGTTCATTGCTGCTCCACTTAATGATATTAATATTATTAAAGTTATCATAGATAGAATATTTGATGGCCACTGTACAGAAATAAGCCGCAGGTTACTGAAATGTGTAAGAAACGTAACAGTCGTCAGCCAAGAACACAGTGACACAGTGGTAACAGCAGTTGGGTGGGTATTTCAGAACATCTGTCAGCATTTTGTCTACATATTGTACAATGCTCGTCATTTTTTAACTTTGCGGAAAAACAACTCTGGTGAATGTATGTCTGAGCTGCATTGAGCACAGACCTGACTTAGACTCAGCAGCCTCAATTGTGCTGCAGTTTCTCGTCCACTGCGTACTGCAAATTTTTTCTTTTCTGCTCTGTTGAATAAACTAAGAAACATATCAAAAGTCGGCTCATCTAAGGCCTTGTTAAGTCGTGTGTTCTGTGTGTCACGGCTGGTAAATAATTCAGTTTATCTAATGCAGCACTGCATTGTTTCTTGATGTTTTTGAGTCCGATGAAATGTTGACAGGCCCGATGGTGAGAAACTACGACTTGATCCTCGCCGAGATGCCACCAATCCATTTCTGGGTCTTGCTTTCAAGTTGGAGGCAAGTAGTTGACTGATTTGTAGCATTTAGCTTGTTTGTGATATCAGAACTTACTAGAATTATGTGTTTGCTATTATTAGTTTGATACTGATGCATAGTACATGTATGGTTTGCCACAGCACATCACGCCAGTTGTCGTCACTGTCGTCATTTTACAGTCACCTAACAACATGCCTTTTCAGGAACTGCTTTTCTAACTTCTTATATTATGCCAATTGTTATTTTTGGACATATTTATCGCTTTTCAGACCTAATATAGCTGGTCGCAGTGTCTGTCCGTCTGCCCATCCACAGAAGGTTATTGCGATTTGAATGAAATTTGTTATATAAGTAGACGTTGATGAGTGTTACATGACAGTATGTCATATGACCCAATCCAAGGTCAAAAACACGGAGGTCTGACAGTTGCGAAAATGGCTGATTTCGAAGTCTATCTCCTCCGACAGTACAAGCAATCAAACAATTAATGCTGGATTACGATACTCCGAGCCAATTTCAAAATGCTGTGTGGATAGATTTTTGAAATTTGTCCTCGTTTGGCGTCACGTGACCTTCAAAATTAGTGTGTTACGAGGAGTCCACCGGCAATCCCTGTATGGAGCTAATTTATTTACTTTCTTACATAGATATGGTGTTGCATATCAGGCAGGAAAGTTTGGACAGTTGACGTACGTCCGAGTCTATCAGGGTGGCTTGAAGCGAGGCGACTCCGTGTACAATACCAGGACGCAGAAACGAATCCGTGTTGCTCGGCTCGTGCGTATGCATGCCGACCAGATGGAAGTAAGTAATAAACTGCTGCTTTCAGTTATTCGGGTGACTCTTTACTGTTTGTTCTGTTTTCTGTGGTCTGTGTGGATTGTTTTGTGATTTGCAGTTTTGTGTTGTATCATGTGCACATGAATGTAGTATGGTTGTAACATGATGTGGTGGACCCAATGAGATTGAGAGTGCTATCGTGATGTAAGTAAGCAAGTGGCGGTTGTTGTGCCATCGTACTCGGCACCGGACGGGGAATGTGTTACAGAAGTTTGTAAAAACAGATAATCAGCCATTAAAACATAAAGTAAACAGATGTGTGTGTGTGAGCTTGCGCTTAAATGCATGTAAGCTGTCAGCTTCACGAACTGCTGCTGGTAGGATGACGAACTATTCTTCTTCAGACACACTACTGATTCGGTCATAACCTGAAAAAAATATTGTTCCTGACATGACCAATGAGGTGTCAAGTGCAATGTTAAACCTTAGTCAACTCTGACATCTCTTACTGTGCTTCTGCCTCTGTTGTGAAGTAGCAGTCTTGTACGATGTGGTAGTTGTGGTGTTAGGATGTGCAGGAGGTGTACGCCGGCGACATCTGTGCTATGTTCGGCATTGACTGTGCCAGTGGTGATACATTCGTGTCTCGTGGCAGCATGAACTTGTCCATGGTCAGTGCCTCATACATGCTGCTGTTGTCAGGACATTGTCTGATATTGCTACCACCTGCATCGTGTACCATGTTTCTTTTGGCACATGCTAGAGCACTCTGAACAGTTCTGAATCTGCTAGTAGACACTTCTGATGTCAATACCAGGAGGTTGGATTGTGTGGTCATTCACCAGAGTGGAGTTAACTTCCAAGCTGATTTCTGTTACTTTTGCGTTAGCATCAGTTGAGCGCATAAATCTCTGTACACTGGCTCCCAACTTCATGCAGAGAGGAGGTTGGATAGTAAATCTGGTCGTAAAGTGACCAGTCTTTATAGGGTGCCATGTTGTGATAAGTCTGCTTATTTGTTCCAGCTCGTCTGCTAAGACGTGGATCAGCAATTAACTGTCTGTGTATGAAGCAATGTAATGGTGAAATGCACTGTTATGATGTCGAGGTGCATTTATGTTGTTCTGTTGGATGTGAATGATGATGTAATGGACAGAACGTAGCCAAACTGAGCAGCAGCATTTACCTAGGTAACAGAGTCACAAAAATCTTCTTAACGTCACAATGAAGGATGAGGCACCAGTTCTGGGTCAAGATGGTCATGTGCTGAGAAGGGATGATTATGACAAATAGTTTTATTTGGTTAAAAGTCGTCTGAATAATAAATGTTTTTTTATTGAACCAAAACATTACGATAAGAATGTTATTGAGGAGTTGCATACACCGGTACTGATGCAGCTGATGGTGTTAGGTCAATGTATTTAGAAGTCGGCATTTAAACAAGGAAGGCGGGCAATGTTTTGCAGTAAACAGTCAGTATTAATCGACATTGTAATAGACTGTCAGTGACAACCAATGACCATGACTGATTAAACATTACAATGCATTTGTTAATGGCAAGAACCAAGTGAGTTTGTAATTTCTTTCACTGTTTGCCATACATTATTTCTGTTATCGTGGTTGTGGAAAATGTAGTTCAATATCTTAAATATTTTTAAAACAGTTAATTATTCAGTTAATATATTTGCACATTGCTGGGTGTGAATAAGTTACTTTTGGATGACAGGTATTTAAGAGAATTGCTATGCTGTTAATTGACCTAATAATAATATGTGTACTTTGTAGGAATCAATTTACGTGCCTGACCCTGTCATATCAATGTCGATCAAACCGGCTGCCAAATCCAATCAGGACAATTTTGCGAAAGGCATTGCACGGTTCACTCGTGAGGACCCAACATTCCAGGTTCATTTTGATACGGAGAGCAGAGAGTCAGTGGCTTCTGGTATGGGTGAACTTCACCTGGACGTCTATGCACAGGTCTGTTCCTGTTGTACATGAGATTTCAGTTTAGCTTGCATGCTTAAAACGCTTATTGTTTGCATTCTCAACTTCACGTTAACTTAATCAGTACTTATCGAGTACTTGTTATATTGTGAACAAAAATAATTTTACACTAGTGTCGGCAGTAGCTGTATATTACTACAAAAATTGACTGCACCCATTGATGTTGCAATACTGTTAATAGTGTGTTCTGTTTATGTGCATATTATACTGTTGCACTTGCAACTGGTTATCCTGGTTACTCGGGGGTACCGCGGCTGCAGCCCCACCGCCGTTCAGGCCTGGCAACCCTGCCCTCTGTGGGAGCTATCCCCTAGTCATCCCATATTATTGTAGACTAGGGGATTTGCTGTGTTTTGTGTTTATGTGTCGTTATTGTATTTTTTTGTGTTAATTGTGTAATCTATGTGTTCCTTCAGTACTTTGATACTGTTGGTTGGGTCTTTTGACCTGTAAAAACCGTCGCCCGTATAACCGATACTGTGTTGGTGGAGACGTTAAACCCTGCTCAATCAATCAACTATCCTCTTTACTTCAAATGTTATGTGAACATAGTTTGCTTGAAACCAACTGTTGCCATTTAGTTCTAACATGTTTGCTGCCCGGCCAGATTTTTCCCTGGGTGTCATGCCCTGGTGCCAGCTGCCATCAGGATGTATGCTGCGATGCTAATGTATGGGTGAGTTACAAAGTAACATGTACTGAGTGATGATTGTACTCGTCAGTGGCATCTAGCAATGCACCCACTACATCAGTTGAGTTTTTGGTCAGTTGCAGCAAAACTGGTATTAAGTGGTACAGTTAGAGTCATATACCTGTTAATTATGGACTGACTGTGTGTGTTGTATGCTTGGACAGCGTCTTGAGCGTGAATACAATGCCAAGTGCATTCTTGGGAAGCCAAAAGTTGCATTTCGCGAGACTTTAGTCGGACGATGCGAGTAAGAAGCTTCTTTATCACCGTTGACTTCAGTGCATGTAATGTGTGAATGTCAAGTAGCTGCTGTATGGTCTGCAAAATTTCTGTGCAAATTCTTTTGCAATGTATTTCACAAAGTCTCATTATGGATGTAATCAATCGTGAAGTGTGTGTTGGAACAGCGTTGCTTTGAACAGCTGGAGACGGCAATGGTTACGTTTCGTGCAAACCAAGCGGCAGTTAATTTGTACAGCTGTATATTAGGACAATTTAATTTATTTGTAGTTAAAATTTAAAATTGTGACTAAGAGTTACTGCACAGATTTCAAGCATTGCTGTATCATATGTATGTCTGTGACTACAAAAGATTATCTTTCTGAGACTACATAAACTCATTACCGGTACCTGAACAGCTGAAAAGTTAAAAACACTTGTCTAGCTTGAGACGTTAGTAGCGCTACATTATCGAAGTAACTAAGCCAATAATGAACATCAATAAGTCATACACTAACTTCTTCATGGTTAGTCTGATCGTTAACTTTTTAGTGTATTTTGGGCAGAATTTGAAACGACCATACCAGTCGGAAAATCATTAAAAGGAATAAAAAGAAGAAATGTAACACCTGTTAGACATTGTGTAGTGTGATTGATTGACAGGTGTGATTGTGTAGTGTGACTCGTCTGTGCCTGTAATGTTGAGTGTTTTCTGTTCAGCGTGTATCACAGTGCAGTACAATTGACTGTGTAGCTTTGATTTCCTACACAAGAAGCAGTCTGGCGGCCATGGCCAGTATGGCAGAGTGATTGGATACCTTGAGGTCAGTGCGTGTCTTGGGGTGAACTGTGATACAGTGGGTCACTTTAACTTTTGACTTTGACTTTCGCTGAGGCGGTTCTGACTCAACGCCGGCATTGCCATTTAGTGAATTCGCGGGCCATGGTTGGAATTAAATTGCTGTTTCGGCAGCCGATACGACAGGTACACGCCTTCCATTGATCCGCACTCGGTTCTCAACAATTTTGTATTTTTGTGCCTCACTCCTCGCTGCGCACCAGCTCCAATCCTCGCCATGTTCTTTGTTTATAATGACGCATAGTGACGTCATTTCATTTTGCTTAGCTATAAAAGTTAAAGTGAGTTTAGGCTTAGCGAAAGTTAAGCCTTAGGGCTTAAGCTATCTTTCCCATGCTAATCGACCCACTTAAGTCAGGTTAGTTCGGCTTAACTTCGGTCTAAGTAGGTACTTAGACCGAAACTTTGGCCTAAGTCTTCCGCTGAGCCAATCGCTGAGACCGAACTTGTGAAGTTTGGTCTGAGCGATTGGCTCAGTGAAACCACTTTACTTTTTGACATAAGTCTGTTCTTAGACCGAACTTTGGCTCAGCGAAAGGCTAAGTCAAAAGTTAAAGTGACTCAGTGTGCTGCGAGAGCCATGATGTTTTTCCTTCATATGAACATGTCAACTATGTCATCATGTTAGTCTTGGTTGTTGTTTTATTTATTTACTATGGAATCATACACAAACAAACATAGAAAAGAAAAAATAAGCAAAAAGTAACTACCATAGCAGCTAAGTGTACAATATTAGAAATTTCTCACCAAGTCAACACAAAAACATACTTGTGACGACCAACTAAATGCTACATAACACTAAGGAGTGTCAGTGAAATCAAAGTGTTTTGTAGCTGAGTTTACTGCTGATATATTAATAATAACATGTAGATTTCTATAGCGCCGTTATAGTAGAGGTTCAAGTGTTAACACAGAAAACATTTATGTCAATGTTTAGTTTAGCTTTCAGTCTTAAGACTTTTTTGCCTGTCTAAGTGAAACTGGACCAGTCATCAGCCTGGGCCGATGACAATGTCCTGCATTAGGTCTGATTTGTAGATTTCACATGTCAAGTGTTGCAGTGTATTATCGTGTATTCACCGCCAGGGTCACATTGTGTTTGTCTGATGTGTATGCGTTTATAGCCGCTGCCGCCAAAGTCATACACACATCTTGCCTTCAAAGACAATACAACGGGCACCAATGTTCCGAAGCAGTTTATTCCAGCTATTGAAAAGGTGTTTAGTTTTATTGTGATACGATGTGTTTGTCCCAGTTTTATGCACAGTTTATTGTCTTATGTTAAGTTTGAGCATATTTTCAGTCTTAATTGTTATAGGTTTTGCTGAGTTGCATAACAGTTCATTGACTATAATGACCCATATCCAACCTGATCAGGAATGTATTGAACGGGACAATAAACCTTAGTTTTTATTATCTCAAGATATCACTTGTCTAAAAGCAATAATCTTTGTTAAAATAATTGTAATATTAGTGTTATTTTATCTTTTGGCTGTTCACATATATGGTCATAAATGCTACTAATGAAATGCCGTGGTACTCGGTTGCTATCTGTCTTGCTTCAGTGTTTTGACACTGTTGGTTCTGTCGTCAAACACGTAGAAAAAGTGACTCCACTACGTACCTTTCTGTTTGTCTGTTGCTACAATTACTCCAGGTCACTGTGATTGATTTGGATGTAACAGGGCTTGCTAGTATTAGGTCCATCCAAGCACAAAACCTCCAATTTTGGGTCATTGGCTATGATTTTTCTCACAAGACTCGGAAAGTATCCAGAATTTGAGCCACAACCAGTGACTGCATCCATTTTTCATTAATTTACTTGGAAACGATTGTGCACGTATGTGGTATCTGTGAAGCAAATGCAAGCTATTCAACAACTGACATTACTTTAATCGGTTACCTGCAGCGGTTTTCCCCAAGGACCACAAATTACCCAAATTTTGAGCCAAACGATTATCAACACTAATTCCTTAAGACATCTTCTGCAGATAGACATGTAGTGGTGGCGTAAAATTGCAGATAACTGAATACCATGTTGAACCATATCACTTTCAATGCTGTCAAACCACTTGAGTTGCCTGCATTTAAAGCGGGTTAAATTTGTTGATTTATGTCAGCTGCATCCATTCTCCTAGACTCACTTGAGCTGACGTCTTTGTGATTGTTGCCTGGTTGTACAATGCTAGCTGTCTGTTGTCTGTAATAGGGCTTTCAGCTGAGCTGTGAAAAGGGCATTTTAACTGGACACAAGATAACTGGTGTTCGATTTGTTTTAGTAGATGGTGAGTCATCTCTTTACTTTCGTTATTGTGTGTCATTTGATTTTGTTGTGTGCCCCGTGTGGGCTCAGGAGCATTGTAGAATAATCCCACCTCGTTTCCTGGCCGAGTGTCGTATGAGGCGACTAAACCAGGCTAGTTTTGTTTTGCTGTATTTTGTATATGTATATGTGTATTTTGTTGTTTTCATTGTCTGTTTTTTCCTTTGTAGCTCTTTTCTTTCAGTACTTTGATACTGTTGGTTGGGTCTTTTGACCTGTAAAAACCGTCGCCCATATAACCTATACTGTGTTAGCAGGGACGTAAAACACTGCTCAATCCAGTCCTTGTGTTGTTTGCTTTTTGTGGGTTGTGTTTAGTTTTTTGTAATGTCTGTCTTTAATTTGTCTTCTGTCCTGTATTTTCCAGCGTGTACCGATGTGAATGGCACTGTATAGCCTAACTGGGCTGATGTGCCATTAAGAATCTGCTCATTCACTTGTTGTGTGTCCACATACAGTATACAAACTATGCTAAACATGTCAATTCTTTTCCAACCTGATAGCCACATCATTCTAATTTTCTCAGAGCTAAATACCGTTATAAAATTCAATTCGGTCGCCTTCAACACAGTCCTGAAATGCAGCTTGATGCCGACATTTGAAGAATTACTGAGCTTTTTGGTACGGTATTCATGCCATGCATGACTGATTTGTGACAGAGAGTCCTGTTGATAGTGTGAGACAATGTTCCACTAAATTTACTGTACAGCTGGCGATGCTGTCACTTTCCTTACAAACTGATACATTGACATTGACCATCAAGTCCACTTCGTTTATCTCAGCAACAGTTGGTGATGGTAAGCTAACCCTAACTCTAAAATACTCGTTTCAAAAAATCCTGATCTGATCTGCATTTGCTGGATTGTTATTGTACTGCAGCATATGCTGTTAGAATTTGTGGCTGTTGTTGATCCAGATCAGATTTAGGAATTGCTTCCCAGGACGCCTCTTAGCATTGTGTTAGGGGAATCTGTTTAGCGAGGAATCCGTGGGAGGTTTGATTGTATTCTTGGAGACATATAAGTCATGCCAGAGTGGGTGTGGCTAGCAAGGAAATGCGCATTCGAGCCGGGGCGCCA
>Ga0056114_1001032_pt1 | contig 11704 bp, 5 predicted proteins | sample WorMetHERISLAND1_FD_77005 | JGI IMG/M metagenome (GOLD analysis project Ga0056114, IMG submission 77005) | Marine gutless worms symbiont microbial communities from Max Planck institute for Marine Microbiology, Germany - Olavius loisae HERON... ...
ACAAAATTTATCTCCGGTTTAAGTGTGCTGCCGGGATATTGGCAGATTAAGCTAAAAATCGCTGAATTTTTCCGACCGACCCTTGTTTGAGGCTCCCGTTCGGGGGGAACCCCTTAGAATTTGAAGTCATCCGACATGCTGGCGCTATATAAATGAGAGTATTATTATTATTATTATTATTATTATTATTATAATTTGGTGATCAAATTTGGCGTCAGAAAACTAGAGTCTTGGGGCTACCAGATGGTGAAGAAATCATGACGCTAGCTTTCTTCGTTTTGACACAATACCGGCACGTGACAGACGGCAGACACGTTGCGATCGCTATAACCCGCGCTAGCATAGCGTCGCGCGGGTAAAAACTCGAAATAGTGGAATCACTGTGGCTGTTTATGTCTGAGTGGCTTGGCCAAGTTTCAGGTTTTGCGCGATGTTGGATACATGATACTCAGTGGTGTCGCTTGGGGAACTGTACTTGGTCTGTTACCATTTATTATGTTGGGTGGGTGCAGAGCAGATTACGTTAGGCTGAGCCTATAGCGACACGGACTGCTGCGACGTTATTAATTGGTCCAGCAAAGAGGTATAACTGGCATGCTAAACTATCTGACAATGGAAGCAGAAGTTTTAGTTATTGACTTGAATTATATATGTTTTATTAATGTCATGTATGATGAGAACTTTTACCTTGTCCATAGAAATCCTCTTTGTAATGTCTGTGTGACCACGAACTCCAGCACTGCAGCAGTTGTACTGATTGCCGATCAAGTACAGGATCACTTACAAACTGTGTTATGCACCTCCCGCATACTAATTGTGAGTCACAGTATCTTGTTTCAGCAGTCGACCTGGTATCAGATCCTGTGACACAGCTATCTACGTCAAGCCGAGGTGCAGAACCAAGTTCGGAGAGCGGCTTTTGTCATGCTGGACCTACTGCGTGGAACAGCCTTCCACTCCATCTTCATCAAATCAGTGACACTGGTCTTTTCAAGCACGGCCTCAAGCTGAACTATTTTGTAGAGCATACGTCGCTAGTTCTTGTTAGCGATCCTGGATGATCCGTAAACAGAGCTACCGTATACCGTATACCAGAGCGACAGTATACAAATGACTATATTATTGTCATGTCATGTCATACATGACTGGATATTTTATTTCTTTACGAAATAACTTGTTTGTAAGTTATTGACCATGATTAAATGCTTATTTTTCAAGGTTTCATTGTTGGCTGTTTGCAGGTGTGTTTGGTGATGTGAGTATGGACCAGTTAAGGAGTGTAGATGTAATATGGTCGGATGCTGTTGTTGTTCTGTGAACAACTGACCCATGGAACCACGTCGCTGTGCCTCTGCCGCATCTGATCACAGTGACAGCATGGCAAGCAGCCGTGAGCAGCACTGTTCACAGATGCCGCAGCAAATGGTTTATAATGTTCCATCACAGGGTCATCCCCATCATCTCGCTGCTAATAGTCATATACCACCACAGCAAGGTCATGTCATGCCTCCACAACAACAGCTTATTACGGCAGAACCAAGTGTGCATTTCGGTCAAGCACAGGCCGCACGGTCGCCAGCTGATTACTCGCCGGTTTGTTCGGCAATGACTGGTGAAGTTTCTTTACATCCAGCGTTGACGACAAGTGTACAGCCAAATAATCAGCCTTATTCAGAAGTGAAATCTTATCAGAGGCACAATAGCTCGCGTGAACCAATTCCGGTATATGGTAATATGTCCGGGTCAGTGGTGAGCATGATTAGTCCAAACGCACTGCATCAAAATGTTGAAGGCATGAATGTTCCTGGTCATATGTTGGGCGGGGACAGACACTTGACACATGGTGGATATTACCGAGTTCCGTATCATGGACAACACATGCCCAACAGCAGCCAGATGTCATGGCAAGGTCAACGACATTGTATGCCTCCTGGAGGGCACGGTGTTGTGCCAAGTCATGTTCATGTTTCCGGAGTACAGGCAAGGTTCAACAACCAGATGTCAGTACCATTGAGAGGACAGCACCCTCACTATGCATTGAACCAAGAGTATCGTGATAATGTGTATTGTCAGCAGTATCCTGCATATGGTGAACTGACCAGCGGCAGCATTCGAGGCACTTTTCCTCCTCAACAGCGCTGTGTGGGCCCCGACGGACAGCAGATGATGTTTGCTAGACCGGTGTCTATGCATGCGGCCCACCATCACTCGCGTATGCCAGTTGAAAACCAGTTCGTTTGCTATACTCCACATACAGCAGCCAGTGCTGCCAGTCCGCATCTGTCACCTGCTTGGTCGGGGTCGACTCATACGATGAGGACTGGTGTTCCAGTTGGGTATGGTAACCAACCAGGATGGCAGCGGCCATTGGCAGTTGCATATGGCAGTCCGTTACCACGCCAGCATATGCATGGTTATCATATATCTCCCGAACCTCGAATGAACACAGAGCATTGTCATAACTTCGGAGGAGTGCGGCAACATTTGTCACCACCACAGTCGTTTTCTGCAGGATCAGTGCATTGCTATAGACCATCGTCAAATCAAGCAGTGCACACCGGTATGGCAAATGTCGATAGCAAATATATCGGAACTGCTCATCTGGTAGCAGATGGAAATCCTTGCGGTACACCAGCTTCTCAAGAGTATGTTTCCCCCATTGTTACTAGTAGTAACGTCAGTACAGCTGTTGTGTGCAGTCCTGTTGTTTCCGATGTCTCTTCGAAGGACACCGTTGTTATGACAACAGACACCACCACTCCTAGTCATTCTGATGGTAGAACATCAGCTCTGCATAGTTCACATGTGAGTGGTATGCCTACCTGTAGTCTGTCGTCATGTAACGATCCTGGATTTTATGTACAAGGAACCAACGTGAATGGGTCATGGTCAACATCGTGTACTGGCGAGTACTATTTGTACAGTGCAGCGTCACAGCGTACTCAACACCAGTCAACAAGCCGACATATTAATCCATACGGCTACTACACACCATCTTCTCGTCCACCATATTCTGGCATACGACCGTATCCTGTGTCAAGATGTGGTCATCCGTATCAGTCTTGTGCTGAGGAAATGCAGTGGCAGGGACATGTTGCAGAACATCCGCTGCATGAATCCAGACATGTGTTGTGTGATAAACTTGCCAGTCAGCACCAGTTTGAAGAACACTCTCCGACAACTGTTGCCATCACTGCCAGCAGCGAATCTACCGGTGCTACATCAGCAGTAAATGTCTCAGCTCATGTATCAAGCAAGAGCGTTGTTAAACAGAATCTCAGCGATACTGATACGGTTCATTCTCTGCAGTCAGCTGCTCTTAATTCGGGCTATCATATGCCATTTCCTGGTGCAGCATATCCTGTGACAGCACACAGGACTGTATGTTCTCCTGTTTCCAGTCCCGTGAAGTGCTGTTCTGTTTCTGAAGTTGTTGTAACTGCATCTGCCTCTCCACAGACATTACCAGCATCGTCAATGAATTCTGCACATGTGATACAATCAACACATCCTGACCTATCCTTCAGAAATAAGGACATGCATGATAAGAGCATGAACAATGTCGTTGCTGTCGCTGCTGCAATGGAGTCACAACAAATCACTTCTGATACTCCCATTAGCAGTTATAAATCATCGAAAGGACCCAAACGCAGCAGTACAAGAAAATCGACTGCAAAAACTAAAAAGAAAAAGACAAATCTTACAACAGATGTAGATAAATGTTGCTTAGACAGCACTGTAGTAACATATGCTGATAACGTTCAGTGCGATGCTGTCAGAAGTTCATGCTCGGCATCCAGTATCAGTCTCGCAGCCACTCATCAGAAGATATCTGGATTAGTAGAATCAGCTGACAGGCACTGTCCCGTTACATCCAGTTCTGAACAGGCTGCAGTTATTGTTCCGTATGGCTGGCGGAGACATGTTGACAGTGACACTGTTGTCTACTACAGGTTGCAGTCTGAATTTTGTTTCTGTTTACAATACTCTGAATCTGTAGATTGCCTAACACCTTGCAAAGCAAGCCGGTAATGTGATCTTAGGAGTTCTCTGTATTGATGCTTGTATTTTGTTTACTGTTTCATCTGTCTGTAGTGGAAACGTGTAACAACTGTAGTCTGTGTCAAAACCATTTGTTAAAAACATAAACTCATTTTTCAGCTAGAAAATATTATATAAAATCAGTATAGCCAGCAGTTGTTGACAAAATAAGCATTTTTGAGCAGTTTTTCAAAAACTACACAAAATTAATTTTGATTTTATTGAGCCATGCCAAAGGGAAATGTGTGTATGTACTATTGTGATTGTCGTTACTATTGTTAAAGTTGTTATTGCAGATTTTTCAACTGATTGTTTGTTGTGTGTTTTATTTGTGACAGTCCGTCAAATATTTGTTTGCGGTCACAAGACGAGGTGCGTCAATACCTGCTGAAGGAAGGCACATGTAAGTGTGGTCTGCAGTGTCCACTCGTTGTTGATAAGACGTTCGTGTTTGATCCACAACTCAAGCAGTCGAAGCACCTGCTTGCCGACGATATCGACACTGCCTTAGATCGATCCAACAGCCTCTGTAATCACCGGCGGAAGATTATTGCCATGGCAGCATTTCAGCAGACAACTGGTTTCCGGTTTGCTAAGCCTGACACTGTGTCTGCACCTCAGCTACCTCTGTCAGCAGTATCACAGCCTCCCAAAGCAGCGGTTGCCGGTAAGTAATAATAGCCATTGTGCTGACTTGCTTTTAATAATATGACACCCACTGTTGCCATATGGGTACATAAAGCATCCTGTGCCAGACCGGGTTAAGCCGTCATTTGTAATTTTTGACGTCAGGACACTCTGAGACTCAGGGCTGAGCGTCAGAGTGCCCGGATGTCATAAATTACAAATAACAGCTTAACCCGGTCTGGCTCAGGATGCTTTATGTACCCATATGGCAACAGTGGGTGTCAAAGGGTTAATTGCTGCTGTTCATAATTTTCAATTTCAGTGTAGCTGCATTGGCATAATGTGTTCAAAACGAGTGTGCTAAGAGAGTTTGTACCTAATTAAAGGAAATCAGAAAAGAAATCAGTGAAGAATCATGTTTCATATATGCACGTCCATGATGACAAATATGACATTTTCCAGCAATTACACTACACTGTGTTCAGAAAAAAAACACCCACTCACATTTTCTTTCATATCTCAATGTGTGATGAGTAGATTTAAACAAAATTTGCAGTGAATATAGCCTACCTAAGGAACGGTAGATTCTGACAATGTAGAAATTAGATATTCATTGTGGCCGATGACGTCAGTATGACGTCTGACGTCAGTATGACGTCGCATTTGTAAACGTTTGTAAATAATGACTTCCAGGCAGAACACAGCCTTATTTCACAGCATAATTCAACAACTGATAAATAATAATAATCATCTATTTAACATAGGTCAACAAGAACATTACTGTGTCACTGATGACTTGAAATGTCATGACTTATGCCACTTTTCTCTTTAACACAAATGTGGATTTGCATGAGCCACCCACAACATTCAGTTCCTGTAACATTTTCTCGCATCAGTGGTGATTGAACTTAAATCTGATTTATGAATGAAAAGTTGTTTAATGTTCCAGCACATAATACACGATACGACCACGTCTAAGCACCAGCAAGTACCCTGTCTACTGTATACTCACAAAAATGATATTTTGTGCTCATGGCTTATTGCGCGCTGTAAACTCGCTCCAACTTTAGCCAGACAAATGTGACGTCATAATTACGTCATCGGCCGCAATGAATATCTAATTTCTACATTGTCAGAATCAAACTTTCCTCGGGTATATTCACTGCAATTTTTGTTTAAATCCACACGCCATTCATGGAGATATGAAAGAAAATGTGAGTGGGTGTTTTTTCTGAACACAGTGTATATAGACCTATTGACAGCAGCGGAACTGACAGTGTGCTGAACTGAACCAGCAACAATTAGAATGGACAACATTGCCAGCACTTGGCAGCATTCTAGTGTTCTATGTCGTGCAAAAGTTAAATCACCTTTCTTGATTTTTGCTCTATTTATTTTGTAGTTAATTAGCTGTTGTCCTAATAGACAGCCTAAACTGTCGGGCTTACTCAGTCGATTACATTATAGGAACTGTCAGCTGTGCTGTACTGTGTAAACCACAGTTGTTCTCAAGAGTTATATAATCACTTATATGAACAGTTCTTACAGGTGACTTTTGGTTTAGGTTTTAATTCATTTATTGTTTATGTAGCCACCCACTGTGTGGCAACAGTAAGCATTGTCTGTTCATCTGTCATGTGATATAATAGCGGCCTTACGACAACTCTAAGAGGCATGTGGACCCCGACTATTTGTTCCGCTGTCAGTCCACATTCTGATACAGCTGATGGCTGTAGGTAATGCCTGCCACCAGCTTTCCTTATAGAATATATAAAGCTGGATGTTAAACTTAACCTAATTTAACTACATTTAATACACTTAATTTGACATTATGGTTTAATAGTAACAATGTTATGAAATGTGAAATGTTGCATATATATTTTGTTGCAGTAATGACATCAGTCGTTGAGACAAAGTTGGTGTCTACCTCGCCTGTGCATGGTCATAGCTGCCAAGCATCTGCAGGTCTCAGCATGGCTTCCGTCACCAGCAATGCCAGCGTTGTTTCAGCTGCTGTCATCAGTGATGTCAGTATGCAAGACCATAGCAGCTGCACTGGACCAAGTGCCTCATCTTCCGTTGACAAGTGCCGTACTGATCCGATGGGACACATGCATTACGGCAGTGCCCCAGTACATCAGTATCGTCCAGTGATCCTCCAGCCTCCCCGAGTGACTAGTCATCCAAATGCAGCGTACTACCATCCGTCGACTGATTTCCACGCCAGAATGTCTCCGTCGTATCGGCAGATGGTTACCTTTGCCGCTGGTCAGATTCCATGTGCAGCGCCAGGCTACGCCGCATATGACAGGCATGTCGCTGGTTCGTCTTGGAGTGTCAGTATGCCGCGGCATTGTGAAGGCGTGTACGGCCTGACTGCTCAGCCGGTCTCCAGTGCTGCCGACGTGACTCCGCCTGTGTCTGACACGCAGGAACCTGTCCGGGCGGCAGCGTCGACAAAGTCGAAGAAGAAATCGCGAGCTCAACAGCGGGAGTCGTACAGCAGCATACTGGAGCGTTCTGTACCGTGTCCCAACATCGACGTCCGCCAGATCATACAAGAGCAGCGTGAACGGATCCAGATGGAGGCGGCGTCCTGCAGTGCCCTCGGTATTCGCTCGTCAGCGGCGCCGTGGACGATGCCGACTGCCGGCTTGCATGCTTTCTCGTCTCAGCAGATGTCAAGCCAGAGTTCGACGGCCTCGTCTACTACTGTAATATCCAGTGTCGGTGATGGCAGAAGTTCATCACCCGCCGTGTCACAGTGCGGCAGTATGTCGATCGCTGTGACTACTGATGTATCTAGTTCATCGACAGCAGTCACCTTGGCTGATAGCATTTTGCAGTTTCTGCCTGCGACGACCTTGTCCAGTGTCTCTCGAGCTTTCGGCTGCAGCAGCAGTTTGTCATATGCTACCACAAGTTCCGTGGGAACGAATGTTTCATGCTCACACGTGATGGCCGGGCCAGTGTTGACGAGCGTGTCATGTGCAGCCAGCTGGGTCCGACATCCACAGTTTGGCCAGCACATGCGCTGGTCTCAATACTCCGGTCATCCTATGAGCTGTACTACTGTGACTAGGTCTTCAGTTGGTATGAGTCCGTTTAACTGTTCACGAGGCCAGCAAGTGCTGGGTGTTCCACCTTATCCCGCTCTTGAGCCAAGATTGAATGATGTGCTGGCACCCGCTGCCGTTACCATGACTACCGGTGTTGTGGATAGCTCTGGGTGGTTGCCGGGTGGGCCTAGTTCAGCCACGGGGACGGTGAAAGGCGAGTCACCAATACGCCTGGTTCAGAACATGGTGTCTGGGCTGGAGACGACGCAGAATTCACTCGCCATGGCAACGTCGTTGATCATCAGTCAGTCAGACTCCGTACCACGCCGACGCAGGTCTGGTGCCGCTGATGCTGCCGTCACCGCCACGAACACAGCAAGCATCGAGTCCCCTTGTGATGACGTGAGATTTAATAGCGAATCACTAGACATCGGTGGGCAGACGGATATTTCAGTTCCGTTGCCTGATGAAGTTCGACACCCACAAGCTAGGCTGAATTTACCGTGCACATCTGCTGTTACAACAGTAACAAGCGTCTGGACACAGGTTGTGCCTGCGACGAGCGTTGTGCCGTCGGCATGCTGTGCCCAGGTCACTCATCCTTCAGTCAGCTGTGATTCAGATGCAGTTGGCCTGAGCACTGATACGGTCTGTCTCACTGCCACTTCACCCACCAGCAACACGGAGTCGACGACAGTCAGTGGCGGTGATGTGGTTATGGACTCGACGTGTCAGAGTGAGAGCACTGCGTCGGCAGTCGTACAGCCGTTAAATGACAGTCGGGTGATTGACGATGATGACAGCACTCAGGATTGTGACATTTCTGCAGACTTGGGTGAAGTTCTGTGTACGACTGGCACCCAGACCAGTACGCCCGCCTCCGTCGTGTCCAACTGTAATTCGGTTGAGTCGGGCGGCGATGGGTCTGAGAGTAGTGACGTAGGTGGACCGATAGTGTGTGCAGCAGATGATGTCGAGCCTCGGCCAGACACGGTCGCTTGCAGTCTGCCTGCGTCGAGGCCGAGTGCTGTTTGCGAAGAAAAACCACCCGATGGGGTTCATTCTGAACAGATACCGGTTCCGTCTTCGGCAGCTGTCGTTCTTATACCAAGAGTTCCACAGGCATCCTTTTTTCTGCCACAGAATATTGCATTTGCACCAAATCCACTTGCCAGTCATGGATTTTTACAGTTCCAGCCTCCTGGTGAATTTGGTTATGGCACTGGCGTACATTCGTCTAGTGGCAATGCTGTAGGCCAGCCTGGTACACTTGGTCTTGTACATTTTGCTACTGGACCTATGGTTGGCCCAGCAGTTGGAAACATGATGGCCGCGTCAGACGCTAGTGGTTCATTCCGACTTATGACTCCTGTTAAGTCTGACAGCGATGCCTACAGTGGTGCAGAATTTCTGCCACTAATGCCAGCCGCAATGCCTACGGGTCACATCCTTCTACAGAACATCGTACCGACGGGCTTAGCGTCGACAATTGTCCCAATTATGCAGCCTGCGGCACTGTGCAATCTGCCCGGTGGCAGTCCAGCACTGTTTGCCGTGAGCCAGGGTTCTGTGATGTCGGTTGGAGCACCGCTTGCTTTTGCATCAGTGCCGGTGCCGGGACAGCACCACTCGGCGGGTGATCATGCGCAGGATCAGCCAGACAGCACCGTTGATAACAGCGAAATGGACATGACTGATGAGCTGACCTCAGACGACTCAGCCGATACCGAGCAAGTAACGTCCACTGATGAACCGTTTGACGAAGTCTCCAACAACCCGGCTGCAGACTGTGCCATGTCAACTGCTTCGATGCTTCACTGTACAACTAGTCTTGGCACAGATTTGTCGTTGACTAAAACCAACCCGTGTAGCGATCACGAATGTAGCAACAATACATCATCCAGCCGAACGGAATATAATTCACTGCATAGTGACCAAACGGCAGGTGGCTCGAGTGTCAGGCATTCAACGGCTGTCCAGCGGTCATGGTCAACTCTGAAGAAAAGAGCTCATCTTGGTCGCTCGAGACTGAAGAAGATGCGTCGTGATCACGGCTTCGCGGCATCTGCAGTGGTCAACCAGACATCCGTAGTGTCAGCTTCGACACGGGACAGAGATGTGCGTAGTCTAGATGCAATGATGTCACCATTGAGAAGTGAAGAATTCATTGATTCACCATGCTTCAACCTTGAGACCAAAGATGCAGTCACGTCCGACAGTTCTGTTTCAACAACGATATCACTACATGATGGCACCACTGGTAGTACAAACGTCAGTACTGTAGACAGGTCTAGACGACATGCTGGATCCGCCCAGAAAGCTCGCTGGAAGAAACAAGCTCTGGCTCGGCAAACTAGGTTGCCATTGCGTCATTCAAAGCCTGTAGTGAAGCAACTTGTGGATGCACGGCTATCGCCATCTGACACGTCCGTTGTTGGTGGGTGATACCAGATTTTTTATTTTAATTTCGTATTATTATCATAATTTACAACTAAGAACTTCTGGAGTTAATTTTATTTTACTAAATGAAATGTCACTTGGCTGTGCAATTTATATTCTGAATTGCTTGTACATAAAGGTTTTAAGACTTTGTAAAACTTTTTGGTAATAATTTACAGATCATAGTATAAAATGGTACTGTATACTGTTACTGTTATGAGGGTTTATGTTAGTGGATGTCTCGGCATTTCTGGACACCAGTAAATATGCTGGGACATCAAAATTTTAGCCTGTCATCCATTGATGCTGAAATAAGCAGGTCTGAGTCAGGATGCTGCTGATGCAGGTGGTTATTCAGTTTTCATTTAAAGGTAACTTGGTGCAGTTTCATCACTTCTGCTTTATTTCAGCAGACGATTCTGGCATCAGAGGGGTGTCGAGTTCGTGGTTGGACTATGTGATACCAAATTTTTAATGTTCGTTGTCACGGGATGCAGAAAATGTTATGTCCAGCATCTTGAACCCACTCACTCACTCACTGCTGCACTTGATCTGCTGAGGGTCGTAGCGATCTCCACAACGAGCGGTCCACGGTTGCGAATTGACAGGCACTGATGGGTTGACCCATATCTTCTTTCACCTGTTGAAGCCAAGTTCTCCATGGACAGCCCGGCGGGCGCTTCTAATCAGTGGCAGGAGGTGTGCTGGTGAAGGCGTCAGTGGATAGATGTAATGCTTATGAAACAGTTGTATCTAACATAACATAACATAGCGGATGTTATGGGCATAAGCGTGGTGCTTCTGTGCCCATATCGTTATTTAGAAGATATAATGGTAAACTCGAAATATAACGGTAAACTTATCTCTGGATAATCGGCAGATATGGCTTGAACCCCAGTAAAGTAAAATGTACGTGAAGCACTGACTATCATGTTGCACTGTTTTCTATGTTGTAATGTGCAGACGATGTTGCAGACTCGACCACGGGTTCCGTTCTTAGCAGAAGTCCACCGCGGACGTTCAACATCGGTGATCTGGTGTGGGGTCCTAGTCGAGGATTTCCATCTTGGCCTGGGAAGCTCGTCGCAGAGTCAGAAGTTCGTGGAAATCACAAGTCGGAGAGTGGCAAGGTATTGTGTAGCATTCTAATTTGTTGACATTGAAGGATGCACACATTTCTATAAAAAAATCGTATTTTTGCTCGTCTTATATTTTGTGATTTTGTACAAAAATTCATTTATGTGCCTGGCAGTTTAACTGAAGAATTTTTACCACCATGTGTATGTGTTACTGCATGACTATAAACAAAACATGTTGATTCTGGTACCTTAGTGATGAACTAATCAAGAGTTCTGATTGTAAGTTCTTTTAATTTCACAATTCGCATTTTTGTGTATGTTGAAAAAGTTGTGCAATAAAGGACACAGAGATTAAGTGTTTTTGTAATACCTTCAGTTTCCATCATCTACCAAAATACTGTCATTTACCTTGGCTGTGTCCCAGTCGCAAGGCCAAGGTTCTAGAAGTCGGGGAGGGGG
>Ga0056114_1001033_pt1 | contig 11703 bp, 5 predicted proteins | sample WorMetHERISLAND1_FD_77005 | JGI IMG/M metagenome (GOLD analysis project Ga0056114, IMG submission 77005) | Marine gutless worms symbiont microbial communities from Max Planck institute for Marine Microbiology, Germany - Olavius loisae HERON... ...
CCTCGACTTGGTGCAGATTTGTAGGATCTGGTTTGCTGGTACATCGCGTCGAAGTCTGGCGACGTGCCCAAAGAGACCCAGTCTTCGCTTGCGAGCGATGTACCCGCTTTGCAATTGACCCTGCCCTCTGTGGGAGCCATCCGCTAATCACCCCATGGTATTATTGTAGACTAGGGGATTTTCTGCGTTTTTGTACGTGTGTGTGTTTATTGTTTTGCTGTATTTTGTGTTGTTTGCTTTTCTGGGTTTTCTTTACTTTTGTAGCGTCTTTTCCTTGAGTACTTTGATACTGTTGGTTGGGTGTCGCTCATCAACTGTCTCCCCTATATCTTATACTGTGTTGGTGGTAATATTGGTAATATTACTGTAATGTACAATAATATTGATAACAATATTGATAGCAGAGAAGCGTGTCGTTGCTAGGTGACACATTGGCGCCTGGTCAGTACAACTGGCCATTCAACGTTCGTCTGCCGATATACCTGCCGGCGTCGTTCGAGGATCAGTCGTACGGACGTGTCCAGTATTTCGCCAAAGTCGTCGTCGAGCGCCCGTGGAAAGGCGCCGTCGAGATCTCCAGACTCTTCACTGTTCTCGGCATGCTCGATCTAAACACCGACGCCGACGCAAAGGTGACGTGCAGTTGCTGATGTACATTACTCTGTAGTCACAACAACCCCAGCTGCTGCTGCGTTGTGCCAGCCTACACAGAACAATGATCACTCAGCGCTTCGTTTTGCTGTCTTATTCATCTCTGTTACTTCAAGCAACCGTCGATAGAAATTGTTTTTCTTTTACGTCAGTCGGACTGGCAGGTTACTGAGTACTGACTAACGTTCGCCTGCTTCTCTCATTTTGAGTCGTCATTTCGCCTAAGTTATGTTATGTTTGATTTTATTGTAGGAGAGAAATAATATGTGCGTGTACGATGCACGACTTTCTGCTGTCTTCCTAGCTACATGGACTATACACACGTGGGTTACTGTCAAAACCTACACTTGCTAGTTTTCGGTTACGGTTCAAGGGCGAAAGGTGAAAAGTGAAGTTCTCTTGAGTACTCCAGCATATATTTATGAAGCATCAATAATCGACATAACAGCATTTCAAGTGGCACAAAATGGCTTTGCACGCGGACGTGCGATCTGTCCTGCGACCCTTTCATCAGCAAGCCACATGCATTGCACTTTGTCTGTCGGTCTGTCTGTATGTCTGTCCGGCCGTCAATAGAAAGTGACAAATTTGGTAACTGTGGCCATAGAGCAGTTTTGGGGGTCAAGAAATCAAAGATGAAAGGTCAAGGCCACCAGCTTTGAATGAATAACTGTAATTAACGTCTTCGACTTTTAATGGGTAGATCAGGATAATAACGGTGTTATAAATGTGTCGGCTGTGCTAAAAGGAACGCACACTGTGTTACAGAAGCAAGGCGAGAACTCGCAGGAGATGATGCTCGGTACAGGATGCTTTAAGTCCGGACCTCTGTCGGTTCGTGTCAATATTCCTCGCCGCGGCTTCGCTGTCGGACAGAGCATTCCGTTCTCTGTTGACATCGAAAACAACAGTCGGAAAAAGCTCAACGTCAGAATGGCTTTAGTTCAGGTACACTACAGCAACCTGTCTGTTAGTAGTTAGTACGTGATGTGTTGGTGTCCGCACTGAGTTGCAATTGAAAGTTCACAGCTAGTTGTCATAGGTTCTACTTCTAGGTTGAATCTGGATTGTGTCCAGAAAGTGTTCAGAGGGCCACGTAGGCTGTAGTTTGCCCACCCTACCTGTCACTGACACTGAGTTCTATTGCACGTTTGCGGCTGGATAGCCGAATCGCTAAATAACAGATTAAAAATACACATACAAGTGTGCAAGCAGGAACGCTAAAGATAATAATAACACAGAGCATATAGGCCTAGCTATAAAAAAGACGCGAAGTTGTTAATAGAATCTCTTCCACTACACCTTCGATCACCCTCCATCAGTCGTAGACATTTTCTGATAGACTGGAAACCCAACTGTTCAAGCAGGCCTACATGCTCTGTACTTTCAAGGCAAACTGAACTGAACTTTTCATGTTTAAAATATTTTAAAATACGAGTAGAAAAAATGGCGGTGCATCGTAGAGAGATCGGGCGTCTGCTGGTGCAGTCGATTTGGGGGCGCGGTAAATTATTAGTGAAAACAAATATGCATATTGTAGGCATAGGCCATCTATAGCGCTCACTATGTATACACGCATGTGTGTGTGTCACGTAGCACGCGGCGTTTCACGCCGACAAACAGGTTCGCCGATCGACAGTGATATTGAAGGCTGTCTCGAGACCAGAAGAGATCAAACCCGGCAAGACAGTCTCGTGGAACGACGAAATCAAAGACTTGCCGCCGGTACAGCCGACGAGACTCGGTGGCGGCTGTAAACTCATCGAACTCAAATATCTTCTCACGGTACGATCACCTCACGCCCATATATACTTAGAAGATGCCGATGGGCGTAGGAAGATGATATTACCTGTGGAGACCGAAGTGATCAACTCCCAGAACCCAATATTTTGAAACATAGCGGGTGCTCAAAAAAGCGTTGAATGTACTTGTTTAATTGCAAAATTTTTTACACGTTGACTGATCAGGTTATTTACAAGATATATACAGCAAATCAACGATATGCGATTTTCTATTGATGGCTAATAGTGGCCGTATTGTTTATACAATTTCCGACATAATTTTCGCATATAGACGATGAAAATTGCCATTTTCACTCACTATATTCTGATTGTAGATTTCTGGCAGAGGAACGCCCAGCAATATCAACGTAATCTATAGGCCTACATCGCTGAAAAGTACATTTAGTGGGCTACTGTTCTGTCGCTGTCAATGTGGGTCTATCTTCATTCGTTTAGCCGCTGTTGCTTTCCAAATCTGCGAAATTCCGAGAAAATTCGAACTTAAAGTAGTTGTCATCGATCTTGGTATCAATCGAAAGCGCATATGCAGCTTCCTATTAGTCATTAAATAGTAAATTTAGACGTATCTCATACCGTTTTCGAGATATCGACGCATAAAGCTATAAAATAACTCGTTTTCCCCACCACGCTCATGGGAACCCATTAAAAATTTCTGGTTGAAACTTATCCCACAAAAACTAGAGGGGTGGAGCTACTGCACGGTGAAAGTTGCACGATCCTAATTTCAACCGTTCTTGACTGATCCACTATTCCACCCGTGTGACGGACAGACTGTCGCGCACTAAAACGACTCTTTCGTCTCCCCGCGGAATCTAAATAACTGAGCACGCTAAAAACCTGGTAAAGCAATTCTATCAATAAGTCTCTTAAATGAAGCTATCGAATGACACCAGACAACATTTTGTCGGCAGCAGCTTCTCAGTAATTCTTTCTAGTGCTGAAGTTCGTTTGTCGGTGTCAGCATAGTCGTCGTTATTGGCGTCCCACAAACAAGTTTCAGTGTGATAAAAACTAAGTTAATAAACGCTTCCATTTCTATCAGCGTGAATGCCGTTTGTATTATTGTGTAGCATAGTATGAAGGCCGCAACCCATTAGGCGAACTAGTTGGAAACTAGTTGGAAACCCAGGTTGCCAACGGATTTCCAGCTAGTTTCCAATTAGTTGCCAACTAGTTCGCAACTAGTTTCCAACTATTTTCCAACTAGTTCGCCTAATGGGTTGCGGCTGCGGCCATTACCGTACTACGTCATGGTATACCCCGCCCCCTGCCTTGAAGTGCCTTCTTATTGGCTACGACGGATGATACGACCCCTCTCGAGTACTCGACTGGGCGAAAAAAATAAACATGTTCATTTTTTTCGACGTAGTCGAACAGAAGCCGAATCGCAATTCTAATCACCGCTTAAGTTGACGCGTGATGGGGCTGTCACTGCTACAAGGAGGAATAAAAGTAAGTAAGTAAGTAAGTAAGTAAGTAAATCTTTATTGCATAAAACAAACGTAAATGCATAAAACACAATTGCGAACTAGACAAACTTAAAAAGACAATGGTTTACAAAAGAACATTTAAAAAGCCTATAAACACACGTGGGAAGCTGGAACTGTTGTCCACGATGGCGTAATGCTAGACTCGAGGTTCTGGTTTTCTCCTCAGGTAACACAGAATGAAGACTAATTAGTGGTAAGCAGTCTTGCACTGCGGCAGCAGTCCGTCGTATCAGGCAGATGTCCTGGCACTGGCGCAATCGGAATCTCCTGGCAGCACCACTTCCCTTTCATCCGGCTGTTTGTTGGCCTCAGAATGTATAGTTAACTGTTGAAGCAACGGAGATCAGAGGGATAGGATGGATCGATGAGAGAGAGAGAGAGAGAGATTATGCCACTCACGCTCCGCTCACATGCTCTGGCCCGTAGATACAATGCCCTGCATTTATGAGGCAGTCTGTTCCTGTGTTCCTGCCGTCAATCATGCACGTAAACAAGGTCGGGTTTTTTTCCGGTGAACATACTATGTGCCGTGTGCATACTGACACAGCTTAGCCAGATAGGACTGTTGTCTAAGTCAAGCTTAAGTCATATGACCATCACTATGCCAAACATACAAAAATTAGTACTTCGGTATGATCCTTTGTCAACAGTTCAGTAACGCAAATGAAGGACTATTGAAGGTCACATGCAGTCACGTGATGCACTATAAAGTTAAACTTGTTGATATACCGGAAACAGCACAAGATAGAGACATGGAAACAATGCACACAACAATCAGAAGCGTCTTACATATCACGTCATCTCTTATAGAACTTGAAAAAGGATCATTGGCATCGCGTATAGTCGTAAATATTACCACATACATGTATACTGAATATCTTTTGAGGGTATATAGATATGCATTGGTGAGCTGTCATGCAAATACGCTTTGGCATGTATACGTTAGTACGGATTACAAATGAAAACTATACTCGTCACGCTCGCGTAAGGATTGCGCGTATTGTCAGCGACAGTGGGAGTTGATTCACTGTGCCTGTTGGCGTGTGTAGTTCACGGCGACACAGTCGGGTCCCGGACGAGACATCGAGGTACCCGTGGAGGTGATTGTCGGCACGGTGCCGCTGCGTAAGCAGGAGCACAGCACGCCGATGTTGACGGTGAAAGCGGCCAAGAGGCGACTGAGCACGCCCGGGGCCGACCTGACCATCTCGCCGTCACCTTTACTCGACAAACGCAAACACACTGACGGAATACCGGAATAGAGACGGCAGCATCTCCGGTCACCTATACAAGATGATGATAATGATACGGCAAGTCGGCCACAGTCTACGAGTTGGCTCGTAATAATTTGCAAGCAAAATTACATCGGACCAGATGTAACGATGTGCGGCGTAAGCGGAAATAACGACGATCACATCCTAAGGCCCTTAGCTATGTCGCTGGTAAACGGCGGCTGAGTTTTAATTCTTTTAGTTTTCATTGCACGCCATTACGCGGAGTACGATACTGCTGCAGCATTTCTGTCTGTCTGTATGTTTGTCACACATATCGTCAATCATACCAACGCCTTATGGCAGCCCCTACATTCTCGCTTTCCCACTCTTTGTTCTTCGTCAACAGAAGCGTTATCCACAGGGGGACAGGTGGAGTATGAACATTTTGTGATTTTCGATCATTATCTCGCGATATCTCATACCCAATACTGAACATTGATAAGAAGTCATATGCGATTAGTCGAACCGTGCACGTGTCATTTCCAGTGACCTTGATTGACCTTTAAATCACTCATTTTTTTAGAACGTTGGCAGCTTCCCTCTACACTAATGGATCTATAAAATGGGCGAAATTGACGCACTTGAAATTTTGTACCGAATAATGATTATGGTAAATTCTGATACAAAAGGAGGATAGCTTGAATCGTACACATTACCCTGTTTCCAAGTTTTGGCACTTTCAGTGTGAGCTTAAAACGTTTGGAAATGAACTTCAGCTTTGATATGTCATTATGTTGAGTCACTAATTACTCCAGCGATGACGGTTTAAATTTCCCTTCTGATGTGATTACGTGAAGTATAGGACTACTACTCTCCAGACAAACTACACAACACTTCCGCTAGGCCTACCTGTTGCCGGCAGCTAAAGTGCTCCACATTGAATAGTTTCGCGGGCCACGTATCCATACATGTATCATTTAACAACAAGGTCCAAAGTAATTTGGCAACAGGCGACATCGCTGTTCTATCATATTCGCCAGGTGGCAGCATGCGTCGCGAACTTACGCCTGCGTGGTACATTTTGCGACCTCCATTTTTGGGGAAGGGGAGGTCGTATGGGTCAGCGATGATACCATTCGAAAGAGCAATTGTGGTTTCCTATAGGCTCTCCATTGTGACCATTGCGCTATCTATAACCATTCGGCCGCAATTTGCCGTCGAATGACTCCGACCCTCAGGTCAACAGTGGGCCATTTTGGGCCAAAATTTTTGGGGACGAAAGGGTTGACCGATGTATACCAAATTTTAACACAATCTGGGAAAGACGGGACTATAGTATGCAAAAGAAATCGTGTCGATATCTTCTGCCATTTGCACGAACGTGATAGACAGTCAGACAGACAGACAGACAGACTCTCTTGTCTCTTGCCTGTCTCTTATCAGCGATGTCGCATAAAATATACAGGCATGGAACGAGAAATTGTAACATATTGCACTGATGACTGACGAGACTTTTTAGAGTTTCGTGTTGTTTGATAAATTGTTTATGTTATTCAATGTTGTAATTTCACCGTGTCATTTGTATCTCTGTCACGAGTGACACAATTTCAACCGTTGATGTTTGCGCTTTAACAAATATGCATAGTCTTCTCTTAAGCTTATCTTAAATATTTCGGCTATATCGAATATGCACGCATGCACCTGCAGTAGTCCCATAAGGCATATCCCGGCTGTTCCGTTGATAAGCGGAGTTTGCGAAATGCTCACCGGTGTCGATTTCTTCACAGACTGTGAACAATACAGAAGTGATCGCATCCACCAGCGGATAGAAATAACCTCAGATATACGTTGTCATTGTTTGCTACGATACGTTTATTGAGTACAATTATTTGTTATATTTCGTAAACGTATTGTGCGTTGTTAGAACGCGAATCTGCTGCAAATCTGGTGAACTGATGCAGTGTGAGTGTTATTATCGTTGTAACCGATTATGGTTTGGTCTTATATATGTTTGTATGACGGTTTATTTGTCTGTCTGTCTGTCTGTCTGTCTCTGCGCAAAAAGTGCGCAGTATAACTCAAAAAGTTCCAGATGGATTTCGATGGAACTTGGCGTGCTCGTAGATATAATATTATTGTTCCTCGTTAGAAATGATTACCTTCTGGACTCGCCTGGCCTCTGGGAAGGAATCTTCCAAAGGGAAAAATATGACCAAAAGTTTTATCCGGGGCGAGGAAGCGGAGCTACCAAATTTGGTACGATAGCATTTCAGTTCCAGCGAAAGTTCTAGAGGGTCAAACCCAAGGGGCGGGCCCCTTGACCTAATCTTATTGTACCGTGGAACTCTACCACGCACCAACCGTTCAAGATACGCTTACAGCTACCCAATTGGCAGGATGACTGAACATGCAAAGGCGAAAATGTTAAGATTCAGCACCTTTTTTCATCCCAGTGGACACAGTGCCGGCCTTTGCACTATGCGGGCTATGCGGCCGCATAGGGCCGCCAATTTTAGGGGGCCGCCATTTTCGCGGCAATGAGATTCTGCCGAATTTACAGAACTTTCTTGTAATTATTTATTTACAACTGAAAATAAAAATCTGCAACGCGCAGTTCAGTGCTGTGAAGGGTAGAACTTCATTATAAGTCTTGACTCTCTACGGCCATGCACCAAATTCGATTTCGGCTTTTTGTAGAACTTGCAGCGTTCCCTGACCCCCTAGCTGGCGAGGAGGGGGACTGGCTGCCCCTGTCCTTATTGGAGCCACTGAGCTCACTATGTCGTGAAGCAGCGAAATACTTTTAATACACTGCTCCTCAAAATGCACATAAATGCGTTCGTTCATTAGCGGAGCTCGATCCGCCTGGACCCTTTGATTTTACAGCGCTGCCCGCGACCACTAAGTGGAATACAGGGAACTAATTAAAGGTAGAGGGGCCGCCTAGTCAAGGCCGCATAGGGCCGCCAAATTTCTAAGGCCGGCACTGAGTGGACAGGGTTACCATCCAAATTTACCATTATTAAAAGTAACAGTTTTGTAACGCCTCGTGTTTACACAGTTCAACCACAGCTAGCTACTGAATTTAGCAGGATAACCTTCAGGACCAGACGATGAATACGCGTCGTTGCTACCACCGATCGAGGGTCCGATTTCACTTCCACAATCTTCCTCCCCTGCAGCTGATAGTTCTACGGAATTTGGCTGGGAGTCTAGATGCCTACGCTTGTCGGTGTCTCCTTCCCACCAGCACCAGTCAGTAGGCTACTGTAGGCTACCTACCAGCCAGACGATAAACCTCGTCCCGCGACCATCTATGCACCCATCTGGTGTGATACATGGCAGTGCCATTTATAACAGTAACACCCCAAAGATTGGTAGTTTTAATCAGCTGGATTAAAATCAGGACTGTTTGTTGGGACCAGAGATTAAAAAGAAAGAACTGTGTAATGTTTAGCAAGAGTCTTCGTTTCACGAGTGCGGTGCGGTGCGCTGCGGACAGACCGTTTAGCTAGAACATATATAGTAGACGTTGTCTACTACCAAGCAACAGTTCAGCTGATTTCCAACTGCAAGTTGAGAATGCGAACGTTAAATACCGTGTAAGCGTGTGCATGTCGTAAATTTTATTGGTAGCATTTTTGCGAAAAATTATCCACATTGGATCAGCATTGACAAAGTTGTTATTTTTTTAAACATATGTACATATTGAACTACGGCGCTTAGGTTGCATATGCCTCGGCAGAACACAGACTCAACGAATCTACCTTTGCCCGATGAGGTCCAGTGCTTTTTCTGTTGGCGGCTGCAGCTGCAAACTCTGTTTAACTTTTGCGGCAAGACTGTTTGATGAGAAAACGTGGTTTGTGTTGCGTGCATAATATGAAGCCATGACGCTATTGCAAAAATTGTCGCAAGACTTCAGACCTCGCCAGTAGGCAAGGAACCTGCTAGTTACTAATCTAATGTATTTGGCGTATATGCGTTACTTATGTGTATGCTAAGTGTGTGTAGAACGCGATAAATGAGTGGTAATGAATTATCCCACTCTTATAGTGTTTAACGCATTTTATTCCACTGTCGCACGGGTTGTGGCCGATGATCGATAGTGTAATGCCCAGTTCGTTCACGCACGACTGCATGACGTAGAATTAGCGACACGTTATACCACCTCAGACCCTAATTAGTAGAGATAGGTACAGCTAGAGCGACAGTGGAATAAGTGTTACTTGATTGTGAGACTCGTGCATATTACCACGTGGCGCAGGACGCCCTTGAGGCTCGACAGATAGTTAACGATATATCACAGGTACATTGATCATTGCCTCGCAGACCCCTTCTTGCCTGGCAAGTCCTATAGTGGCCCTCTGTCAAGGGACTGGAGGCAGGATAGGAATGAGTGCAGGGTTGGAACTGTCGGGGGTTGGGGGGTTGAACCCCCAGTTCATGTCTACAGACGCTCATTTTTGAGTGAAAATCGGCCGTAAACTTCAATCCCTGGGCAAAATTTCACACATTTCGGCAGCTGACCCCCCCCGTTCTTTGAGGTCAATTCCAACACTGAATGGGTGTCGTTTGATTCGGTGGTTACTGGTACAGCTAGGTTCATAGGGTTAGTTAGTAGGGCTACGGCTAGTACTGGGGTTAACGTAAGAATTAGGACTCGATTGATATTCTCTGCGTTGGTGAATCTTTGCATGGCGAACGGTATTTGGCGCAGTAGGCCTATAGATAGGTGGATTACACTCTAGCGTTAGCGCTAGTTATATTCTCTCGGACCATGCCGGTACTTAGACGAAACTTTTGTACATTGCTGTATGAGTTGCAGAGAGTATAACACGATGCCAATTTGTTCGATGCATTTGCGTGGACAGTATATGCTGCTGTATAATGACTGTGTTCTGAATGTTGACTTCGAGTAAGAGAAACCGAACGCAGTTACTTTGTCAACTTAATTTCATCACATTAGCACAGCACTACACGACAGTTCCTCTTGACCGTTTCATAGACTAAATACGCACAACAGATAATAATTACAGACAATGAATATAATGATCGACGGACATGCCCTTGGTGGATGGGATTTACCGATTTTGCACAGCAAAGATGATGTACTAAACACAACTCACAGTCCATGCAAGGAGTTCACGTTAAACAGACTTCGTTCGCTGTCGAGCATTTCTCACTGTGTTTGTAACATCGGAATTTATTCAAGTGCACAGAGAGACAGCGTACGATGCGATTCAGAACTCTCCTGCACGTACTGCAGTTATAGCTCCTATTGTCTCATATCACACCCATCCTCACTGGTTCAAGATTAACGAACGTATCGCATATAAACTTCTGTCACTGACCTATAAAGTTCTCACAAACAGCAGACCTGAGTACTTACACAACTTGATCTCTCTCACTCTCTGTATCGTATCCTATATGATACGGCACAGTGTTTAACGTGGACTGAAAGGATAACGGTGTGGTCGTTGATAGCTTAGTGTAGCACACGTATCGAAAAAATATTAAAGACTAAACACAAAAGCGATCCACAGTAAGTCTGGTGCCGAGTCCAAATTCCCGAGGGTAGTCCAGAGGGAACTATAGAAGACTATGGAGGAAGATTTGTGGAACAGATGGGTTTTTAGTCAGGAGTAAAAGGCTGAGGGAGTGATAGACGGTGAGAGCAAAGATGGGAACTGTGATGAGGTGATGTGTGCAAGAAGAAGTGAGCCGGGAGGAGAGTGAACAGGATGAGCACGAGGCACCACTGAGCACTAATCTAGTCTTCGTGTATAGGTAAATGCGATGTATTAACATCGAACAAGACGTTCGCCGTCAGTCATTCACCATGGCCGCCAGACACAGTTAGGATCTTCTCTGGAATTGTACGATGAACGACTGCAGTCGATGTCGGCATTGAACACGCCGACGAGCATTCCAGACGAGCATTCGACGAATGAAGGGTCGTAATGCAGTGCTGATCGACGCTCTACTGACGGACAGTTGCACATCGCCTGGGCCGCAGGACACGAGTCCGACCTCTGAGCAACCCGATACGATGGCTTGTCTCGATAGCTCATTGGTGTTAACGACCTGCTGTCGCAGTTCACCTCGGCCTGATAACATTGATCACAACAGGAAAATGTCTTAGTCAAAAACTATTATCAACAAGAAAGCCCAGCTGTCGCTGACAAACCCGCGCGACGCGAAAGCATGCCAAAATTGCTCCAATTCCACGTGCTTTCAACGTTGTCGCTGACAATACTGGTCTATCTTCATTCGTTTAGCTGTTGTTGCGTCCGAAATCTGCGAAATCCCCAGAAATTCTCTGAAAATTCAAACTTATAGAGTTCAAGGTCATCCAAGGTCATCGATCTTGGTGTCAATCGAAAGCGCATATGCAACTTTCTATTAGTTATAAATAGTAACTTTGGACGTATCTCCTACAATTTTCGAGATATTGACACATTTAGCTACAAAATAGCTTGTTTTCCCCACCCCACCATTGTTTGACGCCGCCTAGCGGAGGAACGCCTTGCACTATCAACATAA